>ERZ1292629.4186-Hain-H43-01um-R1-4186-length-10698-cov-5_pt1 | contig 10698 bp, 6 predicted proteins | sample MGYA00564399_ERZ1292629 | MGnify/ENA primary metagenome ERZ1292629 (study PRJEB36523, sample SAMEA6512636) | groundwater metagenome | collected 2019-01-08 | study: AquaDiva: Metagenomics assemblies of 32 groundwater samples | reverse complement strand
ATTTTTGCATTTACATAGCCGGTGATGTTGGTTTTGGCCGATGCCTGGGTTGAGTGCCAAAATGCGTACTGATCCGGATCCGGCGGGATATCTATGGCAGTGACGATGACCTGGTAGTCGGAGGGGATGGTGCGCTCGACGCGGACAGCGGTGGAGAGTCCGAGGGCTGACCAGCGGCCGGCAATGACCTGGGCCAGATCGACATACGAAGGAAATGTCGTGATGGTGACGGAAGAAGTTGTGGCCACGAGGCTGCTCTCGAACAATTTTTTTGCTCGGGGAACATCCTCATCATAGATGCGCACGCTATCGGTGTAGGCCCACGACGTTTTGCTTATGGGAGAAATAGCCTGTTCCTCCCGCTGCCGCGGTATGCTGTATGCCAGTGCCTGGCGCAGGAGTTTTTCTTTAAGGATCGTGTCCCGCATGTTAAAAAATACGCCGACGATGCGCCGGTACGAAACGTGCTGGTCCACCTGCGGGGTGCCCCATTGAAGAAGCGGATCCTTGGAGCTCACACCCTCCAGCACATCCACATCTCCTAATTTATAGGCGAGGATGGCTGCGGCTTCCGTGTGGTAGAACCGGAATTCATACGCGGGTCCCTCTTGCTTGCCAACGGGGACAAGCTTGAGATATTCTACGGCGTCCCCTTTGAGCCGAATTGCGGCAACGCGATAGTCTCCCACACCGATGAGGCCTCTTCGGAACAAGGGCTTGGATACGACGGTTTCAAACGGACCGTACGCAGCCGGAAGCTGGACGCGAAGGGTTGTTTCGTCAACCGGAGTGAACGTGACGTCGCGTATGTTATAGTTAATGTCGGAAGCGGTAAGTTTTTTCCCATCATGCCAGGCAGTCTCAGGATTCAGGTGAAAGACATACGTTTTGCCCGAGTCCGTCGCTTCCCATCTGGTCGCCACCGCCGCCGCGGCGGATCCGTCAGCGGTGAGCCGGGTAAGCCCGATGCTGACGCGGCGCTGAATTTCCTCAGGCAGCGTGGTGGGAGTAAATTCCCCGACGATGCCGATGCGCTCAACACGAACGGACGCACGAAAAAATGCCAACGGTTGGGCGCGCGCTGCTAAAAACGCAAGACTAATTCCCAGTAGGCACCCGGCAGCAATTGCTTTCCAATACTTACGGCTCAGTTCGGATATGAGCCACCAGAAGAATCGTCCGCGACCAAGCAACACCCTGACCTCCTTTATGTGCGAATGATGAGGTTTGCAATCGATGTAATGAAAAAGAGAATGGCAAACAGAATGGTGGCGCTAAACAGAACCTTTTCCGCTCCCCGTTTGGTGCGATAGAATTCTCCTCCGCCCCAGGCGCTGCCGAGGCCCCCTTTACTGTTTTGAAGCAGTATACAGGCGATGAGGGCGATGGTTATGACGATGTGACTCACTAAAAGAATGGTACCCATAAAACCCTCCTATCTAGAGAATATTGATAAGCACCTGACTTAAGCGTTCGCTATCGTGCCGGATGAGACTTCGGACAAGCGGATCACTTTTCGACTTCGATACCTCCACGGGACTGGCCACTGGCGCCCGTACGACGGCATAATATGCGCGGCTGGGCAGGTCATCTACGACGGGTTGCTCATGATATTTGGCATAGACGGAAAGCGCCCGTTTGGGGATTGCGGCGGTATTGACGATTGCACAATCGATGGATCTGCCGATGAAACGCTCCAGTGTCCGGATGTGATCGGAGGCGGTAAAGTTATACGTTTGCCCGTATTTCGTCATCAGATTGACGACGTATACAATGGTAGCGCGGGCCCGCGCGAGCGCAGCAGATATGCCGTCAACCAGCAGGTTGGGCACCAGACTGGTGTACATATCCCCCGGGCCCAGAACCACAAGATCCGCCTCCCGGATGGCGCGGGTTGCCTCGGGATTGGCAGACGCCTTGGGGTGAAGACGCACATCGACGATTTTCAATTTACCATCGTGGCGCGGTTCATCAATGAGGTGTTCCTCGGCGATGACCTGTCCGTCCTCGTAGGTAGCTAAGAGGTTCGTATCGGTAAACGACACGGGTATGACGGTGCCCCGAATGCGCAGCACCCGGCCGGTTTGGCGGATAGCCTCGGCTTGGGAGCCCAAAATATCAGACAGAGCCGCCATGAATAAATTCCCAAACGTCATGCCGCGCAATCCCCTGCCGCGGGCGAAGCGGTACATGAAGAGTTTCCGAAGCAGCCCCACGCCGCCGTTTTCTTCGGAAAGAGCCACGAAGCACTGCCGGATATCGCTGGTCGGCAGGAGGCCAAACTCGTCCCGCAGCCGTTTGTTGCTGCCGCCCGAGTCAGCCATCGTGACAATGGCGGAAAGGTGGTGCGGATATTGTTTGAGACCCTTGAGGACCACAAACGTGCCGGTTCCTCCGCCGATGGTTACAATGCGTTTTATTTTTCTTTTGCCCATCTAATCCTCGCTTACTTTATGAAGCATATTGGTGATGATGGTAATCAACAGTGAGGAAGCAACGAGTGCCACGGAGTAGGTGAGATGAACCGAAGGCGCGATAAATCCCAACCCCGATAGTCCCGGGAACGTCCAGGGGGCAATGGTGACGTCGGGAACCAGGATGGTTAAAAGATATATGACAATGACGTTGATAAGCCACGAGACAAGGCCGAAGGTAATAATATTGAGGGGGATGAAGAGAATGGAGAGGATCGGTTTGACGATAAGAAGGAGGAGGCTCAGCACTGCTCCTGCTAAAAAAAGTACCGGCCAGCCGCCGGAAATACGGATGGTCGGCAAGAGTTGGGCGGCAAACCACAGGCCAAACACGTTGAATACAAAAACCCGCAGAAGATACTTCATGTGGGCTCAATCGTATCAAATCCGCGGGATCGAAGCAACTTGTGGTAGGACAGGGCGAAGCGGTGGGCCTCATCGCGGATGCGCTCAAGGACATGAAGGCCGGGGTTGGTTGCCCCCAACCGGAGTGTTTTCCAGCGGCCGTGCGGGAGCGGGACGATAACTTCTTCAAAGCGTTTCGCAAGACCGACGATAGGAAGCGTATGGTTCAATTGTTGCATTGCTTTCATTGCTGCGGAGACCTGTGGTTTTCCCCCATCAATAACCAAAAGGTCAGGGAATGGCCATTCTTGGTGAGATAATCTTCGGGTAATAACTTCTGCCATCATGGCAACGTCGTTTGGTCCGCCAGCTGGCGGATTGCGACGTATGCGAAATCGTTTGTACTGACTTGTATCCTTATTACCGTTGGTCAGTACCACCAATGACCCCGTGGCAAAGGTTCCGGCAATGTTGGAGATATCAACGCATTCGATGCGAGTTGCGCGAGTAAGCTCGGGAATATACGGCGCAAGAATTACCAATAAACCATCAAGCTCCGTTTTTCTAATATCCTCGATTGCCGTATCACTTTCCACATAGACCATAGGATCGTACGATTTTTGGAGAAGTCGGGAGAGATGTTGTATGTGATTGCGGATCTTTTCTGCTTCTTCAAACTGCTGGTGAGCAGCCAATGTTTGCATCTGTTTGGTAAGATCGCTGGTGACACGGCCGGATTTGCCGGACAATATCTGCTTCAGCCGGAAAATATTGGTCCGGTATTCATGCACCAGCGCGGTCTTGGTTTCCCCCTCTTTCAGACCAACGATAACGGACGGGCATGGTGTACACAGGCCCAGGTGCGTATAAAAGCACGGGTTACCGGTTCGGCGTTTTTGGGTGCAATACGGTATCGTGTGCCGCAGGTGGTGCAGCATCGCTCGGACAACGGTTGCAGACGGAAACGGCCCGAACAACGCATCGTTTCTTTTGAGCTTCTTGGGAATGTCTGTGCGCCGAACCGTGCGCACGTGGGGCAGTTCTTCGGAGAGCGTTATGAGGACATACAACGGACTTTTATCGTCTTTGAGAGCGACATTATACTTCGGCGCAAGGTCATGGATAAGCTTTGCCTCAAGAAGCAGCGCGTCAAACTCACTGGCCGTGTGTATGGTTTCAATATCGGCAATTTGCGAAACGAGCAATTGTGTTTTTGGGCCGATGGCGTCCCGCACCCAGTATTGGGAAACGCGCTTTTTGAGATCCTTTGCCTTGCCAACGTAGAGGACCCGCCCGGTTTGGCTGCGATAGAGGTACACACCCGGTGTGTGCGGGAGGCGGGCAATTAGCGTTTGAAGATCTTCCATAGGACGACGACGGCTGCGATAGCGACGACGACCAGCGGAATAAACAGCACATACGTTGGCGCGATATCGAAAAAGCTGGTGGTTGTGGCATCGCCAACGCGTACGCCGATCGTTCCGCGGCGTGCAGCGGTACCTGCCGGAACTGTCAAATTGAGCGGGATGGTGATCGCGCCGTAGGGAGGGACAACAGAAAAAGTTTTGTCGTAGGTCAGATCAACCGGCGTTGCCTGCAGGGAAACCGAAACGTCCCGCACCGCGGCTTGTCCGGTATTTTGTATCACGACCGATCCTTGCTGGGGCACACCTGCGGTAACTTTTTTGGGGAACACAATGGTGGTCGTGAGTGCTGGGGTTGCAGGGACAGCGGATCCCTGGGCAAAGCCGACGAGCACGTCCTTGCCCTGTTTTCCCTCCTTGCGATACGATCCGGGCGGCAGGGGCGTGGTGCTTGATTTACCGTGGTTGACAAAGGCAACGTGGTTGAAATCCAGCTTGTCGAAATAATTAATTCCTCCGGTTGTTTTTCCCCACGTCGGGTCAACGGGGATCCAAATGCTCTTTTCACTATCGTAATACTCCGGCCATGCGTGCAACACATCAGCCACAAAGGACAGGGGCCGCAGCGTCGCGTTGTTGGTGTAGGCGTACCCGACCACCTCGCGTGCGGGTATGCCTGCTGCGCGGGCCATCGCGACAAACAAATCGGTAAATTCCATGCAGAGAGAATTTGCCGGCGAGGTTAGGGCAGCCACGGCTCCTTTGCGGATCGGGTTTTGCTTCACCCGGCTGTCATCATAGGAAAGTGTGCCAACGACGTAATCATAGATTTCCCGCGGTGTCCGATACTGGTTGGCGAGGCTGATGATTTTTGGGTTTTGTGTTTCCCAGTACTGGTCGCTGACGAGGTATTCGTTGGGATTAATGAACTCCCGGTATCCCTCTTTGGCAGACAACGTGACTGCTGCGGTGGCGTACACGGTGATATCCAGCGACGCGTTGGGTGCAAGCTGATACTCAGCAAGCCAATTGCCATCAGAGTCAGCGGTGACGGAGAGGGGTTTGGGCGTGATATCAGAGACGGTAATGGTTTGATATGCAGTATCCGGAGGGAGAGCTATATGAGCCGTGGAAGGCGTAACGCCGGGGTTTTCTATGTGATACGAAAGCGCCATGGAGAAAAACTGTCTGGTGCCGTATGCCGCGCTTATGCCGCCGCGGGTAAGCTGCGCCTTGGTCCAGGTGTTGGCAGCCCCCGGAGCCGGAACCATGTACGCATTTGGCCCGAAAGACTCCGGAGTTGACAGGTTTACGGAATAGGAGCCGATGTCCGGATCATCCGTGACGCCCGGGATGTTCACTTCCCAGATGCTTCCGTTCTTTTGCGCAATGTCGCCGTTTTCGAAGCGCAGGGTAAACTGCATGGTTTTCCCCAGGCCCACGACCTGTTCGTTGAAGGTCAGAAGAATTTCGGTTTTTCCGTCTTTTTGGCTGATGGCCGGTGAGATGGGTCCGCCGCCATCGTATGCGATGATATTTTTAAGGTGGACGGAATCGATGAGGATGGCGTACTTCTTGGGGTACAGGTTGGACAGCTTATTGGTAAGAGCTATGTTTTGCGTAACGATGGTGGTGCCGCCGGGAGAAATCGAGTACTGTACGTTGTAATCTGCGCGGAATTCTCCCGCCGCAAGCACCAGCGGCGCAATAAACAAATAAACGAATAAACTAATAAACGAATAAACGAATGTGAAAAAAATCTTTTTCATTAGGTTATTGGATTATTCGATTATTAGCCTATTCTAGTATTTTTTTGAGGTATTGTCCCGTGTATGACTGTTTTACCTGCGCCAGATGGTGCGGCGTACCCGTCGCCACGACTCGGCCGCCTGCGTCTCCGCCATCCGGCCCCAAATCGATAATCCAGTCCGCGTTTTTGATGAGGTCCAGGTTGTGTTCGATGACCACCACGGTGTTGCCCGCAGCCGTCAGGCGGTGAAGGACTAAGAGGAGCTTTTCCAAATCGGCAAAGTGGAGGCCGGTGGTAGGCTCATCTAATATATAGAAGGTGCGGCCCGTGGCGCGCCTGGAAAGTTCGGTGGCGAGCTTGACGCGTTGGGCTTCCCCGCCGGACAAGGTCGGGGCGGGCTGGCCCAAATGGATATAGCCCAACCCCACGTCTTCGATCGTTTTGAGTTTTTCCGAAAGTGCCCAGTGGTGGCTGAAAAATTCCCGTGCCTCTGAAATCGTCATATCCAAAACCTGGCTGATATTTTTCCCATGAAATTGAACTTCCAGTGTTTCCGCGTTATACCGGGATCCGTGGCAGACGTCGCAGGTGACGTAAATATCAGAAAGGAACTGCATTTCGATTTTTTTCTGGCCCTCCCCTTCGCATGCCTCACAGCGGCCGCCTCCTCCCTTGGAGGAGACGTTAAAAGAAAACCTGCCCGGCTCATAGCCGCGCAGATGTGCCTCCTGCGTGTTGGCAAAAATTTCACGGACGGGAGAAAAGATGCCCGTGTAGGTGGCCGGATTGCTTCGCGGCGTCCGGCCGATCGGAGACTGATCGATGAGAATTACTTTATCAATGGCTTCTAAGCCATCGATGCGAGCGTGCGCTCCGGGCTTTTCTTTTGCAAAGGGGTTGAAATGTGCGGCGAGTGCCCGGTAGAGCGTTTCGACGATGAGTGTGGATTTACCGCTCCCGGATACGCCGGTGACGGCTATGAGCCGGCCTACGGGAAACGAAACGTCTATGTGTTTGAGATTGTGCTCCGAGGCAGCGACCACGGTTACGGTGTCAGAAGGGCCGGAAGACTTCCCAACAGTTGGCCGCGCAATCGTTTTTTCTCCGGTAAGGTATTTTCCGGTTAATGAGTGGTTATTCTTTTTTATATCGCCAACGGTCCCTTGTGCGATAATTGCTCCGCCGTGTTCTCCGGCTCCGGGACCAAAATCAACGATCCAATCCGCATGTTCCATGGTTTCCCGGTCGTGTTCGACCACGATGACCGTGTTACCCAAATCCCGCAGCCTCTTGAGGGTATTGACGAGCATCACGTTGTCTTTCTGGTGCAGCCCGATGGATGGCTCGTCTAAAACATAGAGCACGCCGGACAAACCGGACCCGATTTGGGATGCCAGACGGATACGCTGCGCTTCCCCGCCGGAAAGCGTGGTGGCGGAGCGGGAAAGCGTAAGATAATTGAGCCCCACGGCGTCCAAAAACGCCAGCCGGCCTCCGATCTCTTTCACAATCGGCGCGGCAATGGCCTCTTCGGTTTTACCCGAAAGGTTTTTGGGCAAGTGACCTACCCATTCCAGACCATCGCGTACCGAAAGATCCGTGACGTCGGCGATGGAAAACCCGTCAACGGTAATGGTCAGTGCTTCCTTTTTAAGTCGTTTGCCGCGGCATGCCGCGCAGATTTCCTCACGCATATACTTTTCTATTTCCGCGCGCACGAAATCCGACGCGGATTCACTGTACCGGCGCTTGAGTTCCGGAATAATGCCGCGGTAGGGCTCCTCAATGGTCGTGAGGTCGCCAAACCTGTTTTGCCCTTTTACCAGGTACGTTTTGTCTCCGGTGCCGTTCAAGAGCACGCCCATCTGCTTTTTGGTGAGTTTACCAAGCGCCAGTCTCGGGTCAATGTCGTGAGTAGCCGCCACCGTAGTGATAACGCGCGCAAACCATGTGTCGTGGAAAAACATCCGGGCAAACGGGAGAATTCCTCCCTCGGTGATGGACAACTCTTTGCGGATAACCAGATCGGGATCAACAGTCAGAATGTTGCCTAACCCGCTGCAGCTGGAGCACGCGCCGTGGGGCGAGTTAAAAGAAAAGGATCGCGGTTCAATTTCGGGGAGAGAGATATTGCACACCGGACAGGAGAATTTTTCAGAGAAGATGTGATCGGTCACGTGTTTGGGCTTATCCGGAATAGCAAACCCGCTGTCTTGAATTTCCCCCACGACGACGAGTCCTTCAGAGAGGGCAAGAGACTGCTCTACTGCTTCGGAAATTCGACTGCGCAGCGCATTGAACGTTTTTGCATCGAGGGTGAGTTTGTCCACAACGACATCTATCGTATGTTTGTTGGTTTTAATAAGGACAATATCTTCATCAATGTCAAAAAAAAGACCGTCCACACGCACCTGGCGGTACCCTTTGGCGCGTACATTATCAAACAGGCCGGTAAATTCACCCTTCCGGTCCCGTACGACCGGGGCCATGATCGCGAACCGGTAGTGCTTTCGGGTTTTATGTTGCAGCGCATCCCCGGCACGCTTGATGATCTGTTCCACAATCTGCTGGGACGACTGGCGGCTGATTTCGCGGCCGCAATTGGGGCAGTGGGGGTGTCCGATGCGCGCAAACAGGAGGCGCAGGTAATCATAGATTTCCGTCACGGTGCCCACGGTGGAACGCGGGTTGTGCGAGCCGGATTTCTGGTCGATGGAAATGGACGGCGATAGGCCTTCGATGCTGTCTACGTCAGGTTTGTCCATGACGCCTAAAAATTGCCGTGCATAGGAGCTTAACGACTCCACATAGCGGCGCTGCCCCTCGGCGTAAATCGTGTCAAAGGCAAGTGATGACTTGCCGGATCCCGAAAGACCGGTAAACACGATAAGCTTATTTTTGGGAAGCTCGAGTGTAATGTTTTTGAGATTATGCTGGCGTGCGCCCTTAATGCGAATGACGTTTTCCATATCCAAAATGACCACCGATAAACCGTGGCAGAGGAATTATATCACGTGATTAATTCAGTGAGGCAATAGTGTCCCTCAATTTTGCAGCCAGTTCGAAGTCCAGGTCGCGGCTCGCAACACGCATGGCTTTGGTTAGTTTCCCGACGAACTTTCGTGTATCAAAGGGCGTCATGGCATCCAGCTGGGTTTGGGAGATGCCGAGAAGTTCCTGGACTGTGGCTTCGTGACGCTCCTGTTCTTTTTCCACCAGGCGCTGCCGGATGGGTTTTTGGATCGATTGGGGCGTTATACCGTGCTTTTTATTATATGCCTCCTGCACCGCACGTCGGCGACCAACTTCCTCCAGTGCATTTCGTATGGAATCTGTGATCGTATCCGCATAGAGAATTACGCTGCCCTGCACGTGGCGCGCGGCGCGGCCCATGGTTTGGATAAGGCTGATTTTACTGCGCAGGAACCCCTCCTTATCCGCATCGAGTATCGCAACCAATGCTACTTCCGGAAGATCCAGTCCCTCCCTGAGCAAATTAACGCCGACGATCACATCGTAGGTGCCGGCCCGCAGGTCTGCCAAAATATCGCTTCGTTCAAGCGTGAGGATATCGGCGTGTAGATAATGGACCTTGATGCCCTTTTCTTTCAAAAACGCCGAGAGGTCTTCCGCCATTTGCTTGGTGAGGGTGGTCACCAGCACCCGTTCTTTTTTGGCAACGCGCTGCTGAATTTCCTTGAATAGGTCGTCAATTTGTCCCTCTACGGGTCGCACGGAAACAAGCGGATCGAGGAGGCCTGTGGGTCTGACGAGCTGCTCCACAGTAGCCTCTGCGCGACCTGTCTCCCACGCATCCGGAGTGGCAGAGGCATAGATGGTTTGCGGCATACGGCGTAAAAATTCGTCAAACCGCAGCGGCCGGTTGTCGATGGCCGCAGGCAGACGGAAACCGTAATCAATCAGCGTCTGCTTGCGGCTCCGGTCGCCGTTGTACATACCGCGGATTTGCGGGATCGTCTGGTGCGATTCATCAATGAGCAGAAGCCAATCCTTGAAGGATGCGATCCTTCCGGTTTGCGAGGCTTCGTCAAAATAGTCCAGCAATGTATACGGGGGCTCCCCCGGCTTTCTGCCGTCGAAATACCGCGAATAATTTTCAATGCCGTTGACGTACCCCAGCTCGCTGATCATTTCCAGATCATAGGTCACGCGCTGTTGGATGCGCTGCGCCTCGATGAGCTTATTGGTGCTTTTAAAGTAGGCAACTTGTGCCTCAAGGTCGTTTTGAATTTCCTTAAATACTTGTTTATACCTTGCCGGATCAGTCATGTAGTGCTTGGCCGGATAAATGACGGTGCCCGGAAGCTCTTCGATGGTTTTACCCGTCAGCGGATCAAATTTGTCTAATTTGACTAATTTGTCCAATTTGGTGACAAAACGAATTCCGGTATCTTCATATGCCGGAAACACGTCAATGGTGCCGCCCCGAACGCGAAAGGTGCTCCGGTGAAAGCCGTAGTCACTCCGCTCATACTGCAGCTGGACCAGGCGCTCCACAATGCTTTCGCGGCTCACGTTCATGCCGGATTTGAGTTCCAGCACAAAATGCCCGTATTCCTTGGGCGAGCCGATGTTGTAAATGGAAGAAACCGAAGCCACGACTATGGTATCCGGACGGGTGAGGATATTGGTTGTTGCAGCCAGGCGCAGCTTATCGATTTCTTCGTTTATCTCGGTTTCCTTTTCTATGTACGTGTCTGTTTGGGGGATATAGGCCTCGGGTTGATAATAATCATAGTAGGAC
>ERZ1292629.4184-Hain-H43-01um-R1-4184-length-10700-cov-5_pt1 | contig 10700 bp, 12 predicted proteins | sample MGYA00564399_ERZ1292629 | MGnify/ENA primary metagenome ERZ1292629 (study PRJEB36523, sample SAMEA6512636) | groundwater metagenome | collected 2019-01-08 | study: AquaDiva: Metagenomics assemblies of 32 groundwater samples | reverse complement strand
GCTAGGGCGGATTGTGGTGATATGATCGCAGCATTATGAATGACAACGACGAACTTATTGCTTCCGCCGAGCTTGGCGAAGAAGCGAGGAAGTTTCTGGAAAGCGATTTGGGCAGGTGCCTGACGGGCATGGCAATGCAGGAAGTCGAGGGGGCAAGAGAAAGGCTTGGGGTAATTGACCCATCCGATGAGAAGGGCATTACTGTATTGCAGAACCATGTCAAGGTTGGGCTTTGGTTCGAGCAGTGGCTGGCGGAGTTGGTTGATCGCGGCAATGCGGCGATGCAGGTTTTCAAACAATCACAGGAGAGTTAGATGGCGAACATAGATTTTAGAACACGGGAAGGCCGCGCGATGAAGGCGGCTGCGGAAGCTGCGAAACAGGCGGCGTCAGCCGGGCAGGTTCTGAATGAGAGTGCCCCTCCAGCCGACCGTTCAAACGATCAGGATCACAGGATTGAACCATTAGTCGAGCGCGAGGAAGCGCCAGAGATCAAGCGGGGGAACCCTGCGAGGGATGACGCGATGGCCGAGATTGAGGCCCGCGACATGAAAGCGAAAGGAATAACTGAGCAGGCAGTTGAAACTCCACCTGCCGAGCAACCGAAAGCCGCAGTCTCGCTTAACGAGCCGCTCACTCAAGCAGGCGATTCGGTTCCTCCTGCGCCTGCGGTGGAGGCTGCGGCCCCTGTTGAAACCGTCAAGGTGAAGGTGGACGGACAAGAGTTTGACGTTCCAAAGGCCGATGTTGAAGAGGCTGGCGGGATCAAGGCTTACCAGAAGGAGCGGGCGGCGGACAACCGGCTGAAGAAGCAGTCGGAACTGCTTGCCGAAACCCGCAGGACTCAGGCGCAGATCGCAAACTGGATTCAAAGCCAGCAGCCTCCTGCCGCCCCCGTCAAGACGGATACCGAGTTCATTCAGGAAAAAATGGACGTGATCCGCTTCGGGACACCGGAAGACTCCGCTGCGGCCATGAGCGAAGTGCTGGCCCGTGGACGCCCCAATATCGACCAGAACCAGATCGTCAATCAAGCCATTACTGCAATGCAGCAACAGGCCGCTGAGAACCAGTTCGTTCAGGAGTTTTCGGACATCGTTCATAACCCATTGTTGCTCAAGTTGATTATTCAGGAAAAGAATGATAGATTGGCCAGACTTACAAGTATTCCTGATTGGTCGAATTTTTATCGGTCAATCGGAAATGAAGTCAGAGGGGCCATCGGCAGGCAATCCCAGCCCGCCACACCCCCAGCAACCGCAGGCACTACCAGCCAACCGGATAAAGAGGCCCGCAAGGCTTCGATAGTTAATCTTCCGACGGCGGCGGCGAGAGCCGCGTTACCGGAAGCCGAAAAACCGGAAACCCGAGAAGATATTCTCAATGAGATGAGGAAATCGCGGGGGATTCCAATTGGCTAGGAGATTCAAATGGCACAAGGTCAGTTATGGGCCGTCAATTCACTCGGAGGTTTTTACTACAGCTTAAACCTGAGTAAAGAACTCCGTATGGGCGTGAAGGCTACGTCCAAGTTCGTGCAGTTCGCAGACATCAAGGACGCATGGGGCTCGGTAACGCGCTCCGGGCAGACCTTCACTTGGGACACCGTCCCGATGATGGGCCGCGCCAATCGCGCCTTGACTGAAACCAATACCATCCCGCAAGGGCAACACACTGTTCTGCAAGGCACCCTCACGATGAGTGAGCGGGGCTTCAGTGTTCCGTATACGGAATTTCTGGAATCGCTGTCGCAGTTCACTGTGCGTCAACCGATCATGAAGGTGCTGAAATACGATGCGGCTGTTGATCTGGACGCCTTGGCGCACCAGCAATTCAACGCAACCCCGCTTCGGGTCGCAGCAACGGCTTCGGCGGACAGCGTAACGCTGACCACCAACAGCACAGCTACCCTGACCAACTCGGTTGCGATGTCAACGACCAACTTCAAGTCGATCATTGACACCATGAAGGGCCGTAACATTCCTTACTACACGGATAGCGACTACTTCGCCATCGCGCGTCCGTTGCAGCTCCGGGGGATCAAGAACACCCTCGAAACCCTGTCTCAGTACACCGAGCGGGGCTTTGGCATGATTATGAACGGTGAAGTCGGGCGTTCCTACGAGAACTGCCGGATTGTCGAGCAGACCACAATACCAGCGGGCGGCGCGGCAAACTCAACGACTTTCGATCCGTTTACCGATACGGCGGATGCGTGGGATACCGCGACTCCATCCGGGGCGGGTGACTGGATGTTCGTCTTTGGGGCGGACACTATCTGCGAGGCGATTCATACGCCAGTGGAGATCAGGGCCAAAATCCCCGATGACTACGGGCGCAGCAAGGGCATCGCGTGGTACGCCTTGTGTGGGTATGGCATCACGCATACCAATGTTGCTCAGGCGCGGATTCTGAAATTTGATTCGGCGGTCTAGAACAAAAGCGGGTCTGCTCCGCTGCTGAGATTTCCGTCCGGGAGAGACCCCAGGACGTTAAAGATAATGGTGGCCTTCCTCACCACTTCTTTTTGATGTTGGCCCGCAGGAGGCGCGGGTTTACGAAGGAAACATCATGGCTGTTCTCGACAGAAACTACGACGCACCTGAATACAACGTAACGCGGGATTACCAGGTTGACCGCATCATCGTTGCCTCATCGGCCATCTACTACGCGCAGTTTGTAGCGCGTGGCCGGATGTATGTGACAAACATCATCGTTGGTGTCCGCAGTGCCTTTTCTGCTGCCGCGCTGACGACCATTGTTGGTCACGGCGCGAGCATTGCCGCAGGTTTCTCACTGGTTGCGTCCTCGACGCTGGCGTGGATTTCAGCGACTTCGGTTGGTTCTTATCATACCGTTGCACTGAACCGCACGCTTGCCGCAGGGGAAAAACTCGGCATCTCGTTTACGGTGGTGACGGGCAAGGCCTACGTCAGTTACGAATATCAGCTTTTGCCCGTATAATCAATAGCTTACATCTAGGGGGTGTTATTTGCCCCCTTTTTTCCTTTACCAGAAAAAAGGATTGATAGATGTCAGTTGACACCGCTACGCAACGTAGGGCCGAGTACATGCGAAAGTGGGCGGCAGCTAATTCCGAAAAGTGCCGGGAGAAGAGTCGCAAATGGCGTGCGGCAAATCCTGAGAAGCAGCGGGAGTACTGGCGCAAATGTTATGCGGCGAATCCCGAGAAGAAGTTGAAGTCTGTTCGCAAGTACCACTTGAAAAAAACATATGGGCTTACCCCAGTGCAAACGCAGGCGATCCTTGAGCAGCAAGGCAATTGTTGCGCTATTTGCCGCACCGATGTATCTGGCACATGGTGTGTAGACCACGACCACGCGACGAACGTAGTACGGGGGCTATTGTGCCGTCTGTGTAATGCTGGTCTTGGTATCTTCGCGGACGACCCAGCGCGCATGGAGGCCGCCGCTGCTTACGTCAGGGGCAAAAAATGAGGCAGCAGGCTTTCTGTGAAGTTGAGAATACCGATCCCAGTCAACATCAGCGATGGCTTGATAAGCACAAATTCGAGCCACGGGAGGACGGCTCCTTCCTGATCGACAAGTTCGAGGGAAAGGACGCCGTAAAGAAAGACAAGCTCTACAAGAACATCAAAATCAACGTGTCGGGCGGATGGTACGAACCACTCAACACGGCTTGTTACGACGACCGCACGTTTGTCATGGTCTGCGGCGGACCTTCACTAGCCGACAATCTTGAGTCACTGAGAGTCAAAGCATTCCAGACGGACAGGTATCTGGTGGTCTGCTCGAACATCACCGGCGGTTACTTGCTTGAGAACGGCATCGTTCCTCACGCTCACTTCATCCTGGACCCTCAGAGCAAGAAACAGTTCGACATAGCTGAGGGCAAGACCTGCCGAGACACGAAGTATTGGATCAACGCTGCCTGCGATCCTGCTGTGTTTGAGGCTCTGAAAGCGCAGGACATCAAGCCGTTCATGTTCTTGGCTGATTTTGATTCTGACGGTAAAGCGATTCAGACGGTTAAAGACTCACTCCTACCTGGGCAACCGGGGATGATGGCAATCCAAGGCGGGACGATGGCGGGGTTGAGGGCTATTAACCTTGCTGACGCTCTTGGGTTCAGGAAGATGGAATACTACGGGTTTGACGCTACCGTTAAGGTGAAAGACGGTAAAGCTAAGCCCTACGCCTACGAGAAGAAGCGTGGGGAAGCTATCATCGAGATTACCTGTGATCGGTGTCCGGCGACGTTCGACACTACCCTGATCTTCCAGAAGCAGGTAAATGAGTTCATCCACTGGCGGCACAACATGCCGTGGATCGACATCAAGATCATTGGTGGCGGGCTGATTTCTCACTACCAGAAGCATCTGGAGGAGATGGAGCCTACTCACAGCACTGAACGCTATACGGAGTCCTACAAAGCACTACAGCAGTCGCTGCATGGTAAGGGCGGCTACGGGGTGTCTGGACAACAGTACATTCCAACGATCTTCCACACCATATCTCAGTTGGCCAAGAGGCTTGGAGCTGTGGATGTGCTGGATTACGGTTCTTCAACAGGTTCAACCATGAAGGCGGTCAAGGAGCATCTGTGGCTTCCCCCAACGGTTGAGGACTACTGCTACGACCCGTTTGTTGAGGAATTCTCTGCCGAACCCGCTCCGGCAGACTTTGTTATCTGCACGGATGTTCTGGAACACGTTGAACCTGAATGCACTCACGCGGTTCTGGATCATCTTGCCTCATTGACCAAACGGATAATCTTTCTGTCGATTTCGATGGCTCCTGCTGGCAAGGTGCTGGATGACGGAAGGAATGCCCACATCAATATCAGGACTTCCGAGTTTTGGATACGCGAAATCACGCGCAGGTTCATTACCAGCGAGGCGAAGATTTCGTCTGATGGAGCAACCCTGCTGGTGGTGGCTCAGTCCATTGATGATGTTAGAGAGATCACGGGTGGGCAGAAATGACGTGGTCGCTCGTAACGATCTATGGGCTTCGAGCATCTAATGATGGTCGAATCCGTTACGTCGGACAAACAACCCGTTCGCTGGAATGGAGATTGTCTCGCCACATAATTGATTCAAAAGGATTCAAAAATAGAAGGATATGTAAGTGGATAAATTCAGTTTATAAGAGTGGCGAGTCTGTAATTGCTTTTGTAATCGAGAAAAATGCTATAAAACACGATGCGGAAATACGGCTTATTAAATGGTACAGAGAACACGGGGCTACCCTTGTAAACGGAACTGATGGTGGCGATGGGCTAAACAATGACGCTGACTCTCAAGAAAGATCAAGACTCGCCAGAATAGAGAGGTGGAGTCGTATTCCCAAAAAAGGGCCAAGCATAGAGGCGCGAGAAAAACTTAGCCTCGCCATGAAGGGCGGCAGGAACGATGGTCTGATTTCGTACTGGCAGGGACGTAGAGGGGAAAAGTCGCCTTGGACTAGGCCTCCAGTGACAGAGGAAACCAGACTAAAACTCTCTCTTGCCGCCAAGGGGCGTTTGCCTACCAACCTCTCACAAATCCATGCGTCTATGATCGGGAAGCCAAAACCAGAAAGCACTCGGATGAAAATAGCCTCAACGCTTACCGGACGCAAACAATCCGCGCAGACGCTAGAGAAACGTGCAGCGTCAATGCGCGCAACACTGGCCGCAAAGAGAGCTAACCATGTGGTCCGTGGAGAACTCAAAAAATAATGAGGCTCGCAAAATAGTTTGGGAAATAATCCCATACGTTCGCGGGCGTTGTCTTGATATTGGCGCGGGGGCATATAAAGTTCTGCCACACTTTATAGCAGTCGATAATGGTGGGCATTGGGGCCGCACCGGAGTTGACGTGGTGGCGGAAGCACACGACCTGAGCCTGTTCGCCTCGCAGTCGTGTGACACGTTATTTTCCAGCCATCTGCTTGAGCATATCGAGTATGAGAAGGTGCCTGATGTGCTGAAGGAGTGGGCGCGTGTTGCGAAGCAGGGCGGATACCTGATTCTCTACGTGCCGGACGAAGCGCAGTACCCGCTGGTCGGAACTGAGTTTGCCAATCATGACCATAAATGGAATTGCAACTATGACAACGTAGTTGCGGTTATGGAGAAGGTTGCGAAGGGTTGGGACTTGATCGACTATCAGGTTCGCAGCGAGACTGACGAATACAGCCTGTTCTTCGTATTTCAGTTGAAGCAGGGCCGCACACACGAATTCAGTTGGAAACTGCCGAAGCATGAGAAAACGTGCGCCATTGTCAGATATGGGGCGTACGGCGATATGGTCCAGACTGCATCTCTGTTCCCGTGGCTGAAAGAGCAGGGCTATCACATCACGCTTTACTGCCAAGCGAGCGGTGTGGATGTGGTGAAGTACGACCCTCACATAGACCGCTTTATCATTCAGGAGAAGGATGCCGTTCCTCCTGTTTTGCTCGCTGAGTTTTGGGATGCAACAAAGAAGAAGTACGATCACTGGATAAATCTGTGCGAGTCGATTGAGGGAACCTTGCTTGCCGTGCCGGGTCGCGTGAATCATGAATGGCCGAATGAACTTCGCGCTAAGTACCTTGACCGCAACTATTCGGAATGGACGCACGAATTGGCTGGCGTTCCGCCGCCCTATAACCCGAAGTTCTATGCAACGCTTGAGGAAAAGGCGTGGGCGCGGCGCACGGCGCAACGCTGGGGGCGCAGGAATATCCTATGGTCTCTCGCCGGGAGTTCTGGGCACAAGACATGGCCCCATTTGGACACGGTAATTGCGAACATCATGATCGAGTACAACGACGTTCATGTAGTTCTGGTTGGCGATGAGTTATGCCGTTTGCTCGAAACCGGATGGGAGAAAGAGCCGCGAGTTCATTGCCAATCCGGCAAATGGACGATCCGGGAATCAATGGCGTTTGCCGAGGCCTCCGATTTGATTATCGGAACCGAAACCGGATTACTGAATGCCGCCGGCCACATGGAAGTTCCCAAGATCATCACATTGTCGCATTCATCGAAAGAAATGTTGACGAAGCACTGGAAAAATACGATTGCCCTTGAACAGCCGAAGGGCGTAGGATGCCCCAAGCAGCCGTGTCGGCAATTGCACACAACATGGGATTACTGCATGAAGCATGAGAGCGGGACGGCTCAATGCCAATGGGAGATCGGTCCAGAGGCGATGTGGGATGCCATTGTCGAAGTGTTTGGCGTTCCTCAGAAAAAGGTGGCGTAGATGGCTACATCAAATTCTTGGGACTACTCACTCACCGCCGCAGGAATTGTTGCCGCAGCGTACGAAGACCTCGGCGCGATTCCTGCTGGCGGCACTGTCGCTTCAGCCGACTCAACAATGGCTCTGACTCGGCTAAACATGCTCGTTAAGCAGTACCAGGGGACTTCTGACGGAGCGCCGGGCGTCAAGGTTCATACTCGGCAGAGAATTACTCTGTTTATGGCTCTTGGGCAACAGACCTATCTCGTCGGACCGGCGACTACCGACGCCCGTTCTTCAACATCTTACGGAAGAACGACTATCCGTGCAGCAGAAGCCGCGGGGCAGACAGTGCTTGACGTAACGGCCCTCACGGACACGACTATCGATCCAGGAACAACGGTCACAATGACCGCATCCGATTTTATCGGAATTCAGACAGACGATTCTGGTGGGGACGATATTTTCTGGACGACCATTTCCTCTACCAGTTCAGTTGGCCCCACTGTCACGGTGGCGAGTGCGTTACCGACTGGTCGACCGGCTGCGGCAGGAAACTACGTTTATTGGTTTACGTCCAGAGCGCAACGATTTCCGATAATTGAAAGTGCTGTCTTGAGAAATTCAAGCAGGAATGACACTCAACTTGCCGTCTATCGAGACCCCAGAGAATACGATATTGGCGTTGTGGACAAGTATGCCGATGGCACCCCAACAGCGATCTTGGTCGAGCCTTTGAGGATTGCAACCAGAGTGACGCTCAATTCTCAGCCGACAGATATTACGGATCAGATAGTGTTGACCGTGCTGTATCCAGCAGAAGATTATGATGCCACCACGAACGACATCGCCTACCCGCAGGAGGCTCTGAGATTCCTGTCGTGGGAGCTTGCGTTTGCGCTTGCGCCTTCGATTGGCCGCTGGACGCCTGAAATGGAGTTGAATCGCAAGGAAGCGCGAATGATGTATCTGAATCTTAACCCCGAAGTCTCTGACCTGTACTTCAGACCAAATGCTTAGTAAGCCCTACAACGTCCCGCTGACCGGGAAGTACAACACCCGCATATCCAAGTCCAATGCTGCGGCAGGGACTTCTGGGGTTATCGGGGTGGGTGTTATCGGTGATATGGTCATCGGCGGCTCGAACGTATCTGGCGACAAGGATGAGCGGTACGTCAACTGCATGATGATAACTCAGGGGGACAGGGATTACGTCGTCAAGCGTCCGGGATTCGCAACGAACACTACACCTGCTTCTGGAAGCGTTGGGAGTGCGGTGCTGGTCTGGACGGGGCAAGGGAGCGGAACCAAGGTGATCTCTGCCTTCGGCGGGACGACTTCCACGATCTACGATGGCACGACCAGTTTGGGGGCGATAACCGGCAAAGCCTTCGCTATCACTGAAACCTTTGTAAGCACGACGGCAACCCTTCTGGTATCGAGCAGTAACAGCACGGCATGGTATTACGATACCGTGACTGCGGTAATGACAAAGATCAGTGATGCGGATTTTCCGGGTAATGCGAGCAAGACTTTAGCCGGAACATTCGCCAATCTTGATGGCTACGCTTTCATCATGGATACCACGGGTGCGCTGTGGAACTCGGACTTGAACAGCGTGACCGCATGGACTGCAACGAGTTTCGTCTCGGCAAACGCATACCCTGACAAGGGTATTGGCTGCATCCGTTACAAGAACCAGATAGCGGCCTTTGGTTCAGAGTCAATACAGTTCTTCTACAACGCAGACAATGCGGTAGGTAGCCCGTTGTTGAGGGTGGATAACGCAACGATCAAGATAGGGGCGATCAACGCCAGTTCCCTGACGCAGATTGCTGACGTTCTGTTCTGGGTGGGCGGCAGTCCGCAGGGTGGTTGCACTGCCTATATGTTCGACGGCTCGGTGCAGCGTATCTCGAATCCTGAGCAGGACTTCCAGATGTCACTGGCGGGGCCGGATAACATCAGCATGTCCACCTTCCGGTGCTATGGAAGATCGTTCGTGCTGGTGACTGCTGAAGCGGTGACTTACGTGTATTGCCTTGAGGACAAGCGGTGGCACGAATGGTCAACGACCACTCCGCTGTGGTTCAGGATGGCGGGGCTTTCGACCGGCACGCAGGTTCTGACCTATTCCGTTTCCAATGTGTCCACCAGCGGGAAGGTGTTCGTCATCAATCCTTCGTCGCTGTCATTTCAGGACAACGCGGAGGCATTCACGGCAACGATTCAGTCAGGGACGGTCGATCTCAATACGGATAACCACAAGTTCTGGGAGGAACTGAGGGTCGTTTGCGACATCGAGCCTTCGACTTCGACGCTGACAGTCACGTATTCCGATGATGATTACGTGAGCTTCACGACGCACGGCACGATTGACATATCGACGCAGAACACGAAACTCACGCGGCTGGGTTCATCCAAACGTCGAGCATGGAAACTGACTCATGCATCCGATACGCAGTTTCGTCTGCATCGGCTTGAGGGACGCGCAACGATAGGAACGGCATGATAAGCCAAGATCAGGTAAACGATATTTGCGAGCGATCCGCTGCCGGCGAGGGCGTTATCAATATCCTGAAAGACCTTGGAATTGATGAGATATTAGGATTGGCTTACTTGCGAAAATATTATGTGGTTGAAATAGAAGCGGCAAAGAGGGTTCAACTGGAGCGTAACCGTGAACGTATTTGACGGCATCAGCATCGCCCAGAAGTCGTTTGCTTACGCCGATTTGTTGGGAACGGACAAATGGATAGTATGGACACCCGTATTCGGAAGCCTGACGGTAGTCGGAACACCGACTTACACCGGGCGGTTCAAGGTGGTGGGACGCCAATGTTTTTTTCAGGTGACACTGGTTTCCTCTACGAGTATCGCCTCGGTCGCTGGCACAGACTATTTAAACCTTCCGTTGACCGCAGCGGGGCTAACAGGAATGGCCACAATGACGAATGACACAAGTAACGTGGCAGTTGGCGTGTGCCATGTTGATGTGGCAACCAGTAGAGTTTATTTACCTACGCAGACGGCGAGCGGGAATACGTTTAACATTGCCGGAACATTTGAGGTTTGAATCATGCCGACACTAGCAGAGATTAAACAGTTCTTCCTGTCCAATCCATCGCAACAAGAAATTGCTGCGGCGATGGCGGCTCACCCTGAAGTGAGTCTTAAGGATATTGCTCAGGCAATGCAGGTTAACGTGGCTGACGTGGAGCGGGTTCTAAACACTGGCGTAAATGTCCCCAGAAACCCAATGGGCGGTGAGCCGACTGGCGGAACGTCGAGAAGCAACCCGTACATGGGTGCGGGCGTGTTGCAAACTTCGCACGGCGGGACGAGCGATGGTGAGGGCGGTGGTTCACCCGGAATTTTAGATGCCGACCCGCTTATCAATGGCAGGCAGTTCAGAACCCTTTTCAGTGTAGGCGAGATGGAGCGCCGGGCCGCAACTGGCGAAGTAAACCCGAATGACCCCGATCCACTAGGCGCTGAAATCGCC
>ERZ1292629.4183-Hain-H43-01um-R1-4183-length-10700-cov-5_pt1 | contig 10700 bp, 9 predicted proteins | sample MGYA00564399_ERZ1292629 | MGnify/ENA primary metagenome ERZ1292629 (study PRJEB36523, sample SAMEA6512636) | groundwater metagenome | collected 2019-01-08 | study: AquaDiva: Metagenomics assemblies of 32 groundwater samples | reverse complement strand
CTGGATCAGCGCGAACGCTTTGAAGCCCAGCGCGCCGTTGCCAAGCGGGGTAGCCAAGAAACGCACCCATTTGACGAGGACTTCGTGGAAGCGCTTGAATACGGTATGCCGCCTGCAGCCGGCTGGGGATTGGGCATTGATCGTCTGGTGGCGATACTGACCGACTCGCATTCTATTCGAGAAGTGATTGCATTTCCATTAATGAAGCCCAAGGATTAGAGACAAGAAATAAGGGACAAGAGACCAAGGTAGGATTCAACTTGTCTCATGTCGCTTGTCACTGAAAAATGCTCGACATCAAATTCATCCGAGAAAACCCAGAGAAGGTGAAAGAAGCGCTCAAAAAGCGTAACGTCATCGCTGATGTTGAGCTCCTGTTGGAATTAGATCAACAACGCCGCATCCTTTTGAATAAAAAGGAAACGTTACAAGCTGATCAGAATAAGCGGTCAAAAAGTGGACCAAAAGATGAGGGCGAACGCGAGGCTCTAAAAAAGAATAAAGAGCAAATTAAAGCACTTGAAGACGAGTCAGCCGAAGTTGAGCAGAAGTTTACCGCGGCGATGTATTCACTGCCGAATATTCCCTTTGACGATGTGCCGGTTGGAAAAGATGAAGCAAACAACAAAGTTTTAAGAGAAGTCGGAGAGCGTCCGCATTTTGACTTTACGCCACTTTCCTATATAGAGATTGGAGAGAAGTTGGACCTGGTGGATACCGAGCGTGGCGCGAAAGTTTCCGGTGCTCGCTTCGGCTATCTAAAACACGAAGCGCCGTTGCTCGAATTTGCCATTGTCCAATTTGTCCTTCAGCGATTGACCAACAGGGAATATATCAAAAAAGTTATCAAAGAACATGCCGTTGATACCACCGATAAAGCTTTCATTCCTCTTGTTCCGCCCGTGATGATTAAGCCAGAAGCTTTTCGAAAGATGGGAAAGCTCGATCCAGGACAAGAAGAGGAGCGTTACTACCTGCCCAAGGACGAGCTCTACTTAATCGGAAGCGCGGAGCACACGACAGGTGCTATGCACGCAGACGAGATTCTTAAAAGAGAAATTCTTCCGCATCGGCATATTGCCTTTTCTACGGCGTTCCGGCGAGAAGCAGGAAGTTACGGCAAAGACACGCGCGGCCTGTTCCGTGTCCATCAGTTCGATAAACTGGAGATGTTTTCTTTTGTTGAGCCCAGCAAGTCGCAAGCCGAACACGATTTATTTCTCGCACTTCAGGAGTCCATGATGCGGGAATTAGCGATCCCGTATCGTGCCGTGTTGGTATGCACGGGCGACATGGTGTGGACCGATGCGAAACAGTATGACCTAGAATCTTGGTTTCCAAGCCAGAATGCGTATCGGGAAACACACTCGACTTCCAATTCAACCGACTTTCAAACTCGCCGACTCAACGTGAAATATCATACCGATGACGGATCGGAACTGGTACACACCATCAACGGCACCGCATTTGCGATTGGGCGCACAGTATTGGCCATCCTCGAAAACTATCAAACCAAAGAAGGAACGGTAAGAGTTCCTAAAGCGCTTCAATCCTACATGGGCGGCTTGCAAGAAATAACCAGAGAATAGCGAGCTATGAAACTCGGAGGCATTAAAAGTCCGCACTACAACGACGCGGTAGCGCGCAGGCGCGAGCGTAGGAGAGATGTCGGACGTGGCGTCGTCTGGTTGCTTGCGGGAGGGCTAACGGGGACGCTGGCATACTGGGTACTGTTATCAGGGGCGTTTGCGCTCTATGATGTTGAGATCGCCGGTCTTGAGCGCGTAAGCAGCGAACAGGTGGGGAACTATGTTCAAGATGCGCGCACCGCGACTCTTTTTAATGTGATTCCCCTGGGAAATAATACGCTGTTTTTTGATAGTGGCACTGTCCGCGCGCGGTTACTCGCTGATTTTCCAGAAATTAAATCTGTACAGGTCAATCGCGAGCTGTGGCATCGCATAATTTTGACCATACAAGAACGCCAAGCCATCGGCATCTGGTGCTTCAAGGAAGTATGCCGCTATGTTGATGCCGATGGCCGTGCATGGGGTAACCCCTCCAGGTCCTCCGGTTCGCTGTTGTTGATTGTTGACGACGCTAAACACGAATCTGTGGATTTTATCGGCCCCAGTTTACTCAAGCCGGTTCAGCAAGTGGCCGATGAACTGACACGCCAGGGCATCGGCATTAAATCTATTGCTATTCCCGATAATCAATTTGATGATATCTGGGCGATAACTCATTTTGGATATCCGATTTATTTTAGTCGTACCCAGAGTATTCAAGATCAAGCGGAAGCGCTGAAAGTATTCCTGGAAAGTAAATCCCAGAACTACAATTTCCATCCGCAGTATCTTGATTTGCGTATTGCGGGAAGAGTATATTATAAAGACGGAGCCATTATCCCGACCCCTTGACTTTATGAAGGGATCTGCTATAATGGAAGCATCAGTTCTTTATACCTCCGACCCCTTCCTCCGGGGCTCGGAAAAAGCCAGTAACTACACGTCTTTTCCGGCCATTACAGTAATTCATTATATGGGCCGAGCGAACTGACATATCTTCTGCCCGAACCACGCCTAGGCGTAACGGGCTAAACTAGTGATAGTGAAGTTCTAGTGCTTGTTGGCTTTTTCCGGGCTCCGATCTCTCGCGAGCGGGGCTGTCGGCGACCTCTTGCCAGGTCGTTACTTGTCCCCGCGACTTGCGCGGGGTGAAGGGGTGATAGTGGTAACCTCTGTCCGACTTAACAGTCGGGAGCTTAACAGAGCAACCATATCCGGGGTGGCAACCTGGAGTCGAGAAGAGTAGTACTCTTCTGATCATACGCCCGGGTGCAGGCAAGAAGGCACCCGTTAGTTTTTTTCATTCCGGTACTTATCGCCGCCGCCGGCCTCATCCTAGGTCAGGCAGGGCTAAAAAGTTCTTGCGGACTCCCTGTGCGGTTTGGCAACTGCGCAGACCCGCAGGATGCGGTTGGCATTTACCCGCGGTAAAAATGCACGGCGGGTGTGGGGCTCATAACCCCTACCCCGCTGCACTCATACTGTTCCTTTCATCCATTCGTCCGTTTGCCTCATCGCGGCGTGCCCTAAAAAGTATGCCGCTTTTCTTTTTGTAAACTAGGAGACGAGCATTATCAGTCACCGAAAAGGATTTTCGGAGTCCCGAAGAGGGACGAGAAGAAGACGGCTCATCAGTAAGATGAGAACGTTGTGCCTTTTCGGGGACTGATAGGCGAGTCCTGTCTGGGAACAATGACACGGAGCGATGGGGGGTAACTATTTCAGCAATATAAGAGGCGCGGAACGGGGAAATTGTCGCTGTTCGTATTCAAGCGGAGTCAGGATTTTCACATTCCTGGCTTTTTGTTTTGCCGGGGTTGCCGTGTCGCTCATATACATAAACGTTTGCATAATGGCAGGCAACCCATCAATAGAATAATCCGATTGCCCATACACGTACGTAAGTCGTTTGGGTTTACTACGGAGTACTGACTGGGCAGTTGTAGTAGCGTCTGAAGCGTATGCCCGCGCGGTGTGGGCGTCCACAGCCCAAATGCCAAAGTAGTTTTCAAATCCCTGGGTGGCAAGCGCTACTAATAGCGCCGCCATAAGCACGCCACCCACAATACGCGCTTCTTTCATATAGTGCCGTCCGATGCCCGGAATATTAACGTGGGCCGCGTGTAGATCGCGTGTACCATACCATCGGCTGACAAATTGCATAAACCACAAGAGTCCTTCGGCGGCAATCAGCATAACTACCGGAACAAGGCCTAAGGCACGCAGAGCATCGGGAGCAGGTCCGCGGGTCAATGCCGAGGGGACGATGCCCACCACAAACCACGACAACAGCAACACCTGCATGGCTGAAAAATGTCCGTGGGTCTGTCGGCGCTTGATTAATTTAATCGTGCTTTTTACGAGACCCACCGCCGCAAGTGCGGCAAGGGGCCACCATAGCAATGGCTGATCGGCAATGCCATGGAGCCAATCGGGGTCTCCTCCGGTAAAGAGCATACCTACGGTTTGCAGAAATTGGGTAATGAATCGCGCCAAGCGTTCTGGAGCAAGCGGCGTATACGCGGTGGCGGTAGTCATCACCGCATCAGGATCGAGATAGAGATTGAAGCCCATCGGCAGCCACACAAGCAACATCACCAGTGACGCAAGCACGATGCCACGCACTATTTTATTGCGAACATGCTGGTAATCGTCTTTATTGAAATCTTTTTTCAGCATGTGCAGGTACGCCATAGTCGTCAGGACGGGAACGGCAAGAAATAACCAGAACCATGTATAGGAATACATCCCTAGTGCAAACAGAATGCCCGCCCCCGCAAACGCTAGGAAATTGACAGTGCTTATACCGCGCCAATATGCATAGAGTCCCCATGTTAAAAAGAGCGGCACCATAATTTCTGCAAATCCTGTGCGGGAGAATGTGACGTGCCACGGAGAAACTGCCAGCAAGAACGCGGCAAGCGACGCAATGCGAATATTGGTGAGCGTGCGGGTCAGCAGATAAAGCCCAAGCACCGTGAGCGTGCCCGCAAGCGCAGGTATCACATGCAACGCCCACGGATTGTGCCCGAACTGTTTGATACTCCACGATTGCAGAGCGACAAACAGGGGTCCGCTGACAGCGTGTTGCGGAACTTGGGTCGCTTGGTTGCCCACGTAGGCCTCAAGCGGCGAAACGCCCGTTGGTATACGGGCGAGGTGATAGCCACGGAAAAACAGCGCCAAAAGGACGATGCCGGTGACGAGCAATATTTCAGTAGAGCGCTTCACGGATCTCTATAATTGTAGCATTGTTGTGACTTTTCTTGTCCACAGAGCCGTCTTTGTTCTCACGTAAATCCATCACATTCTCTCCATCTTATGTAAATATGCGACTGGATTTATCCTTTTCCCACAAACTCATCTGACAGCAGAGAAATCCATTATGAACGAGGAAATGTGGCCTGGTAACAAAGGAGTTTGGTCGACACGAACGGTGTCGGGAACCAAACTTTTGTCAGGCACATGACGAGTGAATGATAGGATTTCTTGATGGAAGATGCGCGCAGTGGGGAGAGGATAAATCCAAGAGCATATCGAGGTATAGTGTGGTATAATTTCTTTATGGCTGAAGCGCCCATGAACATCATGGAGCAGATTGCGCGTCTGGAACAAGAACTCCAGCAGAAACGTGCCCAAATCGGGGAACAATACAAAGCGCCTGCGACCAAGGAACTTCTCCGAGAAGTTGTAAGAGAGCGATTCCAGGCGGCAATGCCCGCAGGACAAGTGCCGTCATTTGCTCCTCCGCCCAAACCTGCGATGCTCGACAACATCTCCCAGGCGAAAGTGGAAGAACTCGTGGGGGTTGCATTCAATCAAAATCTTGAAGAAGCGATACAGCAAGCCATCGCAACCCACAACCCGGCGATTATTGACGCATTCCACGACACGATTGTTGATGAGCTCTACGACGAAATGCTGACGCAAAAAATGGTTCCCGAACTGCCAGCTTAGAGCATGTCTCCTCTTTTTCTCATTCTTTACCTACTGGTATTGACGGTGATCGTCATCGCCGCCTTCTTTATTGTTGGCGCGTGGCGCAGTCGCGGCGGCATTGCGCGTGGACTTGCGATGACGCTGTTACTCATCACCTTACCGAAGGGCGGAGGAGTCCAGGAAGCCGCCTCGCAAAAAACAGAAAAAGACCTCATCGGGGTGATGGAACAGTTGTTGAATTCTCTGACGAGCTTACATGCCGACGGGTGGAATAAATTTATTTACGGCGAACCCTATGTGGCGCTTGAAATGGGGGTACACCATATCGGCGAGGAAATTCATTTTTATGCAGCTGTTCCGAGGACGTATGCGTTGGTATTTGAAAAACAGGTGCATGGGCTCTACCCGGAGGCGCAAGTGGAGCGCGCCAAAGAATATAACGTCTTTAATCCCGGTGGCGTGACGGCGGGGGCGTACCTCAAACTCACCGGCTCCGAGATTATGCCGTTTAAAACCTATACCCAACTAGAGAGTGATCCGCTCGGACAAATCGTGACGGCGCTCTCCAAACTCCAGCGCGAGGGCGAAGGTGCGGCGCTCCAGGTACTGATCAGGCCCTCACACCGTAAAGATATCGCTGGACTCGCACAGAAGGTGGCGCAAGAAATGCAGCGTGGCAATCCGTTCCAAAAAGCGCTCACGCTAGCCAAGCGCGGCAAACCCGCCGTGTCCAAAAATACTCCCGCTATTCAGGAGCCGCCGCAGGTCGTGACGCCATTTGAAAGCGAGATTGTAAAACTGCTCCAGAGCAAGGCATCCCGTCCCCTATTTGAAACCAACATCCGCTTATTGGTATCAGCGGCGGACGAAACCCGCGCCGAACAACTATTCCAAGAAGTTACGGGGGCGTTTTCCCAGTTTTCACTTCCCGATCTAAACAACTTCAAGATATTCCGTCTACGAGACAGGGCACTCGAGACGCTGGCGTTCCGTTTTTCATTCCGTTTGTTTGATAAGAGTCAGACGGTATTCCTCTCAAGCGAGGAAGTCGCAAGTTTGTATCATTTCCCCCTGCCGACGACACAAGCGCCGCGCATCAAATCTCTTAAATCAAGAGCCGCAGAACCACCCGCGAACCTGCCCGAGCAGGGAGTCCTGCTCGGCATCAATCGTTTTCGCGGACAGGAGCATCCTGTACGCCTGACTGACGATGACCGGCGGCGGCATCTCTATATCATCGGACAAACGGGTACCGGTAAGTCATCACTCATGAAGCAAATGATTGCGCAGGACCTCCGCGCGGGCAAGGGATTGTGCATGATTGACCCCCACGGCGAACTTGCCGAGTATACGTTGTCACAAGTGCCGCGGGAACGTGGCGATGACGTGGTGTATTTCAACCCCGGTGACGTTGAACGCCCCATGGGACTCAACATGTTTGAAATTGATCCGAGCCATCCCGAGCAAAAGACGACGGTCATCAATGAACTGTTCGGCATTATTGAAAAACTCTATGACCTGAAAGTATCCGGCGGACCGATGTTTGAAAAATACTTCAAGAACGCGTGCTTGCTCCTGTTGGATGACTATGCCCACGATGTTCCAGTGCTCGCCGACATTTCGCGTGTGCTGGTGAATGACAAGTATCGTGCCGACAAACTCACGCGTGAGACCAACCCACTCGTGCGGGAATTTTGGCAGTTAGAAGCCGAAAAGGCCGGCGGAGACGCATCGTTGGCCAACATGGCGCCTTATGTATCGTCAAAAATAGACACCTTTGTATCCAACGAGTTTCTACGACCGATTATTAATCAAAAAAAGAGCGTGTTTAATTTCCGTGAGGTAATTGACAATCAAAAGATTCTTGTGGTGAACTTATCCAAAGGCAGAATCGGGGACATCAACGCCAATCTGCTCGGTATGATTATCAGCGGCAAACTGCTCATGGCGGCGCTCTCACGCGTGGATGTGCCGGAAGATCAGCGCAAGGACTTTTCGATCTATATGGATGAGTTCCATAACTTTACCACCGACAGTATTGCCACCATTTTGTCGGAAGCGCGCAAGTATCGGTTGAGTTTAGTCATGGCGCACCAATTTATGAAACAGCTTAAAGACACTATTCGAGACGCTGTAGTGGGCAACGTAGGGTCTATGGTGGCGTTCCGCGTGGGAGCCGATGATGCGGAGTTTCTTAAAAATCAGTTTGCGCCGATATTTACCGCACAGGACCTGCTTAACATCGATAATTTCAACGCGCATATGAAGCTATTGATTAACAACCAGACATCGCGGCCGTTTACGATTCAGACCGTGCAGGAAGAGCCGGGCGATGGTCCGTGGGCCGCATGGCTCAAAGACGCTTCGCGTATCCGCTACGGACGCTCCCGCCAGGAGGTTGAACAGGAAATACAGATGGGGTATAAGGAGATAAATCCTAAACCCTAATACCTAAATTCTAAACAAATTCTAATGATCAAATTCCCAAATACAAAACCGTTTTACGCATTTGTATATTTGAATTTAGATATTATTTAGGGTTTAGATATTAGAGTTTAGAACTTACTGGTATGCTTTCTCTTTCTCGTAAGGATGTTGTAGGGTCTCTCGTAACCGGCGTTACCGCCGGCGTTATTGTTTGGCAACTTGCGGTGCATTTGCTGGAGGCCCCTTCATGGTTAGGAGTCCCATTTACTGCGTTGCCAGTAGTCACGCCACTTCTCTGGATTATCGGGGTTGAACTCGGCCATTGGTTGGGGCGGCGATGGCATTTCTTTTCCCAGTTTGGGCGCTTTGTGGCCATCGGACTCACGAATGCGGCAGTAGATTTTGGGCTTTTTAATTTACTCTTTGCGGTCACAGGACGAAAACCAGGTTTATTTCTCTGGATTAATATTGTCACGTTCGTTGTTGCAGTCACCCACAGTTTTTTGTGGAATAAATTCTGGACATTTGAGAGCAACAGCACCCACAACGCGGGACGCGAGTTTGGAGCGTTTATATTGGTGAATGTCATCGCGCTTTGTTTTAATGTAGGAACGTCATATCTGACATTCCGTGAGCTTGTTGCTTTGGCAGATATTGGGGTTACCGTCGCCGCGAACATTGGTAAGGTGGCCGGTTCCCTGGTTGGCTTGATTTTCAACTTTGTTGGCTTTAGATTAGTGGTGTTTAAGAAATCTCACGAGCCGTTTGACGATCCCTATGTTGTATAGAAAATATCGACCGCAACAATTTGGCGATGTGGTAGGACAAGAACATGTGGTGCGCACGCTGTTGGGCGCGCTGGCATCAGGGAGAGTCGGCCACGCATATCTATTTGCCGGACCGCGAGGAACCGGCAAGACCACCATCGCGCGTATTTTTGCAAAGGCGCTCAACTGTGCCGATTTCTCCAAGATTCGAGAGGCGAATCTTGGCCAGAAATCGAGCATCCGCGACCAGCAGGGTCGGGATCTCAATATCCAGAACATTCCGTGTAATAAGTGCGCCGCATGTCTTGCGGTGAACAACGGCAACTCACTCGATTTGATAGAAATTGACGGCGCATCCAACGGCCGCGTTGACGAAATACGAGAATTAAAGGGCTCTGCGACGGTTGCGGCCATGTCGGGCGGTTATAAAACGTTTCTCATCGACGAGGTGCACATGGTAAGCACGAGCGGGTTTAACGCGCTGTTAAAAATTCTTGAAGAACCGCCAGCGCATGTCATGTTTCTCTTGGCGACTACCGATCCGCACAAGATCCCGTCCACGGTGCTCTCGCGTGTCCAACGCTTCGATTTCAAAAAACTGACTCCCAAGCAAATTGTTGCCAAGCTCGCCTCCATCGCGAAGTCCGAAAAGATAAAAATTGATGACGAAGCACTCGCAACCATTGCGCTGTCAGCGGACGGGGCCATTCGGGATGCGGAAGTAATGCTGACGAAAGTGCTTTCATTCGTAGGCGAAGGAGAAAAAATCACCATTGAGCGTATTCAGGAGATTCTCGGGCTGATTCCCCATACCTACCACCCGCAATTTTTCGGTTATCTCGTCAGTCGTGACCGCCAAGCCGCCATGACCTTTATCCAGAAGCTCAATGATTCTGGAGGCAATCTGGAGCACTTCTCGCGCGACTTTCTAGCGTACCTGCGGACATTACTGGTTGCAAAAGTCAGTCCCGCGACGCTTGCGGCGGCGGGGCAGGATTTTAGCACGGCGCACATCGAACAGCTCAGCCAACTTTCTGCTTCGCTCGACAATCAGGCGCTGATTCGCATGATTCTGCTGTTCACCAACGCCCGCCAAGAAATGAAATTTTCTCCCATCCCGCAACTGCCGCTGGAATTGGCGGTGATAGAATTGACGAACTCATAGCAGAGGCGTATAAGAGTGACACGGAGGAAAAGAGTCATGAACGAGGAGGAAACGGGTCTTACGTATAAGACGAAACGTTGTGATGAGAAGGACGGGGAAGGCAAACAATGCATCTGGGGAGTAGAGCACAACAGACTCGGTGGACCACCTCACGACTTCCAAAGCGGATATGTGGGAGTTCAGATCGTCGTGCATCCACAGAAGACGGAGCCTCCGCCAAAGTCCAACTAGAACAAAGCGCAGTTCCATTCCCGCCGATCAAGAGCCCCGTGCTCGTTTCGGCGGGGTTCTTTGTTTAAGATCACAGAGTGAGTGCCGACTGCATCAGCATTTGAACGACATCACAATATATTTATAGCGGAGCGAATCTTTCCCCCTACGCAGGTATTCACGGAGGCGAGCAGCAGGGTCCCTGAGCTTGCCGAAGGGTGCGAGCCGAGTAATAGTGCAGCGTGTCGCTGGACACGCTGACACGGCCTGTCTGGGGGGAAGGTCGCGCAGCTGGGTGACTTTTGCTACAATTGCTGAATGCTCAACGTGTTCTTGTTGGGGCTGACGTCACTGCTGGCTGATTTTTCCAGCGAGATGGTGGTGCCCATTCTGCCTTTTTTCATACAAGCGGTGGGAGGCGCAGGCGTTGCCATAGGGCTGACGTTCGGTATCGGCGACGCGGTGGCATCACTCATTAAGGTATTCTCCGGCCACTGGGCCGATAAGACAAAGCAGTACAAACTTTTCGTGGTGCTCGGGTATCTTTTCTCGGCAGTTGCAAAATTTATATACCCGCTCGCTAACAGTTGGAGCCAGATAGCGATTATCCGTCCCGTTGAGCGC
>ERZ1292629.3172-Hain-H43-01um-R1-3172-length-12938-cov-5_pt2 | contig 10701 bp, 20 predicted proteins | sample MGYA00564399_ERZ1292629 | MGnify/ENA primary metagenome ERZ1292629 (study PRJEB36523, sample SAMEA6512636) | groundwater metagenome | collected 2019-01-08 | study: AquaDiva: Metagenomics assemblies of 32 groundwater samples | reverse complement strand
ATCAACGACAGGTAACGGTACGGGCATCCCCTGTGACAGGACTTCCTCGGTGCGTTCTTCCTGGGAAACGACCTCTACTTCCGCCCCGTCCGCCTCATAACCCTGAAACAGACTGGCCGCTTCATCCATGGAAAGCCCCTTGTACCGTTCCACAGTGCTTTCCTGCCGTTCCTCCCAATACGCCTTGACGTAACCGTTTTTCAGTAACAACGCGTCCTTAAACCAGTCGTGCAAATACAGAAAACCGTCATTTTGTTCCAGCATGACGTAATTAACATAATCCGTTTCCTGTTTCGCCAAGTCCTCATCCTCCGGGCCGACCGGGAGAAACTCAACAACATCACCACTTTGCAAAAATACCTTCATCACGGATGGCATGATCCAGTCCACAGTCTCGGACAGGTCTTTAGACACAACTTTAGACCGCCCTTCCTTCTCGTCACCATAAGGCCGACCGTGATAACGATCCATGGCCTCGGCGCGGTCGTTGGACAGTTCCGACTCATCCCCACCTATCGCATTACGCGATAATGAATTAATCCTTGCAAGTAGTTCGTCTTTTTTCATTTATACCTTGTAAACTTCCTCAAGTTTGGTAACTACCTTGTCAACTTCTTCAAGTCTATAACCTTGATTTTTCATGGCCTTACGTGCTCTGGCAATCCCAAGCATGTGCGGGACAACATTAATGTCATCGCTCTGACTGGCCATGACCCGCAAAGCATAATCCATTGGCGGAACGCCTAATTGTTTGGCCGTCTTTGACTTCGGCACCTGATTTAACAGGGCCTTTATATGTTCAGCCGACTGGTTTTTGATCCGGTCGGCCTTCAGCGCGGCAATGCGCTTCTGGATTTCCTCAACAGTCGCCTCAGGCTCTTCAACCACTACTTCTGCTTCAACTTCTTCAATAATTTCTTCGTCTCTTTTATTTGCGCTCATACGATACCTCGGTAGTCTTGTTTAATAGGTTTTAAAAAGTCAGACTTCCGGCGCAAGCACTCGGCAAAGCGGAAATTATCATTACTATCAAGCGCGCTCATATAAGCGTAGCGTGAAGCTGACATTAAATCGTCATTCAAGGCGACGACATTGCCATCTTTCTTGTGGTAGGCACCTTTTTCCTTGAACCATTCCGGCAGCGTTCTAAAAACCTTGAAACGCCCCTCGGTCATGGCCCAATACATCTTTTTTAATCCAACATCAACCCCTTGCCCGCCGGTGCCTTCATTCTTGAAGGGTTCCGCCGGGTTGGAAAAGCATTGATCCAGCATATTTACACCTTCTTCCCGGTATAAATCGGCTATCGGTTTACCTGACTGCTTATCCTGCTTGTTGCCGTCATGCGGCCACGCAACAGGTATTTTGTCGCCGCCCATACCCTTAATGATCGAAGCCTCCTGGGAGATAGTAAGTCGCCGGTGTTTCTGGCAGTCAGTGATATAGGCTTTTTTCTTTTCGCCATTCGGATCAAACGCAAATTTAGTGACCGCAAACGGATGATCCCCGCCAAAGTCAATACCGATGATCTCATACCAGTCTTTGGGTATTTGAAACGGATCACACATGATGAGGTCGTCCGCTACGGGGAAGATCATGGCCTCACCCACTAACGGCTGCCCTTTGGAACGCATGTCGCGCTCTAATGGCATCATTTCCGCCAATAATTCTTCGCGTCTTTCTTCAGTGATATGCGGGGCATCTTCCCAGGTAGCGTTCATTAAGGCATAGTTCTCAGGGCATTCGTGCATTAAACGATAGACCAGCGGGGTCATGCCGTTTTCCGGGGTGTAGGTCAGGGCCAGTATCCCATTGGTGGCAATCGTTCCACGAACATACTGTTCCCAGACATCCATCGGCGGTTCTTCATCACCCCACCCATAGTCAATGCGCTTACCCATAAACTTACCGGCCCCATCCTCATACCCTAACAGGGTAATATGGGCCAGTTCCGTACCGTTATTCCGTTTAACGTGGATTTTCTCCGCCGCACCAGGAATCCCCGGTTTACGGTCTATGGCATGGATAAGATGTTTCGGTATCCAGCCCGTGCCGATGATTTCGTTGTCATCCTTGTTGGGTGTGCCTAAGAGTTCATTCTGGATCAAATCCCGGGTCGTGTAGGAATTAATCCCGGCACAGATAATATTCGGGTTACGGTTGGCCCTCTGGCCCTCCCAGTAATCGGGGTAAAGACCAGACGCATGAATAGCAACCTCAGCGCCCTCGCATAAAGTTTTACCGATTTGATTGGCCGCCATCAACGCCCTGACTTTCGCCGGTTTGCCGTTCTTACCCTTCAGGTTATAAAACGCCAACTGGTACGGGTAAGGGTTAAAAAACTTTAATTTATGGTAGGTACGGTTGTGTTCCAGTTCGCTTAATGATTGGCTGATGCTCATTGTCCGCCTTATGGGTAGGATGTAATTGTTCTATATCACCTGTATATATCTGTGGATAAGTTTGGATATAACCCCGTGTTTTACGCAGCAAACCCGCATAAACATTAGGTGGTTAAAAATTAACCAGTGGATTCACCCCGGAAAATGTGGGAGTGGGATATTCCTATTACAACCATAAACGCGACCCCACCCCCCTGTCCCCTTGTACCTGTCCTGGCCTGTCCACTTCGCATAATGGGTAAAGTGTTAAATAGTAAGTGATTGATTAGCTTAGACAATAGCACTTATCCACAGTAATAATCACTATGGTTATACGTAACCTATTGATTATATTAGGTGGTTAATAATCATACAGTACCACTAGATGTAGTGTTGTATTATTACAACAGCGTATGGGTGGGTGAGTGTGATTGCCTATCAGCACTATCATTACTGGTTATCTATGAACTACTTCACTACTATTTAACTATAACTCTACCTATCACTTACCCTATTACTACCCTATGGCCTTAATAATAGGTACCACCTTGCTTTGCAGGTGTTGACCTAGTGTCTCATGTATCCTGGTTGCCTCCTTACGCTGTAGCCGGGTTAATTGGATGATAGTCTGCTCATCCAGTACGCTTGCCAGCTTGATCATATCTTCCTCGATGGTACCCGGTTCAGTCGTGGACTTCTCGAAGTCCTCTGGTGTTATGTCAGCTAATAGCTTGCCCTGTATAGTCTTTAACGCGTTAACCTGGGGTGCTGTAGCCTGCACCTCACCTATCCCTATGGATACCAGTGTGTCATTGATTTTGGCTAACTGCTGCGCTAACCGAGCGCGCTCGTTCATGATGTGCCGCTTCGTCAGACTGTATTTCGTATTCATGCTAAGTTCTTGATTCATAATTAGTTATTTATATCTGTTGGTGAGAGAGTGATTGATTAACATAACCTATCGTAACCATTAATATATTTCATTGTACAATACATTGAACTGTACTATACTGTACTTACTGATACACGTAACCAACAAGAGGAGACTACACATGACAAAGAGCGCCAAATACTACAGGACTACACATAGTATGTGTCCCTGGTGTTCTCAAATATCGCCTAAAACTGGAAATACTTGTGGGCATTTATTCAAAATCACAAAATCTGGTATTTATTTCTGGTATTGGGGGATTAGACCTATTAAGGCGCCGACCTGATATATCCCTGCTCAGGCTCTATATGAGCCTGATCTGGATGTACCACTAATAACACTAAAGAGGGTTAAGACTATGAAAACACGTGACAACATGATCCCAGGCAAGGAATATTGGGATGCTAACTGGAACGATACCATTGCCAATAAATACTGCATAGATAATGATGGTAATGTCACTATACAAACCATAAAAAGATATGGCAAAGATAGTGAGCCAAGAGTTCTTGGGCCAACAGAATACGACGGCTTTTTAACAGAAATAGAGAAACAAAATAACTGGTCTGAATCTCATGGATACTAAAGAAGAAGCATTAATAAAAGCAATCTTGCACTTAATAGAAGTTGAGGAAGATTGCTTAAAATCCAGCAATACATTAACTGGGCAAGAATTATCTATCGCCCTAAGTGTATGTGAAAATATAAAGGAGAGAATAAATGGCACTGTACTTTATCTTACAGCAGACTGCTTGAGATCTCTGGAAGATAGATTACCAGCGAAATCAATCCCAGGAATTAATAAATGACCACTAACGACACACTTAACCAGTTAGTCAAAGCCCACCAGTTACGGGCCGAACACGTAGCCCTAATGCTTGACCGTAGCACGTACACGGTAAGACAGTGGTTATCAGGTAATTGGGTTATGCCGGATAATATGCTCCGGTTACTTAAATATGAGATCGAATCACGCAACACTGATACTAAATGAGGAGGTATCAATATGACAAAGGATAAAACATGCTCCTGCTGTGGCGGCTACGCTGGTAAATTTCAGCAATGGCATAATCGAGATACTGGTTATGGCATATGCGTTAAATGCTCAGACTGGATGGCCGAGCGTTGGCCATCTGAAAATCAGGCTAATCTGTACGGCCAAGCCGGTGTCCATAGGGCATATTCGACGTATGATTACCCGTCGCGTACGGTTAATGTAACTACTGCGGATGGCATATCATGATCTCACATAATCACGCCATCGCTATTATTGCATCGCACCGTAAATCATTGATATTGTTTTATACGGTAATGGGTGCAAGACCACAATACTCAATACTACAACTATCCAGGTTTACCTGGTACGGAGGATAATATGAATAAATACACTATAGTTTGGCACGCGCACCATGAATGTAACTCGCCACTGGAATTTCTCGACGAGAGTTATGCCTCTCGACTGAAAACCATAAAAACCGAAAAGGCAAAAGAGGAATCGCCTGAGCAGATTGCTGTACGCTTGCGGCTGTTCAAGAAATTCAATGGCAAGTTGCCTGTAGCCTTGGACGCGGCCGACGCCGCACGGGACAAGGCCTGCGCCGCATGGGACAAGGCCTGCGCCGCACGGGACAAGGCCTGCGCCGCATGGGTCAAGGCCTGCGCCGCATGGGACAAGGCCTGCGCCGCATGGGTCAAGGCCTGCGCCGCACGGGACAAGGCCTGCGCCGCATGGGACAAGGCCATACAGGACGCCATGCCTGAGATTATGAAATTACACGCAATACAATGCGGTTGTGGCTGGACACCGGAGCGGCCAAATATTTTTTATTACACAAACAAATAACCGCCATTAAACCCGCTTAACGGCGGGTTTTTTATTGTCAACCATAAGGCAAGTTATTGACAACCTTATGAGATACATTGTCAACCTTAGTAAGAGCCTAGAGTGATTTTATGACTTTCTAATGTTTGTCTTGCGCTTGTATAAGCGAGTCTATGATCTGAAAACGATTTTTCATTAACTATAGTCATTTCAGGTAAATGAATTGTCCAATACCACTTGCCATCTTGAGGTAAAAACCAATGGCTATTGATATTAAAGAGTTAGACCGCGAAATAGCGGAAACTAAACAATATTTGGCCGATTTAGAGGCAACACGGCGAGTTATCGCAAAGCGTGCCGGTACTAAATATAGTCTGCCTGATGAGCCAATACTACCAAGGCTTGAGGAAACTGGAACCATTCATCTTGATGATTTGGTTATTCCTAAGAGAGTTACCAGAAAGAAGTCCACCCTGACTGATGATATAAGGGGGATTATTGAAAGATTCGGCAACCAGGAATTTACAGTTACCCATGTCGAGGCAGCATTGAAACAGTCTGGTAAGGCTACCGATGCGAAACACTTTAAAAACAGGGTGTCTGTGATAATCAGGAAATTAACTGAGGACGGTGTGATCAAGCGTACCCATGTGGGTAAGGGCAACGACCCGCACCATTATCAGCTTAAAAGCCCGCGTGTGAGTCTTGTTAAGTCTGGCGATTAAAAGGCGAACCGGATGATGTGTCTAGCATCACCCGGTTCTTGTGCAACGGTTGCTTCTCAGCGACCCCGGAGCCCGGCCGGTCTGACCGGGCAAGGAGGGTATTAGAGTGGCTTGGTATACCACCACTACGACGGTTTAGACCGTCGGTCTGGCGGGTGTTGCAGCCCGCTAGACCCTTATTAATCTAGCAAAGAAAGACATGTGTGTACAGGAGTCGTTTATATCAAGCGGGTTTATCATCTGCTTGTTGCTTTTACGTTTCATTTTTTGCATAACGCTTCGTATTTCTCAGGGCGAATTGCCCTACTGTTGACGAAATATCGTCAGTCGGATAATACCCTTATTTTAGACGCTACAAAACTGTTGTCAATATCTACCCAAATATGCGCCCCAAAGAACCCAGGCTAGACCCAGTACAAGAACCAGTAAAGCGTTGCTGCAATTCGGCCAATGAACGGCCACCACCACCTCCACCAGCAGCAGCATCCCAGCTAATCCATACAACGCTGTTTTGTGGCACTACATGGAATGTAAACATATACGATGGTAATAATAAACCACAGGTTTGCCGAGATTAACCATACAATACTTTCTGTACTTGTAATCTATGCTATAACTCTTTGCCGGGTACGGATCACAGTACCAGCGGGTAAAGGTTAATTCATCCTCTGGCTCAACATCGAAAAACCTGCCATCTAATATACCGTTCTTAAAAAATGCTTTCATATCATCACCTCACACCGGGCGGATATCCGCCTCGCTCATCAATACCTCAGTTTTGCGCCCCAACAACCATAAACTTAACTTGACCGCCCGCTTTTCACTGTTCGTTTCTTCGATAATGGCCTCAAAGTCCTTAAATGGCCCCTTTTTAGGGGCTACACAGTCACCTTTGCGGTAGCGCCAACTTGTCACGTCATGCACACCTTGCGCGTTCTCATGGGCACGTAATAGGGCTATAATGTCATTCCCCAAGATGGCCGGGTAGCCGTCTACGCCTTTCAGGACTTGCAGGAACTCACCGAACACGTTGAGATTAATCCAGTCCCCATCGATGGCCATGTGCAAAAACATGTAGGTCGGAAATAATGGCTCTATCTGGACATTGCGATATATCCCGTTCATGTTGCGCCGATCCCGGTACACCAGCGGACAATAGATAGTATACCCTTTAGCGGTAAGGCGCGCATCGATCAAGCGCTCCTTGCCCTTTTCCATAAATAAGACGAACCATTTTTTCAACCTAACAACCCGGCCTTTTTCACCTGCGAACGTATCCAGTCCGGATCCACACCGCACATTTCCGCCACAATAACCCGGCCAAACAGGTATCGTACGGCATGGTTACGGGCAATGTTGGTGCGCCCGCACAAGTCTTGTATCGCCTGCCTGACCACCGCCGCCCATAGTCTGCCCTCGGGAGAGTCAGGGAATTGGTAGCTTATTTTTTTGCCTAGCTGATAGGCCAGACGGGCTTTAGTGTTGTTTGATTTAGTCATGCTAGACATTGGTATCTTCTCCTTCCGGTTCTTCCGGCAACACAACAAACTTCCACGCCTCGCGCATCAGGGCTTCTCTGGCGTATTTGAAATTTTTATCATTATGCTTACGCAAGAACCGATAAACCGCTTTCGCCATGCCAGTCAGTTTTGATTGCAAGCGACGCACCTGGACTTGCAAGGCATGGTCTAAATCCTTAATCATCGCGCCGCCATTAATACACTGGCAATAGTAATATTTGCCGCGCTAAACCAGTACCAAGCATACGCATAATCACGATGAAACAGGAACCACGCACATAGCAAGGTGTAAAAAACCAGGCACCCGGTCACCGGCAAGAATCTTGGGCTTGTAATCACGCTAACAATATTTTCAATCATAAGCCAATGCTATCGCCATTAAACTGTATTTTTGATACTGATATATAAAAACCAGGAAGCGCAAGTCGCAAAAATAACATATCTACATAGGCGCGTATTTTGGTTGACCTCGGAGCGCCGAGGCCAATTGCTGTCCAGTCAGGGCCATTCAAAGAAACGCAATAAGCATATTTTATATGTTGTTCTGTGGGTATTCCAGTCATCATCAACCTCCTGAACCAATCGTAATAATTCGCACCAATTCAAACACACCGGCCATAACACCGATGGCAAACCAGCCGACCGGGGTATAAGTAATAACCTGTGATGCACTGACGAATGTTTCAATGATGTTTTTCATTGAGAGCCTTTATCTTCATCCGGTAAACCTCTTTCAGTTCCAGCAGATCATCGCGGCTGTAGTGTTTCGCTATATGCTTGCCTTCCAGCCATTCCACTTTATCCAGACCAATACGAGCTATCAAGTTCAGGCGGTACTCGACTGCATTGCCTGACTTGTGCTGGTTACAGCTCACACACTGTTTGTGTGCGTTCAGTTCCTCAAAACGTAATTCAGGACAGGAGCCTACCGAGCGATAATGCCCACAATCCCAGCGGCTACCTGTTATCAGGTTGGCGTCATTCGGATTCCTGCCGCAACTGATACAGGGACGGCCCTTGTCACGTAACCGGATGAACTTGTTGAACAGGGCTTGCGCTTCCTTGATCAACTCCCGGTTAGTTTTCAGTGCCCGCTTGCGTTCCTGCCAGTGCTTGCGCTCCTTTTTTTCACGCCGGGCGCGTGCCAACTGCAAGGCACACGCGGTTGAGCAGACCTGTTGCAAGCTATTCATGGGCGTGAAATATTCTGAACAGGATTTGCATTTCTTTTGTCTTACTGGTTTCAAAGTGAATTAGTATCAAGCCACCACGCAATCAGAAAATCCACGAATTGACCATCCGGGCGTCTTATTCTTCCGATAATCATTGGATCGGACGATCTCCTGATTACTGCAATTTCATCAAAGACCAGAAACTGCATGGCTTTGTTTGCCGCATCAATCAACCTCGTTTTGCAGGCCATTAACGGAAAATCTATTGAATCATCATAACCAACAGGATAAGTTCGCTTCTTTTCCTTGTCGCCCTCTTTCCACGTTTCAGTCTCCGTGAAACATTTATCATCAACATATTTCCCTTCGCCTACCGGCAGGTTATTATCGGTAGCATTGATGTATTTCGGTGCGCCGTTTTCCTTCACCCGCACAGCAATCGCCTCCTGCCAGAATGAGTTTGGGATAATTGTATAGCCCAACTCAATGGCTTTTTTCAATTTCTGATAATATCTGATCTTGCGTTGTATGTTGTTGAGCGCGGACTTGATGTTTTTTGTGTTAGTACCGAAGTTCATGGCGCAAACGAGCGTATCCGATATTTCAGTAGCTTCTGCCTCCAGAGCTTTAATCTTATCACCACACCAGGATGATAGGTTTTGGTTTGACGCCTGTAACTCGAATGAGTTTTCTGCATATACTGTTATGTTGTTCATATCGTTTACCTCTCTGTTATTAACCTGCTTTCTTCAACCAATGCGCCGGATCAAGCGCTGGTAAAATTTCCCCGGCGTAACCGGCCATTCTGTACACGCCATCGATCAGGCGTGCATATTCATCAGTGGTACGCGGATCACCGTCCTCGTTGCGCTCCGATGAACAGGTGACTTCGAATGCCAGATCGCCAATGCGTACTTCATGCACGCCGTAAACGTCCTTTTTCACCAGCTCCTTAATTTCGTTGAGACTGTAACCCAATTGATCACCCAATGCCTGACACAGGAAATGGAACGCGCCTCTTTGCGCTTCTGTTTTGTTCTTGCGGTAACGTCTGATAATTATTTCCACACTTTTATCCATGGACAGATTACTAATAAAACTTAAGGCATTGGCCTTGACACTCTCCTTGTGCTTGTCGTCAGCGTGCAGGATGTAGCGTTTGTTCATGCGAGTGCCTTTAATGCGGCTAGGCAGATGGCGAGTGGGGCGGATTCAATTTTATCAACTTCCCCTCCTTGTGCATCTGGCCTGATAAAACCACAACACCATGCAGTATCATTATGTAAATAAAATTCCCAACCTGCGCCACCTGTGTCAAAACTAAGCATACGTTCTACGACTAGCCATGCGTCGGATATGTCGGTGGATGGGGTAAAAAATCGCATAATAGACCCACATACATCAGCCCCGTTTTTAGTGTAATCACGGCGGACAGTTGCATAAGCAATTTTGTCTGCCTTTTCTTCAAGCACTTCCCACCCCATCACTTTCTCAGCTACTTCGCGGTCAATGTCGGTCATTTCTCCTCCAGTGCGGCGCATGGAAATAATGCCTTATCTTCCAGATCATCAAACTGTAATGGGGCCGGTTCTGGATGACCCATCATCTCCCGGTAGAGTTCGCCTTCAATAGAATTTTCCTTAATCAATTTTTCATGTTCAGTATCATTCAAAATAAATTTAGGATTCGGACAACTTCTCCCATTAACTTTTTCTTCCACGTATGGCCCTAAAATATCCCGGATATGTCGCAGGTTTTTTAATCCTGTTTCTTTACGTCGCAGTTTAATTTCATCCGGTTCTGGTAGGGCCGGAAGTCCTGAAATGTCCATTGCCTTCCAGTAGGCAGTTCCACGAAGCGTGTCATGTATGCGCTTGGTATTAGGCCAAACATCAGCATCACGGCCATATTTATCAATCGCGCCAGCCACCCTTGTCGCATCAGCATCCGTGTAACCGCAATTCATCAAGTCGTCACAGAGTACCTGTGCACATAATGGCAATTCCTCGGCCTGTGGTGCGCGGTCAAGATTCCGCGCCAGCATCCGGTGAAGTTGCTGACTAATGGCTTGGTAGAGTGGGCTTTGGCTGTATAGGCTGCTCATGTTGCGCTCTTTCCTGTTCTGCAAAATTTTTGAAGGCTTGGGCGGC
>ERZ1292629.4181-Hain-H43-01um-R1-4181-length-10703-cov-7_pt1 | contig 10703 bp, 13 predicted proteins | sample MGYA00564399_ERZ1292629 | MGnify/ENA primary metagenome ERZ1292629 (study PRJEB36523, sample SAMEA6512636) | groundwater metagenome | collected 2019-01-08 | study: AquaDiva: Metagenomics assemblies of 32 groundwater samples | reverse complement strand
TCCCAGATCCCGTTATCCGTGAGGGTATCTATCGTCCACATCGAGCCGATCTCGAACCCCGTCACGATTGCGGCCACGTCACTGGCCTCACGCTGGGCGGACTGGAGGTGGAGGGCGTAGTACCCATTCGGAAGACCGGTCAAACTCACACTCTTCCCCCAGTCCACCGGGGGTGCCCACACGAAGTTTTTCACCTCAGCGGCCCACACCGCGTTGGTGGTGGTCCAGTTGTCCACAAAGGCGCTGTTCGCGTCGAACGTCACCCAGTCCGTCCCGGCGTTGTTGCTATACCGGAGGACGTGATCCACGACCGTTACGCCTCCCGCGTTAGTTTCCGCGGTGGTGACTTCCGTGCTCATCCAGGAGAAGGGCTGTTCCGACAGAATGACTAGCCCCGTCTGATCCGCGCCCGTAACCTGGATGGTCGTGGTGCCGGTGCCCTGAAGGGTGGAGGTGATGTCGGTGAACGTGGTGCCGTCGTACCGCCCCCCCATCCAGGTATGATTGGCCCAGCGGAATCCCACCCCACAATGGATATTGGAGCCGGAGCGGTTGTGGACCTCGAATGCCTTCAGCCGGACCCCGTGGCGCTGCGTGTAACGGTTTACCGTACCAACGGAGTTCACGGAGTAGTTGGTGAACGCTGGGCCGAGCCACGGAAGCGCCGTGTTGGTTTGGTGTACCGCGGTTCGGCGCAGGATGTCCGGGTACAGCGCATTAACTTTTTGCAACGCCATCGTCTAGTCTCCTACCGCGTTTCCAGAGTGGCGGACACGCGATTGCCGGCGTCGGCGGTGCCGAAGAAAGCCACCATCGCGTCCGCATACGGATCATCGTAGTCTGCTGTTTCTTGCCGCCACACCCCCGTGGTTCCCAGCGTATCAAGCGCATACATCGCGCCAATTTCCAAACCAGTCACTACCGCCGCCACGTCGCTCGCTTGCCGCCCCGTGGATTGCATGTGGAGCGCGTAATACCCGTTGGGTATCCCCGTAAGACCAGTGCTTAGGCCCCAGTCCGCTGGCCGCGCCCACACGAAGTTTCGCGCCCCCGTTGTCCATTCCGCAGCCGCGGCGGTTGTCCAGTTATCTATGTAGGGGGAGGCGGCGTTAAGTGTCACCCAGTCCGTTCCCGCGTAGTTGCTGAAGCGCAAGGTATGGCTGATTTCGCCCCCCGCGTCATCGTCCGTTTCCGACGTGGTGACATCCCCGCTGAACCAGTCAAACGGGCGGTCGCTGAGGATCACGAAGCCGGTTTGGTCGGCTCCGGTCACTTGGATAGCGGTTGCAGTTCGGGCTTGGAGATCGGTGAGGCGGGTGTAGGTGGTGCCGTCGTAGCGGCCTGCTTGCCAGTAGTGGTTGGCCCACCGGAAGCCGATGCCGACGTTGGCGTTCCCCGCGGTGCGGTTGTGCAACTCAAAGGCTTTCAGGCGAGCACCCGTGCTGGCAAAGGCGTAACGATTGGACACTCCAGCGGAACTAACCGTGTCGTGGCGGTAGCCCGGGGCGATCCAGAGCAGGGAGTTCTGGGTTTGCTGGACCCCAACTTTCCGCAGGATGTCGGGGTAGGATCTGTTGATGGGGATTAACGCCATGAATTAGCCCTTCCAGTTGATATAGTCAAAATTGCGGCGGTAGTTTGCCTGACTGGTGGGGGAACCCTCCCCGACAACGGCCCAATGGTGCCGGGCGCTCTTGGGCGTCCGATCCCGGGCCTGCAAGCTGAATTGGCGCTGCTGTTCCGCGAGCGCCACATCCTGACACGCACGCTGGGCGGTGAGGTCTGCCCGTTGCCCGCGGCCTTCCTTGCTCAGCTTGCGGGCTTGCTTCGCGTAGGCTCGCTCATACAGATTAGCGGCCACCTTCGTTACTCCACTTGTCGAGGAAGCGTAACTCCGTGTCCTTACAGTGGCACAGGATTTCGTCCAACTTCCCCTTCACAGTGTCCTTAGCCACTAGGGGTCGCGCAGGATTTCCGACGACGGTGACTCCTGCCGGGACGCTGCGGGTCACGACCGCACCAGCACCAACGCGAGCTTGGCGGCCAATCGTGATACCAGGGAGTATCACCGCACCAGCACCGATAATCGCCCCCTCCTCCACGAAGGTTTCGACCATCTCGCCGGGTGGGTGCTTGTCGTTGGTGAAGGTCACTCGCGGCCCGATCCATGCGCCCCTCCCGATTCGTACCTTTGGGGGGATGAAACAACTGAAGCCAATGATTACCCCCTCTTCAATGACAACATCGTCCCCAATTTCAGTGTAGGCACCGACACGGACATCCTCTGCAATCTGTGGCTCTCCCCAGATATTGATATACGGCCCACGCTTAACCATCTTGCGCTACCGGACGAAATTGGGCGAGGGGCTTGTGGCCGACACCGAACAGGACTTGCCAACCGTCAGGAGTGAGGATAGGGGAGATTGTGCACGGGGTAACATGCCCGAGGTGCACGTCAGCGTCTATCCAGATGTCCATACCGAGTTTTCGGATCTTACGAGCGAAGTAGCGATCCTCGGATGTGTATGTACCTGAAATGAGGCTTTCGTACCACGGCGGGCCGAGCAGGTCAATCGCTTTGCGTGAAAGCAACATCCCCGCATCCCCGCAGACTTCAAACTCCTCCAACTTGAAAAGGCCCGACATCGGCACCTTGTCAAAATCACGGTGCTTGTTGTTCGACTCGTCAATGATCGTGAACGCACAAGGCGGTTCCCGGTTCATACAGAGAGGAACAACAACATCCAACTTGTGCTTGAGAAGATTCATGACGACTTCGGGTTTAAAGGTGTGGTCGTCCCCCATAATCCAAGCGTACTGAAGCTTCTCATTCTTGAGGAACTGTGCGAAGTTCCTATTCATGTTGGCCGCTATAAGTGGCCCGCTTGTCCAGATTAGACAACTCTCGTTCGGGACATGAAGCATCGCTAGGCTCTGATTGAACAGAGCGTAACGAGTCAGTTCCCCAGTCGCAACACAAACACCGACACCAGGCTCGTCAAACGACACTGGGACCATACTCCCTCCAGATATGGTGAAGAGGGAGTGGAGGATCACTCCACTCCCTCCTCTAGTTAAGCCTGGTCAGCGACGATAGCAGCATTCGCTGTGAGCGGGGTCCACTCAATCGAAAAGCTGATAACGCCTGTTCCAGAAGCGTTCTTGAGGACACTCAGAACCGTTCCAGCACTGGAACCGCCAGCAAGGTACTCAGTTGGCGCTGCCAACAGAGAACCTACTGGTTCTGTCAGTTCTGTTAGGACTGTAGCTGTTCCGGACTCACGAACCAGAATCGCAGTAGTCGCAAGTCCCACAACATCCGAGCTAGCTGTCATGGCTGTGCCGCCCATGCTCAACTGGATTGACGTTGTAGTTGCAATCGCTGTAGTGCAGCGCCCTACGATGTTCCGAATCTTGATGACTCCGGTAATCGTGGCAACGGCAGCAGCCGAAGCGAAGTTGCATGGCACGACCGTCAACCGCCAGCCTTCGTTGTTTACGTTGTACTGCGCCCCGGTAAGGAGGGCGTCTCTTCCGCCAGCAGACATGTTTATTCTCCTTTATGCCAGGGCAATGACGATCCCACCTTCACCGGTGGCGTCGCCAGTCTGATAGTTCTCAGCGAGTTCAATGTCCGTGGTTGTGCCGAAGGTGGTTTCAATGGCGCTCGCAGTCGCCAAGGCGGTCCCGTCAATGAAGTTCTGGTAGGCCATCAACTGCCCGTTCACGTTGGCAACGCCGGTGAAGATGTTCGTGAACACGGCGGGCGTTGCGCCCCCGCATCCCCGGAACATATTCCGCCGTGCCACCATGCCAAGGGCAGACGTGACGAACGTGAACACCGACGCCCACGCAACGCCTGTCAGGCCCACGTAGAAGTCGTTGTCCTGGAACATCCACCGCTGACAGCTAGTCAGCGTGAAGGCATCCCCCTGCTCGTCGTCAATGTAGAAGTTACAGTTTTCCACCAACCAGTCCACAGCGGTAGTCGCCGTGCAAAACTCGGTGGCATCGGACGTGGCGACACCCGCCGCGTTCCAGTACAGGTGATGCAGATACCCACGATCCGTACCCGAGGCGACCGAAATCTGGTCGAGGGCGGTGATGGGAATCAGGGTGTGGTAGGCGATTTCGATGTCGTCCGCGGACATGGTGTACCCGGCACCGACGGCATCCGTCACGGTCACGAGCGACCGCTTGGGATGGCCCACAACTGGGCCGAGCACCCGAAGGCCCGCGACATCGAGGGCAATGGCTGTGGCAAGGCTGAACGAGCCGGGGCTATACGCCAGCACGTCCCCCCGGAAATCCACGGCGGCGTCCACCGCAGCCTGGATTGCCAGAGAATCGCTGGAGTAACTGTTGGACGGGGAGTAGGTGCCCCCGCCAGCCCCGTAAAACACCCGCCCGGGGTTCTTTTCCGCGTAGAGGTCTAGCGGACCCGTGCGGTCGGATTGGGTCCATCCCTGCGCGGCGGTTCGGAAGTTCGTATCTACAACGTAGAACGTCTCCCCGATCTCCGGCACGCCCAGGGACATCCCGCGTGCGATCTTGTAGAGTGAAGACATTAGTTATTTCCTCTCGTCGCCGTTCGTACACTTTTGGAGGATGTACACGAATCGTGTACACCCCCCAAAAATGAACAGGTCGCTACCACCTAGTTGTTATTAGCTACTGGACCACAGCACGAACGCCCGGCACGAGTTGGCCGCAATCGCGGTGCCCTCGTCGAGTTCCGTGACGGCGATCTTGAGCCCATTCGCAAGGCTCTGGCCGCCGGGGAACACCACCCCGCCATACACCGTCAGCGAGGAGGTCGCCCCGCGGACGATGAATGACCCAGCAAGCTGACCACCATCGTTCAGATCGGTGCCGGCAACCACCGGGTTGGTGCCGGTGGCGACATCGTACCAGCTAAAGGTTACGGACTCGTCCTCGTCCGTGACGATTCCGAGAATCCCGATAACGGTCGCTGCGCCGGTGTCGATTTCCTCTTCCGTCTCGTCCAGGTCAATGCTGGTCGAAACGAAGTCGAAGTCAGTGCGACTTCGGAGCGAGGGTGAGCGAAGCGCGGCTTTACACGCCTCCACCCAGTCCGCGACCGCCTGTGTGGGATTTCCGTTGGCATCTGTGAATGTTGCAGCCATCCCCTCTAAACGAGGGATAACTTCATGTAGAGCAGGCATTTCTTTTCCTTTTGTCGCCCTCTTCGTTCAGCGTCCAACGCCCCGCGAGGGAGCGCCACTGGCTTAGGCGACTGGTAGCTTACGCGACGGTGATGGCCGGTTTCTGGCCCCGCACTACGTCGGGACCTGTTGAGCGCACTGCCGTCGCTTGGGCCGTGGTTTTGATCCCGTCCTTTGACGGGCGGAGTACATAGTCCCCCGCGGAACGATCCAGCCGTTCGATGCCGAGAGCTTCTTGCGGTAGCTCCACATCGAAATTCGGATCGCCCTGGGCGACAAGGGCAAACAGGTTGTTGCTGGGGTCGAAGGGATCTTCCTTCACGCAACTCCGTTCAGCCAGGAACTCGGCGGCTGCTTGCCGTAGCATACGGTGTTCGTGGGGCTTGAACTCTTCTGAGATCCCATCAAACGTCTGAGCATACTTGCGGTCCAAGCGATTATACACCCACTTGAACCCATCTGGTGCAGGGGCGAGTTGCACGTCCGACATACGCCCTCCTTTTGGGGTGCGGAAGGGAGGGCCGGTGGTCGTCCGACCCTCCCCCCGGGTTTACTGCTCCGTGGTTAGACTCGATGAGCCACCACGACTGTGCTGGTTACGCCGTCCCAACGAACGGCCTGATTGGGATTCTCCATGATGAAGTTGTCCCACACACGATAGGTGGCGTCGTTGGTGTCCACCGCGGTTGTGCTGCGGCTGAACACGGAGCCATCCCGATCCTGCCAGGAGCCTTCATCCTGAACCACCCGGCGGCACGATGATGGATCAAGCGCCATAATCATGCCATACGGCATATCAATACACCGCTTCAGGCTGATTCCGCCGAATGTGATCCCGGTATCCCAGGACTTCTTGGCTGCGTTGGTGCCCACATCCGGGTTCATCAGATCCCCACCCGTATAACGACGGTCGTTCTCACTGATTGTGAGATATGACCGCAGCGTGTGGGGCTGCAACAGCATGTACTTGGCAATTCCACCCGACCGCTCCAGCATCACGTCCAGCCCGCGCTGAAGAACGTCGCCGCTCAACGCGCCCACGCTGGAGATAACCGTGGACTGAAGAATTGGGTAGGTTGTCCGGGACAGACCGAAGTAGAGGGCTGCATAGGTGCTGTCATCCACATGGGCCAACATCCCCATAGGCACCTTAGCGTAGTCGGTATCCCCGATGGTCAGCGTCCCAGACTGCCGGCGAGTCTTCACGACCCAGTGGTTGTCTGTGGTGCTGGCTGTTGGTGACATCACGAAGGTTGTTCCCGCCGCCGGGACAGAGGTGATCTCATGCTCCGTGGTCAACGCAACTGCGCCGGTCACGGGGTTCACGAAACCCACCCAGTCGCCTACGTTCAGGAACCGAGTCCCGTTGGTCGCCCCGGCAACTCCGCCGGGCGCATCCACGGTCTGTGTGGTGCTGGAGGCTGAGCCGTTAATGAGTGCGCGCACACCCATACCCCAACCCCACATGGCGAAAGACTTCTCCACGCGCATATCCTGCACCAGCCGGTCCATCCCGTACTTCAACTCACGGGCAAAGCTGCCCTTGTTCGAGCGCGAAGCCTTGATGATCTGCTCGGTCGCAGAATACTGCCCGTACTGATAGCGAATCGGAACCCGGAAGTTCTCGATCTGCTGCTGTCCAGCGGTCGGGGGCAGCCCGCCCTCTGGCGCGAACCCGGAGCCGCGGTTGCGGTTCAGGTGCGCGGCGATGATCGCCTGACGGCCCTCAAACTGGAGATCGTCGGCTTTCTCGAACATCTCCAACTCGGGAACCGCGTCGTTCATTTCCTCGCGGATGCCTGGCTGGTACACATCCAGCAGGAGGGCATCCATTGTGCTTGTATTACTCGGCATTGGTGTCCTCGATTATTCCAAGCCCTTCAGATACGATTTGCTCCGCTCAAAGGCTCCTGCAAGTCCACGCTTTGTCGTGGTATCTCTCGACGGAGTGCCTGGGGTGCCAGCCGCACCGTGGGGCTTGGGTAGGTTGGTCTGTTTCTCCTTGGTGCGCTGAGTCTCCGCAACGGCGGAGCGATCAGAGCCCGCGGCCTTGGCAATCGTGCCCAACTTCTTCCACGCCAGTCGAACCGCTTCCCGAGGATTCCCGCCGCGGTACTCCGCAAGAAGTACCCGGTCATTTCCGATGATGTTGGCGAGCATATCAGACATCCCAACCACATCATCTTTGGCCGTTGATAACCCGGCAGCTTTCATCACACTGGCCGTTTCATCAAAAGCCCGAATCTCCAAGGATTCGTTCTGGGCCGCAATCTGTTGCTCCAATGACTCGATCTTTTCGATGTCGGGATCAATTTCCCGCAGTTGCTTCCGCGCTTGCTTCAACTCTTTCTCGCGGGTCACCTGCTCGTCAGATTTTGGCTCTCGGGGTTCTCGGTCAGCCTCCAACTTATCCACGCGTGACTGAAGTTGCTGGACGTACCCGGCAATCTGCTCCGGGGTGCCCAGACTCTCATACTCTTTCAGGGTCTTCCGTTTCTGGATGAAGTCCTGAAAGCGGCGATCCTTGTTCCACGGAACATTGGCATCATCGTCTGGGTCCTCGACGTGGAGGGGCTGTTCCGGGTCCTCAGTGTCGCCTGTGTCCTTTGGTGCTGGTGACGAATCAGCGTTTGGCTCGTCGGGCATGATAACCTCGCCACATTGCGCTGTGGCCGCGAAGGGGGGATTATTAGCTTTCACTGCTGCGCTATTTTTAGCGTTTGGTGAAAATCCCCCGGGGAGTGAAACTACTCGGGCCGGAGTTTAGCGTAGCCCGTGCGCTTAGTCTTCCGCTTGCGGCGGGGGAGACCCGCTTCCTTTGTGGAAGCGAACTTGTGCAGTTCTCCGCGGGACATACTCGCCATCCCGCGATTCCTGGCGTAGAGTTTTTCTGGCTCGTGCTCTGCGATGGCCGCGGCAACTCGCTGGTTCCGGCTGATGGCAGGCATTACGGCCCGGCTCCTTCTGACATCATCTGGGCGTCGTTCTGGCGAACGGCCCCCTCATCCGACTTCGGCCCTTTTTCGTTGCCCTTGCTGCCAGCGTTCGGCCCCTTGGGGGCGATCTGCCCCGGCCCCATCTGGGCCATCTGCGCAGCCTGCATCATCAGTTGGTAGTGGTACATGGTGCGCTCGAAGACTGCCGCCTTCAGAGGGACCGGCAACTGCTCGAAGTATTCCGAATCCATGAACCGTTTCAACACTGCCACGAAGACCGGATGATTGTCCCACGGAAGTGGCGGCGGGGGTGGGGTGCCTTGGGCGAAGTTGTCCACCACACGAGCCGCTTTGTCCTGGTCCGCCTTCATGTCCGGCATGAGATCCGGCGCACCGATGGCTTCCAACGCTTTGTACCGCTCCTGAGGGTCCATGGGGCTGATGAGCGCCAACCGAATGGCCTGTTCCACCACGGAGCGTTTGCCGGTAAGCGTCGTTGGGCGACTCTCCCCCAGGTCCACGTCCAGGTCCACACCACCTTGCATGGCGGCCCGGTTGAACTTCTGAACGGACCAACGCCCGAAGCCGAGTGAGGCGGTACGCTGTTCGTCCGCGTACTCACGCCAGATGTTCAAATGCTGCCGCGCCCACTCCATGAACCCCATCGCCCAGTTTTCCATGATGGACGACTGCCCTTGGCGCTGGCGCTCGTCAAGCAACTGAATCGCGGAATAGGAGGGCACCCCCTTGGGGGCTTCGCCCCGGCCCACTTCCTGAAGGCCGTACACCGCATCCATGTCGCGGTCAATGATGTCCAGCCACATAATCATGTAGGGCGGGAGGCTGTCCCCGGACACCAGCGTTGGTGCTGGCACGCCCGCCAGCGCATTGTATTCGAGGATCTGGCCCTGCGTCCCTACAACTTTGTCCAGCCCGATCCCCCGCGGCGTGAGCCACTTGGCTCCGGACATCCGCGTGAGGTGCTTCATCATGTGGGCTTGAATCTGGTTGCGCAAATCTTGCAGCGGGATTAAGTCATCCAGCCGAGCCTTACCCAGCGTCTTCCCCGGGATCTGATCCTCCTGGATGTGGACGACATTCAAGAAGGGGCGTTTCCGCTCGGTGTGGTACATCCACTCCCGCGTTAAGGCGATATCTTTCCCAACCATCTCAGCGTAGATGCCGTTGGGGGCCAAGTCCGGGTGGGGACGAATCCAGGCGCGCCAGATTTCCGCCCGCTCCACCTGATGAGCCCCCGTGCTTCGAGCCAACATGCGGTCGGTGCCCACCACACTGTACGCCAGCGATTCGAGATAGCGCATCGCCCCGGTGTACTGGGTGTCGTAGGAAACCTTGTCGGCAAATTCTGCGCCGTAGGTCCGCGAAATATATTCCTTGTCCCGCGTGCTCCGCAGCGCGAAGTACGGACTATCGTAAATCGTCGGGGCCTCTGGGTCGTACCACGCGGCAAAGACGGTTTCTACCGACGTGTGGTGCTGACCTTTCGGGTAGAACACCCCTTGGGGAATTGCCACGCCGGAAGAAGTGTCCACCGCCGGGCGAAATCGTGGGGGAGGAGGGAGGGACTGCCCCATGTCATCCAGCACCGGCGGGGACTCAGGTGAACCGCACTGGGGGCATACTCCCCCAGCATCTTCAATATCCACTGGGGTACTGACAGCTTGACAGGCCGCGCATTGCTCGGACTGGATGAAGGAGCCATCCCCGTCCAAGGTCGGGCCATACTCATTGATGAGAAAGACATTCCCGGTCGCCCGCAACCACCGGGCAATGAGTTGCTTCCGCTCGCGGATCTTGCACTCTTTCTCAATAACCTGAATAACCTTATCCGCGACTACCGCCGCTGCCATGTCCGCCGGCTCATCGGTGGACGGGTTGGCGGTAATGGGCGGCTTGTAAGAAATCAGGTTTGAAACACCCTGGTTGAACAACGCCGCCACCCGATTCGTCACCGGGCGCGGAGTCGTTTTCTTCAACATCAAGGGCCGCCAGGTGTTGAACCCCCGGTCCCACGTGATCCACTGCTGGCCGAGGAGGTAGAGAATGTTTCGGTACGCATCCCGCTCCACGCAGCGGTGATGCTCCCGGCCTATTTCCGGAATGGCCTCGATGTATTTTTGTATGCCCTCCCGGTCTTCGGGGCCGTTCGGGTAGGTCAGTTCACTGGCCATTCAGGGGCGCTCCACGCGGCCTCGGGATGCGTTTCCAGAAGTCGCTGTTGTTCCTCGACCAACTTGGGATCTTCTTCGAGAAGATCCTCCGATTCCATAGGATTATCTGGTCTGATCGGGGGAACACCCCGCACCAGGAGCAAATCATCCACAGCGCGGTCACATTTCTCCCGGTAGTATTTCACATCTTCCATCAACTGCCGGATAGTCCCAGCGTAGGTTTGGACAATCCGCTCGGCCCCGTCCCGCTCGGCCTCAACACGGGCGTACTCAGCGCGAAGTACTTGCCAGAGGCGGTATTCTTTCCCCCAGAGGAGTTTCATCGGATCGGCCTGGGGCGCATCTTGGGATCACAGGCGTTACACTTGCCCCCAGCACCGATCTTATTC
>ERZ1292629.4180-Hain-H43-01um-R1-4180-length-10704-cov-24_pt1 | contig 10704 bp, 7 predicted proteins | sample MGYA00564399_ERZ1292629 | MGnify/ENA primary metagenome ERZ1292629 (study PRJEB36523, sample SAMEA6512636) | groundwater metagenome | collected 2019-01-08 | study: AquaDiva: Metagenomics assemblies of 32 groundwater samples | reverse complement strand
AGAGCAAAAAACCCAGAAGGGTTTTTATGCGGTTCTTCGTGGGATAAAGATGTCTCCCTCCGTACGCATAGAGGTTATGTCAGCTATTCAGATTGAAAAATTACCTCTTCAACATCTTCAGAAAAACATCCTGACCCAGATTGACCCGGCCGGTTTCTTTCATGCGAGCTTTACCTCGTTTCTGCTTCTTCCATAATTTCATCTTGCGAGTTACATCGCCGCCATACATATGTTGAGTGACATCTTTTCGCTTTGCCCGAATTGATTCGGCGGCAATGATCTTGCCGCCGATCGCTGCTTGAATGGAGACCTCAAACATCTGCGACGGCACTACTTCTTTCAATTTTGTAACCATGGCCCGACCTTCATGGTAGGCCTTCTCTTTTGGAACTATCCTTGAAAATGGCTCAACCATATCTCCGGCAATCAGAATATCAAGCCGAACTAAATCGCCTTCCTGCATGCCTTTAGGTTCATAGCTCATTGAGGCATAACCGGAAGAAACGCTTTTAAGTTTGTCATAAAAATCAGTGATAACTTCCGACAATGGCATTTCATATTTCAACAAAGCCGTTTCCTTACCCAAATAATCTGTCCCCTTATACACATTCCGAATGGTGGCCATCAATTCCATGACACTGCCCACATAATCAGTCGGCGTAAGCACCTCAAGATAAACTATCGGCTCGGCAATCGCCACTATTCCAGAAAAATCCGGAAGCATCGCGGCTGAACGTATTTTTAATTTTTCGCCATTCTGCATTTTCACGGAATATTCCACGGATGGAGAAGAAATTATGAGCGACAGCCCGAATTCCCTTTTCAGCCGTTCGGATATTATCTCCACATGAAGCATGCCCAAGAAACCGAGACGGAATCCCCGCCCCAATCCGGCAGATGATTCCGGTTCATAAACCAAAGAAGCATCAGTCAATTTAAGCTTGCCCAAAGCATCTTTTAAAATATCATAGTCCTCGCTTTTTTCCGTAAAAAAACTGGCAAAAACCATCGGCCGCGGTTCTTTGTACCCCTCAAGAGGAATGAATTTAGAATTTCGAATTTCGAATTTCGAATTTGTAATAGTATCGCCGACTCGTATCTGGCCCGGATCTTTCAATCCAGTCGCAATATAACCAATCTCTCCCGATGACATACCGTCGTCCGAGGCAACAAGATTAGGCGAGAAATAACCCGCTTCCAAAACATCGGCTTTTGCTTTGGCGGCAAAAGCCATTATTTTGTCTCCTCTTTTTATAGAGCCCTCAAATATTCTTATGTAGGCAATTACGCCTTTGTAAGCATCGAAGGTGGAATCAAAAATAAGGGCCTTAAGCGTCCCGCTGCCGATATTGCCTTTGCGTTGAGCCGCAGAATCAATGGAACTAGACGGCGGAGGAACCTCGTTTATAATTCGTGTCAAGACTGCCTCAACGCCTGTTCCATTCTTGGCGGAAACCTCCAAAATATCTCCTGGTTCAACCGCCAATAAATACGCCAGTTCTTCTTTTACCTGTTCAGTTCTCGCGTTGGGCAAATCAATTTTATTCAAAACGGGAATTATTTTCAGGCCCTGTTGTTGCGCCAGATGCAGGTTGGCCAAAGTTTGGGCTTGAACCCCCTTAGAAGCATCGACAAGCAGTATCGCCCCCTCAACCGCCGCCAAAGAACGGGACACTTCATAAGAAAAGTCCACGTGCCCCGGAGTATCGATTAAGTTCAAAGTGTAAAGTTCAAAGTTAAAAGTGTACTGCATGCGGACAGGTTGAAGTTTGATTGTGATTCCCCTCTCTCTTTCCAATTCCATCGTATCCAAATACTGCTCGTGCATTTTTCTTTTCTCCACTGTTTTAGTTAATTCTAAAAAACGATCCGCGAGGGTCGATTTTCCGTGATCTATATGCGCAATTATACAAAAATTTCGAATATTCATAAAATTTAAGAGGGGCCGTTTGGCCCCGTGAAATATTGTTAGAAAGGCAACCCGCCAGCGGGCAAATCTCCGCGAAGTTTTGCGGCTTTCGCCTTACATTCCGGACATTGCATTAAGTGATTAACGCGCATTTCAATGAATTGCGTATCAGTCATGGCGGTCTCGGGAACATCCGGCCTTAAGGATTCGGCTTTTTGTTTGAAACTATCAAGTTGAGCTTTCTCATCCGTGTCAAGTCTCTTGCGCGATCTCTGGCCTTCAATTCTTTGAATGTTCCCTTCCAAAGACCTTAGGGCGTATTTTTTCAAAAAAGAGAGTTTGATATGGCCGCTTTCGTCATATACCGCCTCTTTTTTTGGCGGTATATCACTAAATTCGGTAATGTGCCGTTCTTTAATGCTTAAACGCATTTTTTATTACTCCTATTAAAAACTCGCTTTCGCTAATCTTCAAAATATTTGAAAAAACACCAAAAGTCAAGACGCCAATAAGCGATAATGTAATTATTTGATATAAACTTCCCAAGAAATTTAAATCAAAACTTATGAATATGTCGGCTAAAATCATGGCCAGAACCATCGCTGTACAAATATAAAATAGCTTTAATAAATAAACTCCGAGTTCTTTCAAGGAAATAGTTCGTAAATTATATTTTAAAAAAGCCAGCAAAATTATCGCATTTAGGATACCGGCTAAAGAAAAGGCCAAAGGCAAGGCGAGAATTTTCAAACTAGAGAAAAAATACCAGGCAAAGAAAATATTGGCCACAACTCCGGCGATACTGGCAAACACCGGAGCACGAGTATTCTGCATGGCATAGAAGGACCTGGCCAAGAAAGGAATAATACTCTGAGCAAAGACACCAATCATGAAAAACCCTAAAATATTTCCAGTCAACCCTGCATCTCTGGGACTGAACAATCCGGAACCAAGCACAACTCTTATCAAATCAGTTCTCAAATATATCATCAAAACCGATAGCGGTAATATAATGAGTAATATCTGACGCAAAGTCCTGTCTATTCTCTCTCCAAATGCCGTCTTGTCCTCTTCAAGCGCCTCGCGGGAAAGAGTTGGAAACGAGGCCACTGCGGTAGATATGCCAACCAATGATATCGGCAGATACTGGAAATTATTGGCAAAATTCAAAACCGCCACGCTTCCCGCCGATATGGTGGTCGCTAAAGCATTTAATATTATCCAATTAACTTGAACTGCCGCTAAGCCAACAGTTCTCGGAACCATCAGTTTCAATATTTTCCTCATTCCGGCATCGCCAAAATCCCATACTTTTTTCCACGCAAAACCGATACCTCTTAGTGCCGGCAATTGAATAAGAAGATGAAGCAAGGCGCCCAACACCACGCCTTCGGCCAAACCAAGCGGCCCGAATTTAGGTACTAAAAAAATTGCGCCAAAAATTATCCCGAGATTATACATTATCGGGGCAAGAGCATATGCCAAAAATCGGTGGAAAACCTGAAGGACAGAACCAATGATAACGCTTATAGAGAAAATTATTGGACTGAAAAGCATAACTCTGGTGAAAAAAACCGCTAATTCTTTTTTCTCGGGAGAGAATCCCGGGGCAATGAGATTAATCAGCCAAGGAGTAAATATGAATAAAACTCCGACCGTAACGGCCATAATGGTGACAAGAATGTTAAGAAAATTATTGGCCAACAGCCATTCAGAATTTATCTCATGCTTTACGCTTTGAGCTTTACGCTTTGAGCTTTCTGATTGGTATTCAATAAAAACCGGAATAAAAGCCGAGGACACCGCTCCGACAACAAGTAAATTGAAAATAAAATCTGGAATATTAAAAGAAACATAATAAACATCCAATATGTCCGAAGCCCCGAAATGAGAAGCTAATATCCTATCCCTCAACACGCCTAAGACACGGGAAAACAAACCCAAAAAGGCGAGCGTCGCGCTCGCCCCCAGCAATGTCTTGGATTGTCGAGTCAGTATCATTTATTTAATATTTATAGCACAAATCTTTACTTTAAGCTCTGCCCCATCATTTTCAACAGCTCACACAACCTAGTAGATTCTCTCATACTAGGTTGCGTGAACTATCTTGGACTAATTATCATGTCTTTATCCAACGGTCCATCATAGTAGGGCTTATCATCCATGTAAAATTTAAAATCATTGATGTCCAAGCCGGGCTGTTTTTGAATGTAGAACTCGTACCTCGGACAAGGACGGTCCTTGCTACAAGGACCGTCCTTGTAGCCTAGTTCGGGTACTGCATATTCCAAATCAACCGTTTTAGTCTCGCCCGGATTTATTATCATCCAGAAACCGTATTCGGTTTTGCCCGCTTCTTTATAGATTGTCACGCCAGTTTCTTTGTCAGTATAGCTTTCCTCTTCAAACTTCGCCAGATCTTCATCTTTTGTAAACCCTGCTCTGGCGTAATCGATTAGGGGCTTAAAGTCTGGCCTTGAGTTGCCGGTCAGACCAGTAAATTCGGCGTTCTCCGGAACCAAAACCCTTACATAAGTCGGGCTTTGTTTGTTATAGAATCCATATTTGTTATCCCCTCCATTGTGGGCGCGGGTTATAGAAACCTTGTGCTTGCCATTTTCTGATTCTGTCCATACCTTTAACGAAGAGTCCATAACCAGATCGGTCTTGGAACCCTTCACATTGGTGAAAGTGACCATCAGATAATCCGAGGCAGTATCTGCGACCTTACCCGAAAAACCCTTGTCCACCGAGAAACTCTCTAGATTTAAGTCTCTGAAATACATAAGAATATCTTTCTGTTCCATGCTGGATACTAATAGATTAAACACATCCAACCATTTGTCCGACCCGGTTGAGTAAAGTTTTTTCAGCATCTTGGGGGCAAGATCTACGATTATCTGCTTGGGCTGTTTGCGGTCTCCTTTGTATTCAACTTCTTCCTGAAGAGCAGAAAATAAATTATTTGATTCAAGAATCAAATCGTATTCCGGCATTTCGACAGGGCCAACAATATCCAAAATTTGGGCTACAATCTTGGGGTTGAAGGTAATAACTCCATCAACATCATAGCCCGACTCCTTTTTGAAAAAAGCGGTCATTTTTCTGGCCGAAGTTGGAAAATCAACAAACCAATTCGCGTCTCTCATGCCCCAATTCGGCGTAATGTGCTGAAGCTGAAGAGGTGGAATAATTAGTTCCCGAAGCTGGCCGTCCAGATTATAAACGTCGTCAACCTTGAAATCTTGAAGCTTTCCGTCCTTGAAGGTAACCACTCCATAAGTTCCGGGGAATCCCCCGGTGGGTCTCAATTCAGACGGATTTTGAAACAAAATTAAGTATTTTTTGACACCTTTCGTTCCAATGAAATCCTCAAGAAATTTTGAATAGTCCACGGAATCATTGATAAGCTTTTCAAAAACAGGAAGTTTTGATTTAAAGTCTTCAAAACTGGCTCGTTTATCATCGGGTATGCTTGAGCTGTCTACGTCCGCAAGAAGCTGTTTTGCCTTTTCCAGATTTTTCTTGGAAAGCGTTAGGGCTTTTTTTAGGGAGGCCGATATTTCCCCTATCGATAACATCCCGTGGACATCTGATGTCCACGGGATGTTATCTGTCGGTAATAAAATAAGATTAGTTTTAGCTATTTCGCCCATGGCACCGGACATGGCCTGCCCAGCATTAGCCATAAGCTTGCCGGCTTCAATCAGATTTTTTGCTGATTTAAGTTTCCCCGCTCCACCTGCGGTGAGCTTGTCGAATCCAGGCAGGTCGGAAAGCAAAGAACTAATACCGGCTCCCATGAAATTCATATTGTCCCCCGCTTTGGAAAATTCCTGGTAGGCCTGGGTAAAATTACCCGAAGCGGACACAAAATCCATATTTTTGATATTCTCTCCGGCATTCTCAAGGTTTGCAACGGCTGAATTACCCTCTATAATCAATTGATTTTTAATGTTTAAGCCGTAATGGCCAAAAACCGTGAACGATATTAATCCAAGACCCACAGTCAAAAACCAGACCCTGTTTAATTTGGGTACTTTTATCTTTTTAGAAAAATCTTCTACCCACATATTCAACTCCCTTGATGCTTGCGCTTCTTGTGGCGGTTCTAAAGTAAGAATTCCCAAACTAAAAGCGTCAACCTTTTTTGGTTCACCCACCATTCTGCTTTCGTTCGCAATAGAAACCTTTTGGCTAATTTGAGATAGTATGTCACTAAAATCTTCTTCCCTATTTTCCGATTTAGGATTTAATAATTTAGAATTTGGAATTTCATTGAAAATTGGTAATTGAAAATTGGTAATTCCCGATTTTTGTTTTACAAAAATCGGGCGGTATCTCGGTTTAGAATTTTTTTCTCCATGAAATTCGGCTCCGATAGACGCCAACTCTACCGTAGTATTGAAATCCTTATTAAAAAAGCTTTCAAATTCACTTCTTGGATCTATCTCGGATATTAAGTATTTGGTATCATGTATCAAGGTTTTTTCTATTTTTCTTTTGCTTGAAGCATTGTTTTTAATACTAGATATCAGTCCTCCGTTTTTATTTATCCTAAACCTTCTTCCCAAATTAACGACCGACCGAAGGCCGGATATTTTTGAAACATCAATATTCCCCGAATCATCAATGGGTTTGATGTCAAACATGGCGCTAAAAACATTGTGCTTAATTCTGTGTATGGATATATTATACAATTAATAACCCAATACTCACTGTGGACTAAATGAAGTTCTGTTTATTTTTATACTTTATTATTGATAAACATTAATAAAGTATGATGTGTTTTAGATACTTTTTAGATATTGGAAGGTTTTTTAGCACACTTATCCCAGTCAAAATCTTGAATCCGTTGAAGTCCTATTTTGACAAGTAATTCCCTCAAGTCGAAATCAACGAGGATATTTTTGACCGCATTTGAGATATCCACAGCATTGTTTGGGTCCACGAGTATTCCGGCATCCCCGACCACTTCCGGCAAAGCGGGGCTTTAATTTGCCTAAGAATAAAATAATTTAAATTTTATATTTTTATCTAGCGAGAGCAAGTGGGCCAGCAAATTTTTAGCATACTCCCCTATCCCGCTTTTTGTGTCCGTCCCTAAAACTCTGATGTCTATACCAATAGTCATAAAATGGTATTTAGTATTTAGTATTTAGTATTTAGTATTTTGGAAATATTCTCTTTAAATACCTCAATATCAAATTTTTCTGCTTGTTTCCGGCAATCTTCCGGCCTAAAATCCAGATTATGGAATTTCTCTACGGCTGCCTGGAGTGATTCGGGGTTTTGCTCATCAAAAAATATCCCCGTTTCATTTTCCACTATCGTTTCCATCGCTCCTCCGGCTCGATAAGCAATAACCGGCCTGCCCGATGCCATTGATTCAAGCGGAACGATGCCAAAATCCTCTTCTTGCGGGAAAATGCATGCTTGCGCATGCGAATAAAGATTCGCGAGTTTTTCATCGGAAACCAAACCTATAAATTCTATGTTTTTATTAGCAATCTTCTTTAATTTATTCAATTCCGGCCCGGTGCCGACAATTTTAAGCGATAATTTGTTTTGATTGAAAGTTTTTATGGCGATATCAAATCTTTTATACGAGACCAGTCGGCCAACCATCAAAAAGTAGTTTTCAATTTTCAATTTACAATTTTCAACTTTTAACTTTAAACTTTTAACTTTAAACTTCTCTACATTGACTGGCGGGTAGATTACTTGGGAGTCTTTGGAGTAATATTTACTAATTCGCTGTTTGATAAAATCTGATATTGCCCAAAATTCATCGACTCGATTGGAGGCTTCCCTGTCCCAGATTCTCAGATAAGTAATAAATAGCGGCAAAAACTTTTTGACTAACTTTGGATATCCGAATTCCTCAACAAATTTCTGACTGTTGTCCCACAAAAATCTAGGCGGGGTGAGGCAGTAACAAATATGCTTCGTATGGGGTTTGGTAATAATTCCTTTTGCAAAAGAAGCCGAAACGGAAAGGACTAAATCATAGTCAGAAAAGTCAAACTGCTCTATGGCCAGAGACATTAGGAGCGGAAAAATCCTATGATGTTTTTTGGTAAAAGGCAGATTCTGAAGAAAAGATGTTTTTATAACCCGTCCGTCGAATACTCCTCCAGTTGCATCTCTGTCATATAAGAGCGTAAAGATTGGAGCCCTTGGATATAGGGCGCATAAAACCTGAAGCATTCTTTCGGCTCCTCCGAATTGATTTAAATATTCATGAACGAATGCGATGCGCATAATTTTAAATTAGACGGCGGAACGGTCTGTAAATACTTTAATCAATGTTTTAATAACAATTTTAAAATCTAACCAAAGAGACCAATTTTCAATATAAAAAGTATCAACAGCTACTTCCTGATCAAATGGCAAATCTGACGACCCGGAAACCTGGGCTAATCCGGTCGCTCCGGCCTTAATGGCAAGGACTCTTTTGTGATGCTTCTCGTATCTTTCTATCTCATCCGGTTGATGAGGCCGAGGACCGACTAAACTCATATCACCCCTTAAAATATTCCAAAACTGCGGTATCTCATCAAGACGATATTTTCTTATAAAATGTCCTATTCTGGTAATTCTCGGGTCATTTTTTATTTTAAAAAGGGGGCCATCTTGTCTTTCGTTAAAAACCGCAAGCTGGGGCTTTAACTCCTCGGCGTTTTTTATCATTCCCCTGAATTTTAGAAGGTCAAATTCTTTATTTTTGCTAACCCGTTTCAACCGGGCAAAAACAGGACCTTCTGTTTCCCATTTTATGGCAAAAGCAATTATGCCCATGACCGGAGAGAAGACCAATAAACCCAAAGTTCCGGAAAATACATCCAAAACCCTCTTAATGACCTTGCCCCACCCATCAAGAGCGGTCCTCTTTAGCTCAATTAAGGGCATCCCGTTTATAACATCCACCTCGTAATTAGCGGTCATCGTCTGGCTTAAATTTGGAACAAATTTGAAAATCAAATGATTCTCATTGCAAAAATCAATAAGCTCTACTATTTTATTGGCCGGATAATCGTGATTCGCCAAAATAACTTCGTCCACTCCTGGGTTTCCGACCGAAGATCTAATCTCTTCAATTTCCGGATTTAAAAGATGTTTTACAATTCGATAACCGGAAGATAAATTTTTATTTATCTCGTTTACAATACTCGTAGCTATGTGGTCATTCCCAACAATCATTATCTTATGAATACCGAAATTATATTTAGACACAAAAAATACCTGAAGATATCTAACCGACATCCGTCCCAAAAACACAAACAAGATTGCAAAAAACCAGCCCCCCAAGACCAGGAACCTTGAATTAAAAAGTTCCTGTCTTAAGAAAATGTACACGATAAGAGTCATCACTGCCGCAGAAGACGATACTAATACTTTTAAAAATTCCTCCGCTACGCCAATCCTTACCTTCATTGAGTAGAGTCCGGAAATTGTATATGAAACAATAAACAAAGCCGAGACAAAAATCACCAAATAAAGGTACTTTACAAGAGGAAGGTTGAACTCAAAAAATACGGGCCTAAAAGTCCGCAAAATTTCGGTTCTGAATATATATGTGGTTGCCCCCGCCGCTAAAAGCATCAGAAAATCCATCGGCAGGCGCAGAACATTAAAAAACAGATCAGCCTTTTTCATAAGTCTATCGAGGATAAATTACCACAGAAACTCGCAATTTTCAATCAGATGTACAACATCTCGTGGACATCAGATGTCCACGAGATGTTGTACATCTGGATGTTTTTTGACTTAAGCTTAATTTTTTGATATATTGTATATACCTTGCAAGCTAAGTAGTCACCCTTAAATGGGAGGAAAGTCCGAACACTTACATATCAAATATCGGAATTCCTATCGGTGCTTTAGCCCGATAGAAATTCCGTAGATACTTAAAACGGTAGCGGGTAATCCCCGTCCACTGTGAAGTGAGAGGTGCGAACAGAGACGTCTTTGTCCGAAAGGACAGGAAAGCTAAACCCAAAATTCTTGATTCATCAGGAATTATAGCTTAGTCCCAGCCGGGGTTAAAGGTTGGGGATGAAACGGCTAAATCCTTACTGGAGCGCAAGGCCAAACTCGCCTCATCGGCGAGTACAAGTAGGCCGCTTGAGCCTGTCAGTAATGGCAGGCCTAGATAAATGACTACTCTCGACAGAATTCGGCTTATTGTTTGCAAGTTCAAAAACCGCCGTAAAGGCGGTTTTTGATTTACCATAAATTATTTTATAACTTTAATTTATTCGATTCTCTGTCCAGAACCTGATTCACAATCCTATCCGCTTCCCGATTCTCTTCTCTGGGAATATGGCGGAAAGAAACCCCGCCAAAATCAAATGTGAGATTCCAAATTTCAATAAAAAGATTCTGGATATTTTTATCTTTGAGTTTATACTCCTTGTTCAGTTGTTTAACCACAAGCTCGCTGTCCAACAAAAATTCTACCAAGCTTGCACCGCACTCATCCAAGCCGATTAACTGCTTCAGCTTTTTGAGAGCAAAAATAACCGCTCGGTACTCGGCTTCATTGTTGGTGGTCTCGCCGATATATTCACCGCATTCCTTCTTCCAGATAGTAGAAGTTCCAGCATTTACCGAAGCGGCTTTGCCGCCACTGGAACTTTCACTACCTGGCTTGTCCACTGAACCACCCTCGATTACCACACCAATAGCCGCCGGGCCCGGATTGCCGCGAGAACCCCCATCGGTATGAATTGTTATTTTATTTTTCATCATTGCCTTGTTTTAATAGTTTCCACGGAAAATCACATTGCCCG
>ERZ1292629.2441-Hain-H43-01um-R1-2441-length-15670-cov-5_pt2 | contig 10712 bp, 13 predicted proteins | sample MGYA00564399_ERZ1292629 | MGnify/ENA primary metagenome ERZ1292629 (study PRJEB36523, sample SAMEA6512636) | groundwater metagenome | collected 2019-01-08 | study: AquaDiva: Metagenomics assemblies of 32 groundwater samples | reverse complement strand
GAGCGTATCTATCCATTTACCCCCTCCTAATAATGTTTCAGGATATATTTTGAGAACAAGTATATAAGCAAACTCAGTATCATATTGAATTTCAGTATCCACCAAAGGCTTTCATTGGCAAAGGCCCTAAATTTTGTTTCCTGTTCCATTGCCCTTTAGAAAGGTGGTTTATAAAACCGTTTCTTATAGTTCCTGGTTAATTCGGCCAGGAACCAACCAAGATTTACTGAAATAAATATTGTCCCAAGAAAGACAACTATTCCCCATAACACTGTGCTAATACTCCATAACAATCTGCGGCTGAACGGTCATTGATGTAGCCGAGAGAGGAAACCCCACGATTACCCTTGCGCCAGACGCTGGGCTAGGGGCTGTCTGGGTGAGAGCACCCGCCGTCTGGCTTAAATAAATCGGTGTTAATCCCGTCCATGCCCAGCTACTATTAACTATTATACCCCTAAGCCTGCATGCCCCCGTTGATGCCGCCGCTACTGCTTCTATCATCCCCCCTAGCACATAAGAGGTTGCCAGGACATCTGCATCGCCCTTCAACACTGTCGGGGCCACCCCTAAAGCTGAGACATAAACGGTATCATAGGCCGCTAATCCCCCGGCCCCGCCAGTCACCTTGATCGTATTAAGTCCAAAGACATTAGTACCATCATCTAAAAGCAAGTCTTCGGCGGTCTTATGAAAGACTATCCGCCCATCAGCGCTGGTAGCAGGCCATGTAGTGGCAAAATCAGGAACAGAGTTATTATCCAGCTCATTAACAAGCTGGTTATATTCGGCATCTATCTCAGCGGATTTGATTGTTGCCGCAGGCTGAAAATCATATAACCTGGATAAAGAAACAACTCCCGCCTGCGTTCCAAAAGCCACTATCGCTATTATTATCCAGGTGGTTACTACATTCCTAACGCATTTTAACCAGAATGGCATAGCTAAAAACCCTCTTCTTTATTAGTAGTAGGAGTTGTTACAAGAGACTCTTTATCCCTTTTTTGCTGTTCTTTGATCTTCTTTGATGCCATGTAAAAGACCCCATCGCCCAGAAAAGGGCGATATTTCAGCAATATCCACGTTTCTTTCCCTGACCAGACATACCGTTCTGTGTGTCTATCCCTCCGGTTTCTTTTGCCAAATTTGTTAAATACGGCCTCTCTTATTTGAAGAAATTTATCATTATCCCCCTTACCCATTATTAACACATGGCAAAACTTGTCCCTCCACACGCCGTATTCTATGCTATCTACAAGAGCAATACCTACTTTCATGTTCTCTTTTTTCCGTTTATATATTTTCACTCCGCCATAGCTCGGCTCTGTGCGGACATAATCAAACTTATCTTCTGGCAACTGTGTTCCCCACTGTAATCCTCTAAACCCGTTTACTTTATCTATTTCCCTCTCTTCACAAAATACCACTCCAATCCCTAGTAACAGGATAAGAGATAAAACAAAAGAGATTATAAAATTAACTTTAACCATCCAATTCCTCCTTAATTAAAAGCCCGATAGCCCCGCGGTTCGGCAGTTAATACCAACTCTATTATCTCAAACGGTTGGTTCTTATTACTATTGATAAACTGGAAAGCTATATTTTGCCCATTAGCCCTCCCGTAAGCAGGTAGTAATATGCGTTTCTTAGCGGGAACGCCCGAATCAAAGGTAGCTGTATCAAAAACCGCTGTATCAAAGACTGCCCCTGCCAGTAGAGCTAACGACATAGTATAGGCTCCTCCACCAGTATTATCCAAGTCCATTGACCAATTAATAGATAAATTATAACTACCCTCCTGCTTTACTCGGGCAAACAGGTACTTAAAATTCTTATACCGAGCAGGGTCTCCAAGATCAAATGCCTTAGTCTTGAACCATTTAGAATAATCTGCTGTGCCGTCGGCATCGTCTGTATCCAACTTCCATAGAAACCCCGAAACATCGCCCCCATACAACTGGTCGGCGCCGGTGGTTTCCTCTATTAAAGCTATCGCAGACATGGGATGGTCAAAGATAGTAACCGCTGGAAACAGTATTCCCATAGGCCCTGGGGTACGCAAAGCATAATCAAGGACAATAACCCTGTTATTATTTGCCTGACCCGCATTAGCCACGCAAAGCCAATATTGCGATTTTTGTTTATGGTTAGCGGCATAGAACTGACTGAACTTACTCTGATTAAGATTATTTATGTCATCCTGTATCTTAAAGGTCAGGTTAGGATACTCTATACCCGCTGCCCGCTCGGTATCAGCAAGGCTCTTTACACCTTCTATATCAAAAAAGAATACATCGGAGCCAACCGGCACAATAGAAAATTGCGACACTGATCCCGTTAGACTGGCTACACGTTCAGGGGTAAAAACGTTAGCACTAGACGAATTGCCCGTGCTACCTATGATACGCCATATAGCTTGCCGCTTAAAGACATACAGAAACGTATCCATAAATGAGATCATACCTATTGGCGGGTCTCCATCCTGATAACCACAATAACCATTCCACGAATCGTTTGCCGTTGTCCAATCTTCTGGATTATTAACCGCTGAGGCTGATATTAGGAACGGGTTGGCACTGGCCCCCGCCGCAAAAAGATGGTTGCGGTGCGAACAAATCATTGTAGGATCAGCGGGGGGGCTGCCCCCTAATGCCGATACCGTTGTACCATTATATTTCTTGGGACTCTCCGCCCCATTAACAAAGACCGCTAGGTTGCCCAGCATAGCCATCTGGACATATTTCCCACTGGTTAGTCCCGTCTGGATAGCTGAGAATACCCCTGCCCCATCATCTACATATAACCCTGTGCCTTCTGAGACAACAAATTTGCGTGTCCCATTAGCATATTTACAAGGGAATATCCCTGTTATTTTACCAGCAGAGCCAATAGCAGTAGTATTATATTTAGCTCTGCCTTTACGTGATCGCAATCCTCCGGTTGGGGTATATTCCATATTGAATATATCCTGTAGCTCGTTATCTGCTATGCGGTTACCAGGCACCCGGGTATTCTTCCCGCCGCTAAAATCGTTAATAACCAAATCAGGCATAAGGGCTCTCTCCATAATCCCATCCGGCAAGTTTAGGGTACTCATCCGGCGGTTCTTCTCTAAACAAGGTTATGCGTTTTTGTAACCGTGCCAGATACAAACCCATCTCTTTATCGCTATCGGGATGCCCAGCATATTTATATGCCATTGCCCTTAGTCCTGTTATTAAAAGATTCTGGAACGGTTCCGGCAACTGAGGAGTATCGGTATCACCCGCTACTCTAGTAAGGAATTTCTTATAAGAATAATTAATAGTCATTACCGATGTTGGTATCGGATCGAGCCATATTTTTTGCCAACTAACCGGGATATACCCTTCAGGATCACCCGTGCTATCAGTAAAATCGGGATAAGTTTCTGCCAACCATACCAGATCTCTTTTCGCTAGCCACATCGGTGTCTTCATCTGCCTGAAGGCATGGGCCATCTCACAATCTGCTGCCAGGGAATACTCTTGCTGATTTGCTACCGTAGTTATGCTACTGGAAGCATATAACCAGTCCCAATTCTCAGCCTCGGCAATTTCATACATAAGGAAATTGAGCTGATCAATCAGATACAAGACAAGGTTATTTGTTGTGGCGGCTACTGTTGAGACAGTCGTTTCCTGTAAATCCCGTAAGATAAAATTAATTAGTTGAAGTAAGGTATAACTTGCCATAGTTCCCTTCACAAGTGCTTAGGGATCGGGGACTCACCCCGATCCCTACCACTTAATAATCACTTTCCATTTTCCCCCGTTTCTTTGTGCCATGGGGCGAGGTCGGCAGGTCAATATTGCCACCACTCTTGTTTTTCCCCATGGACACATTAGTAACTGGGGGAGTCTCTTTAATCTCCAGAGCTTCTTCGTGTCCGGTCTTCATGGCGGGGTCTATTCCCCACATTCCTTCGTGCTTTGGCATTCTTCTTTTCCCTCCCTATTTGTTAGGAGCTAATTGAGCTTCTAATAGATTCTTAAGCTCAGTTAGCGGTTCAATAATTTCTAATATCCCTGTTACCTGCTCACTCAGTATAGCTACCTGTTCCCGTAACTCTATCAAGGAGACATCATGGGCCTTTTCCTTTATTATGTCCCCTTCACCTTTCTCTCGCCTGGTAAATACCTCGGGAAACCTGAGAAGCCGCTGGGCTATCTCATCACTATATACCGTTGTGGGCCGCCCATTAAAAAACAGGTACCCGCAGGCCTTTTTAACAATGGCCCCCGCTTCAGTTTCTGCCCCTTTAGGACCGATATACTCTATTAATTCCACAAAATCACCTCCTTAATTTGTTTAGATTATCTGGACAACCGCTGTAAAAACCACAGTATCCACCCGGCTTTGTTCCCTCAGAATCATGCTTACCCCTAAGAAAGAATACAACCATCTGCGGTAAATGCAGCGGAAAATGTACCCAGCTAAACAGACCAATGAATAGTAAGCTAAACCACCAGCTAGCATACTTATTGGCCTCATCCGCCCGCCATAGAATATAAAAAAAACTTATCAGCAACAAAATTACCCCTGGTAATCCCAGTTCAAACCATGACTGCAAATATTCATTATGGGCATGGGCAAGCAGTTCTTTATCATCTGTTACCCTGTCCTGAGTCTGTTTTTCGTATTCAGGCATCACTATACCGAAGGTTCCCAGTCCATACCCTATCAGATAGCTCTTTCTGTCAAGCGACATAAGCTCATGGGTTAAGGCTGCTGTTTTAAGCCTCATCTGGATAGAGTTTGTAAAGGATTTAATGATGGGTGTTTCTTGATATTTACCCTGGATAGATACTAGAACAAAGGCTGCCAGGGTAGCCATTACCGGTATAAAAAAAATTATGTTTTGCCGGACCACATACCAGCACAAGACGATAAGGGCCGCTACTTCAACAAAAGTTATCGTCCTCGCAAGGAATAAATAGCACAAATAAGCCACAGATAAGACAATCAAGCCAAATACTTTAAACCTGCCTGAAAAATCCTTATGAAAAAATAAAGGCACAGACGCCGCCAGGAACATAAGCCAGTATTGCCTGTTACCAAATGTACCGAAGATACGGTAAGCGTTCGAAGGAGACGCAGTAATATAGGCAGGCAGGATAGAAAACAAAGGATCATACCAGACTTGCATAATGCCATATAGGGCTTGGCAGATAGCCACCCAGCATATAGTCTTTTGGATCGTGCGGTGCGGAATACGCTGGCAGAAATATGCTAGGCCCAGGAAGCAGGCTATATACCCATACTGAATAAGGGAGATAGCGTCCATGCCCTCTGGCTTGAGGATATTTATTAACATAAAGACCGCTACTACCGCAACCGGAAAGTACCGCTCCTGATAAATCTTTGCTATCGCAATAAACCCCGCTACCAGTAAGACTAGGTACTTAAAATTCAAGGGATCATTTGGTAGTGCCCCTAGTGCAATCGCTATAATAGCCAGTATCACAAATACCATCCCACCGTCCCTTTGCTGAGGGGAGGCCCCAATAAAAGAGCCTCCCGGTTAAGGGTTACTATCTAGCACTATCAACCCGGCAATCGCCATATACCCGTATAGTAAAGCTAGGACTAGTTCCACCCACGGTATATTTGACACGCAGATACCGAGCCATATTAGTTGCTCGTAAAACCTGTGGTGAAGCGGGATCAAGCTTCGTACCGCTCTCGGTTGTCCGGGTAAACCGTGTAAAGCTAAGCAGGCTTCCCCATGATCCACTGGTATTGGCAGGGCTATCCTCAACAGTTAAGTCCAAGGTTGCCCCTGTGCCGGAGTAGGCATCCACAATGGCATAGACAGTCAGCTTGCTACAGTAGCTCTCGAATAGCGTTCCAACTTTCTTTGCCCCTGGGACAGCCAGAGTATCAGTTGTGTCTGACTGACTAGAGCTGGTATATGTGCCACTAGCCAGTGTGAACTGCTTATATCCTCCCTGAGCAAAGGCCATGACAGGAAGAACCAGCATCAAGCAAAGAACTAGCGCAAAGACTTTTCTTTTCATCTTCCTATCACCTCCTAGCTATGGGACGCTGCCGCTGTACGCATAACAAACACGGCATAGTCAAGACTGTTAAAGATTGTTTTTGTTACTCCAAACATCGCCCCTACGGAAAAGCCGGTCTTATTCCGGTAATCAAAAACCTCTTCTTCCCAATGAGGTTTTTCTGCCCAGGCAAAACAACCTGCCTGTGCCCCCAGGAACAGAGCCTCTGCACCATTAACATTACTCCCAGCCCCCCAAGTGGTTGCCGTATTAATGTTATCATGCTCAAAGAGGATCACTCCTTTATAGACACCGGCAGCACCAGTAAAGATCGGCGCTTTAAGCCCTTCTTTCAGAATCAGTTGCTTCTGGATATCCATCCACTGCCCAGCCGCAGTATTAGTTTGAAAGTCTGTCATCTGGTAAGGATGCAGCACCGCAGCGCTAAACTCCTGGCCATTAATTATAACAGGCCGAAATTTTGGCGAACGGGTCTTAGCTTTCTCTTTGGCGGCATCCAGCATTGTAATATCAAAAACATCGCTGGCATCTACGGTTGCAGTACTTGTCGCATCGCCCCCGTAGATAATGCTTGTTGCCTCGGGCGCTACGCCTGTCTCTCCAAATGTAAGCGTGGCATCGCCCCACATGAACCGGAACGTGTAGCTATCCAGCTTCTCAGCCATCCATATAGCTAGTAACGTTACAGACAACGGTCTTAGCTTAATAGCTATCCGCTGTTCGGTTACTCTACCGGCCAGCCTTATACCATGCCGCAACTGGTCTATCGTTACAGTATCGGTATAAAAATTAGGCTGCTCCTCGGCATCCTCAACGGCAGTATCTCCCGATACACCCGCTCCAGTTAATTTCATTGCAAGGTAGAAGGTAATCCTATCGCCCCTCTCCTTCATCAATTGTTCTTCTACCTGGATTATATTGTTGGGTCCAGGACCCATGAACCGCAACCAGAAGAGGTACTTCTCCATCTCTATAATCGTATTATACGACCATATCTTCCTCGTTGCGGCGTGTGCACTCGTAAAAGCCCAGTTGGCCATTTAGACCATCACCCCTTTCATTGCTAATACCGTTCCGGTGCGGGGGGTAATATAGCAAGAATTTTTTGCCGGAGGGAATCAGGCATCTTTCTGAAATCTTCCTCGGTCAGAGTGTTTAGATCATCCATAGTGAGGGTCTTTGTGCCACCACCACCGCCACTACTTCTTAAGGCGGCGGGTCTGCTCAGGTTATCTGCAACCTGGCTTATTACCTCACGTCTCATCTGGCGCTCACCAGCGCTAGGTCTAGTCTGTCTATTGTCTGACTTACCCATGACTTTCTCATACCCATCCTCTAACTCACGGATGCCTCTGATCTTCATTGTCTGAAATACCTGTCTCCACTCTTCAGAGGTAACGCCCGGGTGGCTTGCAATAAACTCATCATCCCGTCGTTTAATCTCATCTTGCTGTAGCTCCATCCGTATTTCTCTCTTCCCCTCTTCCCTCTGTCGTGCAGCGGCCTCATTTGCCATCCACCATACATGGTCCGGGTTACTGGGATCATATTCTTCCCATGCTGTAAATGGTGGTTGGTAATGATATTGATCTCTTGTTGTAGGGATATTGCCCCCGCCAGGACCAGTATTAGTCCTTGATTGTTTAATTAACTCGTCCATCCGGTAACGACTCTCATTAAGTTCTCGCTCTAGGCGTTTCCTTTCCTCGGTAGCCTGGTGCATACTACTTTCGGCTTCCTTATATGCCCGAGCAAGCTTATTGGGATCGGTTCCTATTTTCTTAAAAATGGTCTGAAGTTCTGGATCGGACGTCGGTTCTCCCTGTAAATCGAGGCCGAGGTCTATATCCTCGTAATCAGACTCTCTGAGGCCACTACGGTTCTCTCCGGTTTCATCAGAGGCCGCACCCTCAACAAACACTTTATCATGATCTATAGCCATGACTTGGGTCTCCTTTCTATTAGAGATTATCCATTTATTTCCGAGGTGAGTGGCTAACTCATTATCCCGGAACTGAGGCCGCTGCGGTTCTCTCCGTATCCACCGGAGGCCGCACCCTCGAACTGTTTTTTTGTCCCTGGTATTTTGGGCATAAAAAAAGGGGACATTCGCTACTCAAGGGCTGAGATAACTCAGCCAAACTCAAATAGGAATATCCCCTATCCTATGCCCGTCAGCCTTTCCTGGGGTGGGACTTCCCCGACCCTGCGCAGGGCTGGAAAGACCTAAACTTTTACAATTTCCCTATCACTTTTTCTTTACTTTTCCATTCATAGTTTCATTTTTTTACCTGCTCTTCTGCCCGTTTTTTGTTCTTCCGCTTCTTTTTGTTGGGCAGGCTTCTCCATATTGTACGACCTGCCCCTATCGACATAGACCTTTTGTCTTGGACTGGTTTTTATTGCTGGCGCTGCCATAACTATTTCGCTCCTTTCTTCTTATTAGAATGTTTAGTCACGTCTTTAATCGTTCCTTTGTTTTCGGCTGCAAAAAATACTTGCTCACCCTTTTTTTTGCCATATCCTTTCACCATGGCCGCTTTAATTTGCTCACCTTTCGCTGTTAATGGACTCATAAAAACCTCCCTCCTACTATTTAACCCCCCATAGCAAAGGGCCCCTCTGGTCCCATAGGTGGCCGCTTGGGTGGTGATCCCTTCGGGACAAAAGGTACTTCCTGGCCCAGAGGGGGCATCTGTGCCATAATGTCTTTCATGTTCTCTATCCTCGCCTTAAAGTCAGGTGAGGCTTCAGAGCTACTTATAATCTCCCGGGCTAATTCCACTACTACCTCTCTGGGCAGTACCTCTATCACCCTGGAATCAAACATACGCATATTTTCTTCAAAGCGTGCCATCCTCGCAGTAACAGTACTCTCTCCCTCGCCTATAACAATATCGTATTTACCTGTCGTAATATCATTCAGAATCCGGGTTACGCCATCAGAATCAATATCTCTTTCGTTAATAGAATATTGCTTGCCTAATATACGGAAGGTCTTTGCCTTAGTATAATTTTTTTGAATCAACTCTATTATTAGGCGGCCTAAGCCCCGCCGTGCAAACCGTAAATTCTCCATAAAGGTCTGCAAGGATACTGCTGCCTGCTTATGGCGCAAGCCCACCGCTCTACCACTGGCAATCCCGCCTTCGCGAAAACCTAGCATATCCCGGTTGACACCGGAAGTTTCATAGGTATCCTCTTTAGCCTCCAGCTCCATCTGATAAAAAGCCTGGGGGAAACTTACCGGTTTCCGCTCGTGTACCCCACTTGCCTTGCCGGGAAAAACACTAATAATCGCCCCCGCGGGAACACCTTCCCGTTTTAGTCTTGCCAACATGGACTTGCTCATTGCATCATCCTCTATTGTCAATCCTGGCTGGGGAGCTGCCAGCATAATTTCAAGAATCTGAGACCGCCGCTTATTACGCTCCTGCTGGATCTCTTTCAGATTCTCTACAACACCAAACCTGTCACCAAGAGCATCATAACCGAAGATAGGCACAAAGGGATACGTAGTAGTGCTGGTTGGATGTTTAACCGGACCTTCGATTAGTTGATTAGGGCCTATTAACATCGAGGCTGTCTTAACGGTTGGTACATGCCTGTAAATAACCTGGTAATTCTCATCATCTTCAAAAGTACCTCTATGTGTACTGTACTCTGTGGGTGTAAAACGGAAGAGTCTATCATCATCGTTACTATAAATAAAAACAGTCTCCTCATAATCTTTATAAATATATTCAATTACTTTATATGGCTTACGTTGCTCGAAGATATTTAGTGGAGTTTGGAGGGCATCCTCATAGGTGCCACCAGGTTTACTCTGGTGATGGGGCTGGGAAGGGTCTCTCTCTGACTCATAGGAAGCGGTAGTACGCCAGTTTAAAACATCGTTAAGAATGTATTTAGCTTTTGAATAATGACGCAACAATGTTTTTTTATCAAACCGTAACTCTTTAATGAGATAGTCCGCTCTCTTGATATCGTCTCCCTCAAGATCTGGGTCATAAAGAATGTCTAAAGGGCTAAAACGCTTATAAAGTACCTCTCCCTCAACAATGTCGGTTTCATAATCCATACCGACATTTAACCAGCCAATGCCAGAGATCAGCATATCAAAAAATGCCTTGCCTACCTCACGCTTGCCAAATATCTGGTCATCAACAAATTTTATCAGCATAGTCAATATATCAGCTACTTCATCGTCGGCATTTTCCATTGCGTATACCTTAGTATCAAACTGGTTAATCCAAAAATGGCCCATGATTTGATTTACCACCGGTAATATTTGGTTAATGGTCAGGGCTGGTTTTGGGGGAACTGAAGCTTCGAGTTTTCTTTTTAAGAATGGATCCCACTGCACACCCTTAAAAAAATCGTATGACGCCCGTGTCTTGCGCCGCCATTCGCTATGGCGTGCCAGGGCATAGCGGTAATCAGCTAAAATCTGCTTTTCTATTGTCTCTTCACCAGTAAAGGAGGCATTATCCAGGGTAAAATTAGGGAAATGTGTGGCCAAAGTATCGAGGATATTAGAAGTGTCTGTCTGATAAACCAATCTTGTAACCCCCTTAAAACTATCTACTGGTTAGTTTAGAGCGGCCTATAGCCGCTATGGCTTACCAGTATTAGCTTATAACAAGGGGGATAAAATTTCAAGGGAAGGAT
>ERZ1292629.3848-Hain-H43-01um-R1-3848-length-11321-cov-4_pt1 | contig 10719 bp, 9 predicted proteins | sample MGYA00564399_ERZ1292629 | MGnify/ENA primary metagenome ERZ1292629 (study PRJEB36523, sample SAMEA6512636) | groundwater metagenome | collected 2019-01-08 | study: AquaDiva: Metagenomics assemblies of 32 groundwater samples | reverse complement strand
TTTCAATTGCCAAAATTTCTGGCTGGTATTTTTTAATTATTTTTTTTACTTCTATGCCGATTAAAAATAATCTCTCATTAAAGGGGAGTTTGCTGGAAGTTTTAAAACATATAGAAAAAATCACACGTTCACGTTTGTCATTTTTATTTTTTTCTAATATTGCTATGCCGAGCCTCTCAAAACCGGGATCAATTCCTAAAATTCTCATAGATTTACTCTTTAAATTCAAAATCAAGATGCTCGTATGCTTTTTTTGTAGCCACTCTTCCACGAGCAGTGCGTTCAAGAAGTCCGAGCTGAATTAAGTATGGTTCAATTACTTCTTCTACTGTTGCTTCTTCTTCGGACATTGCTGCTCCGATAGTTTTTAAGCCGACTGGTCCACCTTTAAATTTTTCAATTAATATTTCTAAAAATTTTCTATCTGAAGCATTTAAACCGATTTCATCTACCGCAAGCATATTTAAGGCATCTCTCACTATTTTTTTATTCAGAATATTTTTTTCGCTTTTTTTACTAACTTGCGCAAAGTCGCGACAACGTTTCAAAAAGTAATTTGCAGTGCGTGGGGTGAACCTACTTCGCTTCGCAATTTCTTTCAAAGCTTCTTCTTCTAAAACAATGTCTAAAAGTTTACTTGATCTCTCAATAATTTTAGCTATCTCCTCATTTGAGTAGAACTCTAAACGAAAGACCCCACCCGAGAATCTTGAACGTAGGGGGGACGACACGAGGGCGACTCGTGTTGTCGCTGCAATGAGTGTAAAGGGTGGCAAGTCGAGCTGAATAGTGCGCGCAGACGGGCCCTTGCCGATAATAATGTCTAAAACTCCAGACTCCATTGCCGGATAAAGTATTTCTTCCACCATTTTATTTAGGCGGTGTATTTCGTCGATGAAAAGAATATCTCCGGGGGATAGGTTGGTCAAAATAGAAGCTAGGTCGCCAACTTTTTCAATCGCTGGGCCGGAAGTTATCTTCATTTGCTTGCCAGTTTCTTTAGCTATAAGATGCGCGATGGTAGTTTTGCCCAAACCCGGAGGTCCATAAAATAGAATGTGTTCAGGAATGTGGCCACGTTCCTCAGCGGCTCGTAAAAGTATTCTTACGTTGTCTTTTATGTGTTTTTGGCCGATATATTCATCCCAGCGGTTTGGACGCAGAGTCATATCTAGGAAGGAGTCGTCATTTTTTTCTTTTTTTTCTTCTTTTTTCATTACTTTTTTTGGGGGTGCTTAACCCTGTCGCTCGCGAGCGACGGGGTTGACATTGGTTTTATAATATGCTATGCTGTCTACGTAAGAGGTTTATTCACAGGCTATCAACAAGTCTATACACATTATAGCACTTGTCGTATTTGTCATGTAGTACAATTATTTTAGATCTTTTACACAAGTCCCGCCAAGCGGGACAAGAAGGCATTAATCTCTAAGCAATCAGCCATCGGTTATACGATTTTGCATAGGACGCCCTGGTTTAAATTTATTTTTTCTGGCGCTATCCTATAATAATTTGTTACTCTTGGAGCCTAGCTCCAGAAGGATTGTTTAGAGATTAATGCTTTTTTTACTTCTTTATTGTGCTAATGTTATTTTAATGAGAAAAAAAACAAAAATCGCCTTAATTGGTTTTGGAAAAATGGGTCAAGAAGTTGATGCTCTGTGCAAGGATTCTAAAATTTTTGAGGTGGTTTCAATTAGTTATAAAAATAAAACTGACAGTTTGGATTTAAAAGGTATCGCCAAAGCAGATCTAGCGATAGATTTTACATCTAAAGATATTGTTCTAAAAAATATTATAACTGTCGCAAAGCTTGGTAAAAATATTGTCGTTGGTACGACTGGCTGGTATGAAAATTTATATAAAGTAAAAAAAATAGTTGCTAAAAATAAAATTGGTTTGATTTATGGTGCGAATTTTTCTATTGGCGCAAATATATTTTTGAAAATGGTGGAATTTTCTGCGAAGTTTTTCTCTAAATATCCTGAATACGATGTGTATGGATTGGAAATTCATCACAAAGCAAAATTAGATAGTCCTTCCGGTACTGCTTTAAAAATAGCGAGTAAGGTGGATGGATTAGAATTTACTTCAATTCGTTCTGGAAGAAACCCAGGTTTTCATGAAGTGGTGTTTGATAGTAGTGCTGATAGTATAAATTTGTCGCATCAAGCACACAATAGATCAGGTTTTGCCAAAGGTTCACTAGTCGCGGCCGAATTTATTAAAAATAAAAAAGGAGTGTATTCTTTTGAAGATTTATTTAAATGAAAATAAAATTTTTTGGTTCAATACCCGCAATTGTCACTCCATTTAAAAAAAATGGTGATTTAGATTTAGTAGCACTAGAGAGGTTTGTTGATTTTCAGTTGAAAGGAGGGGTAGATGGTATTGTTGTCGCTGGTTCGACGGGTGAAGCAGCTACTTTAAATGATGAAGAATACTTCACGGTAGTTAAAACAGTCGTAAAAAAAGTAAAAGGTAAAATTCCAGTTGTGGCTGGAGCTGGTTCTAATGACACAAAAAAGGCAATTCATTTTTCTATGTTGGCCAAGTCTGCTGGTGTGGATGGACTCCTTCATGTGACACCTTATTACAATAAACCAACTCCGAATGGCCTCGTGGCGCATTTTAAATCGATAGCCAAGGCCACAGCACTGCCGATCATTCTCTATAATGTTCCCGGACGAACAGGCTCAAATGTTTCTCCGTTTGTTATTTTGAGAATTGCGCGTGAAGTGCCGGAGGTTGTGGCCGTCAAAGAAGCATCTGGATCACTGAATCAAATGATGGAAATAATAAATGGAGTTCGAAAAAATGGTCCAAAAGATTTTGTGGTGCTTGCGGGAGATGATGCTATTGCTTTACCCTTGATCGCTGTCGGTGGGAAGGGTTGCATATCTGTCGTTTGCAACGAAATTCCTAAAATATTTTCCGACATGATCCACTACGCATTAAAAGGGGACTGGGTAAAGGCAAATAAATTACATTATCAAACGCTTGATTTAATGAATGTAAACTTTATTGAATCAAACCCGATACCAGTAAAGACAGCATTGTCCATGATGGGCTTAATTACTGAGAGTTTGAGGTTGCCACTTACATTTATTGAGGGGAAAAATAGAGTAGTAGTAGAAAAAACATTGAAAGAATTAAAATTAATCAAACCCCAGTAGTAGAGCAAAGCTCACTACGGGGCAAGGTAAAATTATGGCGACGATCAATAAAAATTACGAAAAATTGCAAGGCGGTTATTTATTTTCAGAAATTGCAAGGCGCACAAAAGATTTTATCCAAAAAAATCCTGGAGTAGATATAATGCGTCTTGGTATTGGTAATACCACCGAAGCTCTGACACCGACCATTGTGAAAGGATTGCAAAATGGAGTAAAAAAACTTGCGAACAAAAAAACTTACACCGGCTATGGAGACGAACAAGGGAATTTAAATTTACGAAAAGCTCTCGCGGATTTTTACAAAAAAAGAAATATTATTTTAGACGCGCAAGAAATATTTATCAGTGATGGTGCAAAACCAGACTCGGCAAATATTCAGTCTATCTTCGGGCAAGACAATGTGGTGGCAGTAGCTGATCCTGTCTATACTGTGTATGTAGACAGTAATGTTATTGCTGGCCGTACAGGGGGTTTTAAAAATGGAAAATATGAGAGTTTGGTATACATGAAATGCGACGAAAAAAATGGTTTTATTCCAAATCCGCCCAAAGAAAAAGTAGATATTATTTATGTCTGTAGCCCAAATAATCCGACTGGAGCCGTAACGACAAAAAAGCAATTAAAAGCTTTTGTAGATTATGCGTTAAAAAATAAAGCCGTGATTATTTTTGACGCTTCTTATTCCGAGTATATTTTTGATAAATCTCTACCTAAAAGTATTTATGAAATAGAAGGGGCGAAAAAATGCGCAATAGAGATAAATAGCTTTTCTAAATGGTCTGGTTTTACCGGAGTGCGTCTGGGCTGGAGCGTTGTGCCGATGGATTTAGTGGTAGAAGAGACAAAAAAAGGTAAAATAAATAGTCTTTGGAATAGACGACAGACGACGATGTTTAACGGGGCATCCAATATTGCGCAAGAGGGGGCCTTTGTAGCTTTGTCACTAGTCGGGCAAAAAGAAAGTAAAAAATTAGTTGCTTATTATATGGAGAATGCAAAAATAATAAAACAAAATCTTGTAAAAATGGGTTTTAAAGTTTTTGGCGGAGACAATGCTCCATATCTTTGGATGAAAACACCGAACAATTTAAGTTCTTGGGAATTTTTCGATAAATTATTAAATGAAGCGTATGTCGTCGGTACCCCGGGGTCTGGTTTTGGGTTGCAGGGAGAAGGATATTTCCGTTTGAGTAGTTTTGGTGATAGACAAAATATTAAAAAAGCGTTAAAAAGTATTGAGAAAAATTTAAAATTATAAAAAATCATGAAAGTATTAAAATTTGGCGGCACATCAGTAGCCCATGCTTCTAATATTAATAAGGTTATTGAGATTATAATAGATACCTTAAAAGATAATGAGGGTGTGGTTATAGTTGTATCTGCCTTGAGTGGCATCACTGATGACCTTATAACACTTGCCAACCTTGCATCTAAAAAGGATATTAAATATGAGATAATTTTCAAGGCTATTTGTGGGAGGCATAATCAAGTTATTAAAGAATTGATTGATTTAAAAAACAAAAAAAAGGTATCGCAGGAAATAAATAAAAAATACAATGAATTGGAAGAAATAGTAAAAAATATTTTTTCAGTGCAAGAACTTTCTCTCTCTGCCTTAGATGCTGTCATGAGTTATGGAGAACAGCTTTCATCTTTTATTATAAATGAGGCGATAAAGAGTCGCGGTATTTCATCGCAATTTATGGACACACGAACAATCATTAAAACTGATGATAATTTTGGAGAAGCAAATGTAGATATAGAAAATTCCTATAAATTAATCTCTAAAAACCTTAAAAATAAGGCTCTTTCTGTTGTTGGAGGCTTTATAGCATCGACAAAAGACGGAATTACCACTACCTTAGGAAGAGGAGGTTCGGATTATACCGCTTCTTTGATCGGCGCGGCGCTTGATGTAAATGTGGTTGAAATATGGACTGACGTAGACGGCATTATGACGGAAGATCCAAAAAAAATGAAAAACGCGTTTCTTATTCCAGAAATAACTTACGAAAAAGCAGAAGAAATGGCATACAATGGCGCGAAAGTCATTCATCCAAAAACCATAAGACCCGCGGTATTAAAGAATATACCTATATACGTCAAAAATACTTTTAATCCCTCTGGGAGTGGAACTAAAATAAGCAATGGAAAAAAATAAAAATAAAAAAATCAAAGTCGGCATATTGGGAGCGACGGGTATGGTAGGGCAACGCCTTATATCTCTATTAAAAAATCATCCTTGGTTTGAAGTAACCGTTGTTGCAGCTTCTAGAAAATCGGCAGGAAAAAAATTAGGTTCTCTCACTATATATTCTGTTGAAGATGACATAGATATTTTTTCTAAAAAATGTAGTTTTGTTTTTTCAGCTATAGATGCCGATAAAGATTTTATTAAAAAAATTGAAGAAACCTATGCGAAGAAGGGTATCCCTGTCGTTTCGAACAATTCTGCGCATCGCTGGACAAAAGATATACCGATGATTATCCCGGAGATCAATCCTGAACACTTAGACATTATTCCAGTTCAGCAGAAAAATCGTGCTTGGACGAAAGGTTTTATCGTCACCAAGCCAAATTGCTCATTGCAATCTTATGTTCCACTGCTTCATGCTTGGAAAGAGTTTAACCCTATTAAAGTAATCGTCTCTACATATCAAGCTATCTCGGGCGCAGGAAAAACTTTTGAAACTTGGCCGGAAATGGTGGACAATGTTATTCCTTATATCGGGGGGGAAGAAGAAAAATCTGAAAAAGAACCGCAGAAAATTTTTGGAAAAATAAAAGGTAAAGAAATTGTTTTAAATAATGTGCCAGAAATTTCAGCGTCTTGTATTCGTGTGCCTGTGGCAGACGGACATATGGCGACGATCAATATAAAATTCGGGAAAAAAGTTACAAAAGAAAAACTTATTAAAGCTTTGAAAAACTTTAAGAATCCAATAGAAAAATTTAATCTACCTTCAGCGCCAAAACCATTCATAACTTATTTTGCAGAAGAAAATAGACCACAAACAAAACTTGATAGAGATTTATGTGGTGGTATGGGTATTAGTGTCGGGCGAATTCGTGAAGATTCTGTTTTTGATTTCAAATGTGTCGCTTTATCACACAATACTATCCGTGGCGCCGGCGGCGGGGGAATACTAACAGCTGAATTATTAGTTAAAAAGGGTTACATAAAATGTATATAAAAAATAATCAATTGTTTTTAGGAAAATTTTCTGCTAAATTTTTAGCCAAAAAATTTGGAACACCGTTATACGTTTATGAAGCTGAAACCATCAGACGTAATTATTTAGAATTGATAAAAAATATTACTTATCCAAAATTACACATACACTATGCTTGCAAGGCCAATACAAATGTCATAATTTTAAAGTTGCTTCGATACTTGGGCGCTAAGGTTGAGACAGTCAGCAGGGGAGAAATTATTTTGGCATTGAAGGCCGGTTTTAAGTCTAAAGATATTGTTTATACTTCTACTTCGGTGAGTAGAGACGAAATGCTTTTTGTTGTAAAAAATAAAGTAAAAGTTAATTTAGACTCATTGTCGCAGATTGAACTTTATGGGAAAATAAACCCCAATACTGATATCGGTATTCGCATAAACCAAGGAATTGGCGCTGGGCACCATAGTCATGTCATTACTGGTGGAGTTATGAGCAAGTTTGGCATTCCATTAGAACATTTACCACAGGCGCGAAAATTGGTGAAAAAATATAAATTAAAAATTGTTAGTTTGCATCAGCATATTGGTTCAAATGTTCTAGATAAAAATATTTTACTTAAAGCTTGTGACAAATTGTTTGAAACAGCGCTAAATTTTCCCGATCTCATATCATTAGATTTTGGCGGAGGTTTGGGAGTACCTTATTTGACGAAGGAAAAAAGTTTGGATTTAAAACTTTTTGGATTAGGAATAACAGAAAGAATGAATAATTTTTGTAAAAAATATGGGAGAGAGCTGACTATGGTTTTAGAACCCGGTCGTTTTCTAGTGGCGCAGTCAGGAATAATACTCACCACTGTTACTGAAATGAAAATTAACCCCAAGCGCACTTTTGTTGGAGTGGACACAGGCTTCAATCATTTAATTCGTCCAGCTATGTATGGTTCTTATCATGAAATTATCAATGCAAGTAAAATTGAAGGAACAAAAATAAAAGCTGATATAGTAGGTAATATATGCGAGTCCGGAGATGTATTTGGAAGAGACAGGAAAATTACTTATCCAAAGGTGGGTGATATTCTGGCAATTCTAAATGCTGGAGCCTACGGGTATGTAATGGCTTCACAATATAATAGTAGACCTCTACCGGAGCAAATTTTGATTGATAGGAACAGTTCAAAATTAATATAATTAAATTTCTATCTCTATTCTTCAAATAGATCTACAACGCTTTGCACTTCTTCGATAGAAGTAATACCATTTAATATTTTTACGATGCCGTCTTGGCGCATTGAGAGTATGCCTTGAGTCTTGGCGACTTTTTTAATTTCTCTTTCGCTAGGATTTTCCGGCATTATTTTTTCAATAGCTTCGTCAGTTTTAATTGCTTCAAATATACCGATTCGTCCTTTATAGCCGATATTGTTGCATTTATCACAGCCGACAGGGAAGAATAGTTTAAAATCAGTGTCGGATTTAATATTATATTTAGACCAATCTTTTCCTTCCTCTTTCATGCTATTTAATATTAATCGAATCACACTCATTTCTTTTTCTTCTGGAGTTTTTTCTTTTTTACAATTTGGACAAAGTTTTCGCACCAAACGTTGAGCGATAGAGAGGGATAAGGCAGAGACCATTATTTTCGGATTTACTTTTAGGTCAATCAAGCGAGGGATAACTCCAGCAGCATTGTTTGTGTGTAGGGTAGAAAAGACCATATGTCCAGTGAGGGATGACTGAGTAGCTATTTCTGCTGTTTCAGCGTCACGAATTTCTCCGACCATTATCACATCTGGGTCTTGTCGCAAAGCAGAACGCAGTCCTTCGGGGAAAGTGTATCCTTTTTTGACGCTTATTTGTGTTTGAGTAATTCCTTCAAGGTGATACTCCACAGGGTCTTCAATAGTGATGATATTTATTTCCGTAGAATATATTTTTCGTAAGAATGCATAAAGAGTCGTCGTTTTTCCGGAGCCCGTAGGTCCAGTAACCAAAATAAAGCCATTTGGCTTTACGATTTCTTTCTCCACAATCTCAAAAAGATATTTTTCAATACCAAGTTCTTCGATCGGCACTTGAATAGCTTTCGGATCCAAGATACGCATGACGATAGACTCGCCATAGCTTCCAGGAATAAGTGAAGAACGGATGCTTATCTCTGATTCTCCCTCCATGATGTTAAAGCGCCCATCTTGAGCTATTTTAGAAGTAAGTTTCATTCCAGAGAGAAGTTTAATGCGTGAATTAAGCAGGCGATAAATATCAAGACTAAAGAAATTTATATCTATAAGTACACCGTCGAGACGAAGGCGAAGACGCCCTTTATCTTTTTCTGGTTCGATGTGAATGTCGGATGCTTTAATGGCGATAGCTCCAGCCAGAATTATTTCAAGTAAACGAGAAATTTTATGAATTTTATTTTCTTTTAAAACATCTTCTACTAATTTTGTAATGTCTTGAATACGCGCGATCTTTTTTGCTGTGTCTCGCAAAACTTCCCCAGAGATATCCAAGCCTCCAACCATCGAACTCTCTGCCATGGAGATTTCTTTATATCTACCCCAAGCTTTTTCCAAGCTTGCTGTTGAGGACATATAAAAAGTTGGCACTAAATTAATTCTTTCCATGCTATCTTTAAGACTTTCTATCAACTCTGGATTTGGAGAACGCACAGCTATAAAAATATTTTTCCCAGTTAATTTAAAGGGAGCGACTTTCATTTCTGTTGCGTCTTTTTCTGATATTGCGCGAAGTGCTTCGTTGTCTATGCCTAGGCGGTATAGATCAATATAGGGTAGACCGTATTTTGTCTCTGCTAGGCTCGCCACTAATTGTTCTTCTTCTAGTTTATGCAAGTCATCCAGTTGTTTATTTTGTTTTTCTTCATCAAAAGTAGTCATTATCTCCTTATTGTAGCTTAAATGATATACTTTAGACAATGCACAAAGATAATAAAACGTTAGTTTTGCTCGATGCTCATGCGATAATTCACCGCGCTTATCATGCTTTGCCGGAGTTTTTGTCGAGCAAGGGCGAGCCGACGGGGGCTTTGTATGGGCTCACGAGCATGGTGATGAAAATTGTGACTGATTTAAAACCGGATTATATTGTGGCCTGTTATGATTTACCACAGAAAACTTTCCGCCATGAAGCTTATAAGGAATATAAGGCAGGAAGGGTAAAAGCAGATGACGCATTGATTGCACAATTGAAAAATTCTCGTCAGATTTTTGGGGCATTTAATATTTCGTTATATGATTGTCCAGGTTTTGAGGCGGATGATTTGCTTGGAACTATCGTTGCACAATATAAAAATGACAAAAACATAAAAATTATTATTGCTTCAGGTGACATGGATACGATGCAATTAATTGATGATAAAAAAGTGCAAGTTTATACTTTGAAAAAGGGAATCAACGACACGATTTTATATGATGAAAAAAAGATCATAGAGCGTTTTCATTTCAAACCAGAACTTTTGCCAGACTATAAAGGTTTGAGGGGGGACACTTCAGATAATATTAAAGGGATAAAAGGTATCGGAGAGAAAACAGCAGAAACATTGATTTCAAATTTTGGTAGCCTTGAAGAAATTTATAAAAAAATTAAAAAAGATGAAGAGGCTTTTAAAAAAGTTGGCATTAGTCCCAGAATAATAGAGCTAATTAAAAAAAACGAAGAAGAAGCGATGTTTTCTAAAACTTTAGCTACAATCAGGAAAGATGCGCCGATAGATTTTAAATTACCAGAAAAAACATTTTGGGAAAATGCGGATTTAAAAAAAATAGAGCAAGTTTTTGTTTTGTTTGAATTTAGAAGTTTGTATGGGAGATTGAAGAATTTTTTTGGGGAGAAGAATGGGAAAGAAAGTTTTGGAGTTGAACACACCTCACCCCCAGCCCCTCTCCTTAATAAGGAGAGGGTGGCCGAAAGGCCGGGTGAGGTGATTAAACTCCAAGAAGCTAGCATTGCGCTCTGGCTTATAAATTCAGACATGGCAAATCCGACAGTGGACGATATTTTGTTGTATGCAAATACGAGTGATTTTGAAATTGCATATAAATATATTTTTGAAAAGTTGAAAGAAGATAAATTAGAAAAAGTTTATGAAGAAATTGAAAAGCCGATAATACCGGCGGTGAAAGAGATGGAAGATTATGGAATTTTAGTAGATAAAAAATATTTTGAAAAATTGAGCGCAGAATATCATAAAGAATTAGATAAGCTCATGGCAAAAATATACAAGATGGCTGGTACGGAGTTTAATATCAACTCGCCAAAACAAATGGGGGAAATTCTTTTTGGAAAAATGGGAATGAAATCTCTGGGAAAATCAGCCAAGAAAAATGCGAGTGGGAATTTCTCCAC
>ERZ1292629.4177-Hain-H43-01um-R1-4177-length-10724-cov-4_pt1 | contig 10724 bp, 10 predicted proteins | sample MGYA00564399_ERZ1292629 | MGnify/ENA primary metagenome ERZ1292629 (study PRJEB36523, sample SAMEA6512636) | groundwater metagenome | collected 2019-01-08 | study: AquaDiva: Metagenomics assemblies of 32 groundwater samples | reverse complement strand
CAAGAGAATAGATAAAATAAAAAACCTATGGATTAAACAAGGGAAAAGAGTAATAAAAAATCCAGTAAGACCTCTGATAGATAATCTTGACAGCTTACCATTTCCTGATTTTGATGCAGAAAATCATTATATTTTAGATAAAGGGAAAATAAGAAAATTCAATGAAAGAGACTTGGCAGGAGGAATATTTTTTTTAACAGGAAGAGGCTGTCCTTATGGATGTGACTATTGCAGCAATTCCTTTTTCAACAAGCTCTATGAAGGGAAGAGAAAATCTATTTTAAGGTGGCATTCTCCAGAATATATCATAAAAGGAATTCTAGAATTGAAAAAAAAATTCCCTACAACGCTTGGTTATTTTGATATAAGAGATGATACCTTTTCTTTAAGGGCTTTAGAAGACATAAAAAAATTCTGCAGACTTTACAAAGAAAATGTCAAGATGAGATTCAAATGTTTGGCAGCCCCCCATACAGTTTCTGATGAAAAAATAAAATTACTAGTTGATGCAGGATGCACAGATATCATTATAGGGATACAGGGAAGCGAGAGAACAAATTTAGATATATATCATAGAAATCAGACAGATAATGATGTCTTGAAAGCAGCCGAAATATTAAACAAATACAAAGAAAAATTAGCAGTGATGTACGATGTTATTACTTGCAATCCATATGAAAAACAAGAAGATGTAATCAGCCTGATCCGTCTTTTGCAAAAACTTCCCAAACCCTATTATCTTTCTATAAACAACCTTGTTTTTTTCCCTGGCTCGCAGTTATACAGAAGAGCAGTTACAGATGGAACAATAAAATCAGAAAAAGATGCTGCTTACAAATTAAATTACTGGGATAGAGCAAAGCATATTAAATTAAAAGAGAAAAATGCATATCTTGTTTTAATTCTGAATTTAATGAGAGGTTCTGTTACAGAAAAAAGATTTGGATTTATGCCTTCTTTTTTAATTAATTGGCTCTTATTTTCCAAGAGAGTTGAGAAGAATATAAAAAATCCTTTTATGACTAAAATAGCCTTAAAATTCGTTGAGATAATGGATTTATTAAGAGAAAAAATACTAAAACCCCTCTATCATTCCACCCCTGTAAATTTCAAAATATGGTATGATAAGATTAGATACAGAGTTTAATTAGATTTTCTAAAATCTTTCATTTTTACCTTATAGTGTGTAGGGTCTTTTATATCTGCCCAATAAAACCCCTCCTGCCTTAATCTGCAGGATAAGCAGTAACCACAATGCTTCCCCCCAATGCTGTTATAACAGCTGAATGTATTTTTTAGATTAACTCTGAGTTGGGCTCCAAGTCTTATAATATCTTCTTTGTCTTTTTTTATTAATGGGGCTTTAATTTGAAAATCTTTATAGCAACCTATTTTGCTTAATCTATTCATTTCATTTACAAACTTAGGGGTTGTATCTGGATATGCTTCTTTTCCTTCGTTCTTGAATCCTACAAATAAGTCATACTTTTTCTTCCTTTTAATATATAAAGACTCTGCAAATGCGAGAGAATAAACAAGAAAGATAATATTCCTGCATGGGACATATAACTTCTTAGACTCTTCAGAACTATCTTTTAATTTTTTTCTCGTAATTTTTTTTGGCTTATTACCCAAATTTCTTGTAATATTTCCCAGCCATCTTACATCTATTTCAATAAATTCTGCAGAAATCTCTTTGGCACATTTTTTAGAGCAATTTCTTTCCTGAACAAGGCTCTTTTGATTATAATTAAAAAAAATTATCTTAACATCTGAGCAATTTAATCTTTTTTTTACATAATGTGCAGTTACAACACTGTCCAATCCTCCAGAGCATAATACTAAAGCATGTTTCATAACTATTTGATTTAGGTAATCTTTATAAATTTGTTTTATGGGATTATTTTATGAAAAAACCCGCAAGGCAGTTAAAAAAGGGAGACAAAATAATTTTAGCAAGCCAACAATATACTATAGAAGAACTAGAAATATCTGATATAGGAAAACATGGTATGAGAAAAGTAAGAATTGTTGCACTTTCTCCAAAACAAGAGAAAATAGTCCTCATACGTCCAGAAGATTACCCCTTTGATTCTGTTTAATAAAATGATAGATATAATCGTAACCTCTTATAATGAACCCAAATCCACTTTAAGAGCAGTTAACGCTTTCTTAAATCAAAATACACAAGAAGAGTTTAGAATAATTATCTGCGATCCATTTGAAGAGGTTAGGGAGTTTATAAAAAAAGAAATAAAAGATAAAAGAGTAGGATTTTTTCTGGATCCTGGAGAGGGAAAAAGTTATGCTCTTAATCTATTGTTTAAAAAATTGAAATCAGATAAGAAAGAAGATATATTCATTCTTACAGACGGAGATGTTTATGTTTCAGATAATGCGATTAATGAAATTTCAACTGCTTTCAAAAACAAAGAAATCGGTTGTGTCACAGGAAAACCAATTCCTGTTGATAAGAGAAATACTCAATTTGGTTATTGGTCCCATTTATTACTTTCAGGAATTCATAGGATTAGGGAAAAATTATCTAATGAGAAAAAATTCTTTGAATGTTCTGGATATTTATTTGCAATACGCAAAGGAGTAATCCAGGATTTTCCGCTTGATGTTTCAGAAGATTCTGTAATCCCATATTTATTCTGGCAAAAAGGATACAAAATAAAGTATCTTTCTAATGTAGAAGTTTATGTAAAAAATCCAGATAATATAAAAGATTGGGAAAATCAGAAATTAAGAAATATAAAAGGACACGAGAATCTCAGCAAATTATTTCCAGAAATGCCAAGAACAAAAACTTTTTGGAATGAAATTAAATATGGTTTTTTTCATACTATCTTTTATCCTAAAAATTTTAAAGAATTCTCATGGACATTAAATCTTTTAAAAGCAAGATATAAAATTTATAATAAAGCGTTTAAAGATATGAATGATGAAAAAGTGTATTCTGATGGTTGGAGAGAAATAGAAATAAAATCAACTAGCCCATTAGATTAATTTTTTATTTTTGAATTCTTTTAATTTTTCCTTTAATTCATTCAAAGATTTAACAATTGGTGTTGATGCTATTAAAATTGCACTTAAATATTCAATTGCATCTTCAATTTCTTCGTCTGTCTTTACGCCAATAGTAGGAATTCCTTTAGCATAAGCATAACCGAGTTCCCAAGCAGTTCCTGCCCCAACATGAAGTCCATCAAGCAAGGCGATTACTAAATCACAATTTCTGAGTCCTTCGATTATATCTCCTTTAAATATATCACCCACATCTTTAACATCCTTGCAAATTCCTATATCTTTATGAGGCAAAAAAGTTTTAATATCAAGAGAATTGCATATCTCTGCTATTTCTTCCAGCTGTTTCTTCTCACTTTCTGTTCCTAATTTTCCGGCAATATAAACTTTCATATCATTTTTATATAATTTATCTTAATAGATTTTAAATAGGCTTTTTAGTTTTAAATTTAACTGTGGTAAAGAAGATATTGGTAATAAAACTTGGAGCAAAAGGAGATGTAATCAGAACACTTCCTTCATTAATAGCGATAAAAGAGAAATATTCTGATTCTGAGATAAGTTGGATTACAAAACCCCCATCTAGAGAAATTTTAGAAATGAGTCCTTATATAAACAAAATTTTAACAATTCCCCTTAATTTAAAAGAATTTTTAGAAGAATTTGATATTTTATTAAATTTTGATATAGAAGAAGATGCAACAAAATTAGCAGAGGAGATAAAAGCAAAAGAAAAATATGGATTTTTTTCAGAAGGGGGATATCCGGCCGCATTTAATTTTCCTGCAGAATATTATCTTAATACTCTTTTTGATGATAAATTAAAAAAAATAAATACCAAAACTTATCAGCAAATGATGTTTGAAGCAGCAGAACTTCCTTATAAAAAACAACATCACCCCCTTTATTTAACTGAAAGGAATATAAAATATGCAGAAGATTTTGTAAATAAAAATAACATTAATACAAAAAAATTAATAGGAATACATATGGGTGCTTCTACTAGATGGCCTTCTAAAGTATGGGATTTAGAAAATATTAAAGAATTTATTGAGAAGGCTAAACAAAGAGGATGTGAAATATTATTGTTTGGGGGGCCGGATGAAATAGATATACATGAGAAATTCTCCAAGGACTTAGAAGAAAAAGGAATTAAAGTTTATAGAAATAATCCTAATAATACTTTGAAAGAATTTGCGTCATTAGTAAATTTATGTACCAAAATGGTTTGTTCAGATAGTACTTCTTTGCATGTTTCCTTAGCTCTTAAAAAACCAACAATAGGATTATTTTTTTGCACATCTCCAAATGAAATTGAGGATTATGGATTATTAAAAAAAATAATTTCCCCAAGATTATATGATTTTTTTCCAGAAAAAATGAACGAATATGACAAGGAATTGGTAAAGAGTATTTCTGCTGATGAAGTTTTAAATGCCTTGGAAAATTCTCAAAAGACAAAGAGAGTTGTTAATGCTATTATAAAAGATAATGAAAAAATTTTGATAGTTAAAAGAAACGAAGGGATTCATAAGAAGAAATGGGCTTTTCCTGGAGGAGTTGTAGAAGACAATGAGACCCTTGAAGAAGCATTAAGAAGAGAGATAAAAGAAGAAACTAATCTTGAACTTAATCAAATAATAAAAAAGATTTCAGATTATTCTTATTCTTGGGAAAATGGGGAAAGGGTATTAGGAAAATGTTATCTTGTAAATGTAAAAAAAGGAGATGTAAAGATAAATGAAGAAGCAGAAGAGTTTAGGTGGGTTTCTTTAGAAGAACTTGAACAATTGGATTATGTGGAAGGGTTATATGAGGAGGCTTTGTCCTCTTTCCTTGATTAAAACTACAAAATAATCTCAAATATATATCTTTAGATAATAATCTTTTTATACTGGATTTTGTAGAAAAATTAATGGAAAGGTTATTAGAAATCTTAAAGGGCTTTTCTAAGAGAAAGATAACTGTTATTGGAGATGTTATGCTTGACAAGACCATTATAGGCGAGGTTTCAAGAATCTCCCCTGAAGCGCCAATCCAGATAGTTAATGTTAAAGAGGAACTTTATGAGCCTGGAGGAGCAGCAAATACTGCAGCAAATCTTGCCTCACTTGGAGGAAATGTTTCTTTGTTTGGGTTTGCTGGAAGAGATAATAATGCAAATGTTCTATCAGAAATATTAGGAAAGAGAGGAATAGAATATTTTTTGGATAAGAATGCTCTTACTACCTTAAAAATAAGGGTGAGGAGTAGAAATCAGCAACTTTTAAGAATAGATTATGAAGAGAATTCTCTAAAAATTTTTAGTCCTGATACTTTAGAAACAATGAAAAGAGAAATTGGAAATTCAGATTTAATATTAATTTCAGATTATGCGAAAGGAACAATAACAGGAGATTTGATGGATTTTTTAAACTCTCTTGGAAAAAAAATTGTAGTTGATCCTAAACCACAGAATATATCTTTCTACAAAAATTCTTTTTTAATTACTCCAAATGAAAAAGAAGCCTTAGAGATGTCTAATCAGAGAGAGATTCATTCTGCAGGAAGAGATTTACAAAAAATGTTGAATTGTAATGTTCTTATTACTCGCGGAGAAAAGGGAATGGCATTATTTTCAGATAATGAAGTTGAGATACCTACATCTTCAAGAGAGGTATACGATGTTGCAGGAGCAGGAGATACTGCAAATGCAGCAATTTGTTTATCTTTAGCTTCAGGAGCTTCTCTTGAAGAGGCAGTAATTCTGGCAAATCATGCAGCAGGAATTTCAGTGAGTAAGGTTGGGACTTACCAGGTTAAATTATGGGAATTAGAAAAAGCAATTTCTGGAGAAGAAAGAAAACTAAAAACTCTTGATGAATTATCTGAGATAGTGAGAGAATTAAAGAGAGAACAGAGAAGAATTGTTTGGACAAATGGATGTTTCGATTTATTTCATGCAGGACATAAATATTCTCTTGAACAGGCCAGAAAAAGGGGGGATGTTTTAATTGTTGGTTTGGATTCAGATGAATCTGTTAGAAAACTAAAAGGTCCTGGGAGGCCTGTTTATAATGAAGAACAGAGAGCAGAAATTTTATCTGGAATGGGCTTTGTGGATTATGTAACAATATTTCCTTTTGGGAAAGCAGCAGAATATCTAAAAAGATTACAACCCCATGTCTATCTTAAATCAGGAGATTATACGATAGATACGATAAATCAGGAAGAAAGAAGAATTGTAGAAAGTTACAACGGGGAAATATATCTTCCTAAGGGGCTTTCAGAATTGTCAACAACAGACACAATTAAAAAAATAAAAAATTCCAAATCTGAAGAATAAAACATGGGATTATTTGACAGAACCAAATTAAAAATTCTTCCCTTGGGATTAAGAAAAAATCAATCTTCTATAGAGGAAATAGCAGTAAATCCAGATGATTCACCTTTTTGCCATTCACAAAATTCTAAATTAATAAATAAAATAGCAAGAGAAATTATTGTTGCAAGAAAAAGAGATAAACAAGTGATTATGGTTTATGGAGCTCATCTGATAAAAAATGGGTTAGGTTTAATTTTGAGGAGAATGATTGAAGAAGATTTTGTTACTCATCTAGCAACAAACGGGGCAGGTTCTATTCACGACTGGGAGTTTGCATTTCAAGGCAAGACAGAAGAGGATGTTGAAGAATATATCAAAGAAGGGCAATTTGGTTTATGGGAAGAGACAGGGCGATATATCAATTTAGCATTAATTTCAGGAGCAGAAAAAGGAAAAGGATATGGAGAAGCTGTATGCGAAATGATTCATGATGAGGAGATAACTATTCTTGGAGAAGTTTATGAGAACAAGAACTTAAAAGAAAAACTTATGAAACAAGGCATAGATTCTTGCAAAATTACAGTTAATCATCCTTATAAAAAATATTCTGTGCAGGATTCTGTATTTATGAAAATTCCATTTACAGTCCATCCTGGATTTGGTTATGATATAATTTATACTCATCCCTTAAGCGATGGTGCTTCAGTAGGAAAATGCGCTGAAATAGATTTCCTGAAATTTGCTGATAGCGTAAATAAATTAGAAGAAGGGATTTATATTTCAGTGGGTTCTGCAATAATGTCTCCAATGATATTTGAAAAATCCTTATCTATGGCAAGAAATTTAGCAAGACAGGAAAATAGGAGAATTGAAGATTTTACAATTGTTATAAATGATATTCAGGAAGGAGGGGATTGGAACAAAGGATTCGAGCCAGAAAAAAGCAATCCCGCATATTACTTGCGTTTTTGCAAAACTTTTCATAGAATGAATGCGAGAGAAATGCATTATATAAAAGAAAACAATAGAAATTTTCTTTTGTCCCTTTATCAAAACTTAAAAATATTAAAAAATGGAAAATAAAGCAGTTTTTTTGGACAGAGATGGAACTATTAATGTGGATAAAGGTTATGTCTACAAAATAGAAGATTTGGAAATTCTCCCTAATGTTGTAGAAGGATTAAAATTGCTGAGACAAGCAGGATACAAATTAATAATCATTACAAATCAGTCTGGAATTGCAAGAGGATATTATACAGAAGAAGATTATTTTAGATTTAAAAAAGAAATGCATGAAAAATTAAAAGAACATGAAATTTTCATAAATGCAGAATACTTCTGTCCGCATCATCCAAACGGAACAATAGAAAAATATAAATCTGATTGTGATTGTAGAAAACCCAAAACAGGAATGCTTGAACAAGCAGCAAGAGATTTTAATCTAAATTTAAGAGAATCTTGGATGATTGGAGATTCTTTAAGAGATATACAGACTGGAAAAAATGCAGGATGCAGAACAATTCATATTCTGATACGAGAAGAAAAAAATCTAGTAAAAGAAGCAGAGTTTGTAGCGAGAGATATGTTAGAAGCAGCTCATTATATTTTAAACAATAAAAACAAATAAAAACTCACAAATTAATAATTGTTAATGGAAGAAGACATAGAAAAGAGAAAAAATTCTATAAAGAAAAAACTTTCTTCTATGATAAAAGATAATTATGATAAAATATTTATTGTTCTTCTAATAGCCGCATTTATAATAAGATTTTTGATTTTCTTAAAAACTGCACATCAGCCTCTTTGGTGGGACGAGGGAGATTATTTCTCTACAGCTAAAGAATGGGGGCTTGGATTGAATATAGGGGATATCTGGTATTACAGAAGAGGTTTTCTATGGGCGCTAATCGGCGCTGTATTTTTTAAATTTGGTTTAGGGGAGATAGGAGTAAGGTTTTTGGTTATGTTGATGTCAACATCTCTAGTTGCCCTCTCTTATTTTATAATCTCTAAAATGTTTGATAAAAAAACTGCTATTTTAGTGTCTTTAGGAGTATTATTTTCTTGGGTTTCTTTATTTTTTACAGGAAGGATATTAACAGATATTCCGGCAACATTTTTTCTTCTGCTTGCTCTGTTATTTTTTTGGAAAGGATATGTTCTTAAAGAAGGAAATAAATTTTTATACCTGTTTGGAGTTTTTTATGCTCTTTCATTGTTAACAAGATTCCAGTTTGCGATGTTTGCTCTTCCTTTCCTTGTTTTCATATTTACAAGGGAGAAATTCAAATTCATTAAGAATAAACACCTTTGGATAACTGTTGGTTTGGCATTTGCAGTTCTTCTCCCATTCTTTGTTTTATACTGGACGCACTATGGAAATATTTTTACAGATATTCTTTCTCACTATTTTGGAGTTTCAGGAGTTTCCAGCACAACACCTAATGTAAGGAGTGTTTCAACAATATTTGATTATTTCAAAGATTTGCCATATATTCTCACCAAATCTATTCTTGTTTTGTTTGTGATAGGAATATTTATTTTCTTTCAGGACATGTTTCTTGGATTGGATAAGATTTTCAAGAATGAGGAAGTTCAAAAGAAATTTTTTATCTTCCTGTGGATTGTTGTTCCATTCTTGGTTTTAGGTTATATAACTCAATTGGTGGAACACAGATACATTCTTTCAACTCTCCCATTTTTGTTCTTAATTGCAGCAACTCCTATAATAAAAGCAGGAAATCTAATAAACAAGCATTATCCAAAAATAAGCAAGAAAGTAATATATGCTCTTTCAATGATTTTTCTTTTACTGCTTTTAATAATAAACCTTACTAGTAGTGCTCCTTCAAATTATGCTTGGTCAAATGGTTTGATAGACAACAAACTGACTTCTTATTTAGAAGTACAGCAGGCAGGAATATGGATGAAAGAAAATTCAAATCCGCAAGACATAATAATCTCTGAATCTCGTCCACAAATAACTTATTATTCTGAGAGAACCACTTATGGCTTAGGCCAGATGGGGGCAGATGAAGCAACATTCCAAAGAAATTTATCATGAATAAAACCAAGATACCTAATGTTATCTTCCTTTGAATATCATGAACCTTGGATGTACTCTTATCCAGAGAGACATAATTCTAGTATGATGCCTGTTCAGGCATATTACCAACAGGAAAAGCCAGTTGCTGTTATTTATGAAATTAAATATTCTTAAATTTGGCGATATAGCTAACTGTCAGGAAATTAAATTTTTTTGCTAATTTCAATTCTTCTTTTAAAATTTCCTTAATCTCTTTCAGGTTGGTTATGTGGTCTTTAACTCTCTCGCTCTTTCCCAGAAGCTTTCTCGCCTTTCTTGAAATCCAATTTTCTGTGGGAATAGAAGTTATGAGTTCAAAATTAGGGTTCATTTTTTTGAAATTTTTAATAGTTTTCCTAACTTCCTCTTTTGGGATATGCTCAAAAACATCCATTGCAAATATTTTATCTGGTTTTATTTTAGTGTAATCTTTCACATCGCTGTGCTCTGGAGTTATGTCATATCCTATAATATTATAGCCCTGTCCTTTAAGATTATTTTTCAGCCAACCCTGTCCACATCCAAAATCCAATATTAAATCGTCTTTTTTTAAATCCGCTATTATAAGAGCAATTTTTATTTTTGTTCTGCTAAAAATTCTTATTATCGGATTTTTATTAAGATAAGTAGCAGATAATTTGTCAACCATTTTATTTAAAAAGTGTATTCTAAAAGCCTCTTAGCAGATTTTATAAGTTTTAAATTAGAGCCAAAGGCAGTTGAATAAACACTCCATAAAGACATGCCATAAGATAAAGCATAAACTAAATTATATACCTTATTTTCCGGGAATTTTATTAGTAAACGAATGATCGGAGTTAAAACAGGAAATTTTGCTAATAAGCTGCTAAATTTATTCAAGTTTTCTAACTCTCTTTTTTCTTTTATTCCAAGCTTTAATGGACTCTTACGCAGATAATCTGGATTAGAATTGTCAAAATCCCCATCAAAAAAACCTTTTCTTATTGCATAATCTGTAAGAACTGTATCTGGATATGGTTGAAAGATAGAAAATCCCGGAAAATCTACCTTACATTTTGAATTAAATAATATCGTCTCAAAAGTTCCATTTATATCTTCTCCTGGCAGCCCTAACATGTTCTGTGCAACTATCTTTATTCCTTCTTTTTTAAGTAATCTGCATGCATTCAATATCTGTTCATTGCCCATATTTCTTTCTAATATTTCTCTTCTTACTTTTTCATTTCCAGTTTCAATGCCAATATAAACGACTATGCAATTTGCATTTCTTAATTGTCGCACCATTTCTGGATTTATTAAATCTGCACGTATATTGCATATGAA
>ERZ1292629.4176-Hain-H43-01um-R1-4176-length-10724-cov-11_pt1 | contig 10724 bp, 12 predicted proteins | sample MGYA00564399_ERZ1292629 | MGnify/ENA primary metagenome ERZ1292629 (study PRJEB36523, sample SAMEA6512636) | groundwater metagenome | collected 2019-01-08 | study: AquaDiva: Metagenomics assemblies of 32 groundwater samples | reverse complement strand
TACAAATTTGATTTTATACCTGTTAATTTAACAACGTATTTATTTTTCAATGTACCTTTATCAATCACTGAACCGAAAAACAAAAAACCGCTTGGAAGCGGTGGAATCCGACAAAAACTGACACAAACGAACTACACGGTTCCGCCTCCCTTGTTTTTGTATGTTTTAACTCTATTCATGATGTGCTTCCACTATATCAAACCTTTATCCACAACGCAAGAGGGGCTATTTGTCCAGCGCGGATTTGGTGTGGATATTGAAATTTTTTATTTATCGAGGTATCATAAGCGACCTCGAGGTTTCTTATGATACCTAAGATTTTTATTACAATAAAGAAACAAAAAATTAAAAACGACATAAGGGTTTGGTGCTTCTTATGTCGTCACTACGCGGAATTAATTAAAGACAATAATTTTTCTTCTCCAAATTGCCTTTTTATATACCAACAAAATTTTGGTAGCGGAATCCCAAAAATTTCGGACAGTAATTTCAATTTTGCATGGAATGGAGGTCCTTGTCTCTTGCGGAATAACTCTAATTGGCACGGAATATTTTGAAAATCTTCCAAAAATTTTATTACTAATTCCTGCGGGCAAAGAATATAACCAGCGATTTCATCGCAAATACACTCTTCTTCTCTATTTGGGAATATCATGGGACTTCTTCTCCATGGTCTTTGTGTAGGCATTTCTTCAGTATAGTCATAAGTATGAAGAATATGCCCAATTTCATGACCAATAGTGAATCTTTTTTGAAAAAGTGAATCTGAGTAACCTACATAAATGCGAAACCCCCATCGGACAGGAGAAGTGTATCCTTTTTTTCTTGTGCTCCAGAAATCTTCAATAATTTCTATGTAGTTATCAGTCAATCTGGAGAGTGATTTAATCAACAACTCAATATCTACGGGCAATCCGCCTCCTCTTTTATAGTAGAGAACTAAAAGATTGTCAATTTGCTGACGCGTTTCGGTATCAACCCCCTGTAAAAACATTTAGTGCCTCCTTCTTATATGGTAATGTAAAAGAACGTTAAATACGCTTCACTGTACCAATTATTAAAACTCTTTGTCCAGCGCGGACTCGGTATAAACATTGCGGGGGTTCCAGAGGAGCCAGCCGGCGGTGAGGCCGGAATCGTAAACCGCCTGCTTTTCTTTGCGAACCATTTCATCGTTGTAAACGGCTCCGATATTAAAATCTTGAAGCCACGGTCTTAATTTTTTTAAATCTTTTTCAGGAATCTGGGCTTTTCCGCTTTCAATCGTATTGAAAACAACTTCATATGGATAGTCGGCCGGATTTTCAAAACCAAAATTGCCCGATATATAATGCGACGGATAAATCATCGGGCAGATATAATCAAAATAGTCATAAAGCTCACTGAAAACTTGGCCTATTTTGAGGTCGTCGGTTCTAAGCATACTGTAAGCAAAAACATCAATCGAAAGTTTTATGCCTGGGTCGTATTTTTTTAATTCGGATGTTAAATATTGGGCAAATTCATTTATAACCTGGCTTTTCACAACTATTCTATCTTCCGGCGGAAAATTAACATCTTCATCTTTAACAAAGGCCGGATAGCGGATATAGTCAAAATTTATTTCATCAAATCCCGAGTCGATAGCTTCTTTGGCTATAGAAACATTAAACTCCCACGCTTCCCTATTTTCAGGGTCAAACCAATACAGTCCTTTTTCATCTTGCCAAAGCGTTTCGTCACTTTTCTTAAAATACCAATCCGGATGATTGGTTATTTGCGAATCATCCTGAAAAACAACCATTCTGGCAATGGTATAAATATTTTTTTGATGAAGTTCGTCAACTAAACTTTTTATATAATTGCCCAAATAAACACCGCTGTCTTTAACGTCAATAACCAATGTGTTAATTTCCGTTTCATCGGCAACGCGGATTAAATTGTTGATACTTTTCGCGCGCGCCGTCCAGACGGTTGAATAAAGACCCTTTTGAGGAAATATATTTAAATATTTATTTTGAATTTTCTCGCTTGGAGAGCTATCTAAATTATTGGAAACGGCAAATATGCCAAAAAGAAAAATCAAGGCTACAAAAGTAGCAACATACAATTTCATTTATTTATATTGATATTCAAAAAATCCAAAATCCGCTGTTTCAATTCCGGCTCGGCATTGAGCATTCTCGTGGCATGACCGGCTTGTTCATATTTAACAAATTCTTTGTTATTCGCCTTTGAAATTTCAAAAAGTTTTTCCGCCGATTCAAAGGCGTAGGCGTCGTCACAACTGGCCGCCAGCAATAAATTTTGGCGATAATTGCGCGCGGCAATTTCCGTTTTTATTCCGCAATAATTTATCCCCGGCGAAAGAGCGACTATCACCTTGGGCTGATATTTGGCGCCAAAAATCATGGCGACATTGGCGCCAATTGAACCGCCGATTAAAGCCAGTTTAGTTTCTGGAATTTTATTTTTCAGCCATTGCGCCGCCGCCTCGGCGTCATAAATCATCTTATCATAATCGACCTGGGTAAATTCTTGCCATGAGCCCATTTCCTCCGGCCATGCCTCAGAATCACCGTGCCCTCGTTCATCAATATTCAGGACATTATATCCATTTTGCCATAAAAATTCCGCGAATTCACTAAAATCGCTTCTATCGCCGGGCAAAATATGCAAAAGTAAAACCGACCGCAGGCTTTTAGCGTCATAGTAATCTCCGACAATTTTAACACTATCTTTGGTCTGAAAATTAACAGTTTTTTTCACGATCTTTTAAAAAATAAAGAAATAAAAAAGAAAACAATTCCGGAAAGAATAACTGCCGGTCCGGGAGGAAAACTAAAAATGTTGGCTATGATTAATCCGGCGCTTGTCATTAAAACTCCCAGAACAACGCTAAATCCCAGGAAAGATTTCAAGCTCCACGCTATATTTCGCGCCGAGGTTGCCGGCAAAATTGTAAGCGCGCCCATAAGCACCGAACCGATAAGTTTGATTCCCATAGCAATACTCAAAGCGAATAATAAAAGAAAACAAAGATACGCTATATCAGGTTTGGCACCGATTGATTTTGCCAAATCGGGAGCAGCAATACTTAATGTTAATCGTCGAGAAAGAACTAGAGTTAAAATAAATATTATGATTGAAGCGACGATTATAATGGCAGCATCATAGGGTTTTACGGCAAAAAGATTGCCAAACATGCTTTCAAAAAGCTCGTGATCAGGCACTAAAAGAACACCGAGCGCTAAAGTGGCGGTAAAAAAAGTACCGATAATCGCGTCAGGCGGCAGCATTGTTCTTTTTTCAATAAACCATGTGCCAAAAGCAGCGGCTACGAGAAATACCGCGGCGCCGAATATAGGATTAATGCCGAACAACAAAGCCAAACCAATTCCGGGCAAGGCAACATGCGATAATACATCCCCAACAAGCGCCATTCTTTTAACAATAATAAAGGCGCCCAATAAACTGGCCGATAAAGCGACGAAAATTCCTGAAATAAAAATAATTAAAAATTGACTATCCATGATCGTGATGTTGATGAAAAGCGCTCTCGCCGTAAAGCTTTTCAATCTGTTCACTGGTTAAGGCATACCTAGGTTCGCCAAAACAAAGATTTTCTTTATTGAGACATAAAACTTTGTCGGCGTATTTATAAACAATATTTAAATCATGGGAGATGATTAAAACCGTCATCCCGCGTTCGTCTTGAAGTTTATGAAGTAAATTGTAAATACTTTCTTCTCCGGCAACGTCAACCCCCGCTGTTGGCTCGTCAAAAAGCAGCACATTCGGATGTTTTAAAATAGCCCAAGCGATTAAAATTTTTTGAAATTGGCCCCGGGAAAGATTTGCAAGCCGCTGATTGAGTATTTCCGATTTGATGCCAACCGCTTTTAGTTCGTGAGATATTGTTTCCAAAAGCCGATTATCTTTAAAAAATAGGTTTTTTGATTTTAAGACAAAAAATTCTTTCACGGTTAGCGGCAATTCGGCTTTTTCAAAAAGCTTTTGAGGCACATAACCAATGCGCGCGTCTTCCCGCCATTTAATTTCTCCGTCAAAGGGAATTAATCCTAAAAGCGCCCGGAAAAGAACCGTCTTGCCGGCGCCATTGGGCCCGATAATCGCCAAAACATCACCTTCGTCAACGGAAAAAGAAACATCCTTTAAAACTTCCTGTTTATCAAAACCGACTGAAAGTTTCTGCGTCTCCAAAATCGGTATTTCTAAATGTGGCATATTTTACATTATTGATTAAATTGTACATCGTTACTAACTCTTGCTATAGCAATTTTTAGTAACATCTATTAGTTTTTAAATAAGATTAAAAAGTTTTCGAAATTGATAATCCTTTGAACCAAGACTCTCTGTTACTATAACATCCAGCCAAAAATCGGACAAATTAAAAACCATTTTTATAAAGTTAATTTCATTTTCACAAGGAAAAGGCGTTACCCACACACTGTCTTGAAATTTAGCAAAACCCAAATCTTTTAACTTGTTTCGTAATGACTCACGAGCTACTTTTTTCTTTTCTGGGATATCAAAAATAATCATTCTCCATTTTTTGTCCCATACTTTCGGCTGATTAAGACATAAATTGTCAATATCAAAATTTTTTAAATATTTTTTTCCTTTTTCGGTAACGTTAATGCTTATAGTATCTTTATCTTCTTTTACATATTCAATATTTTTTTGATTTCGTAACTTGTATAAAGCCTGGCGAATTTGTGATTTTTTATATTTCTTCAGTTCTTTCGGTATTTGTTTTAGAAAACGCCTCGCTCCAACCGGAGATGAGAGAATTAAAAACAAACCGCCTCCGATTAATAGATATTTTAATATTTTCCTACCAATATTCTCCTGCCCCATATAGATATATTATATCATCGTTACCAATTCTTGCTATAGCAGAATTTAGTAACGATATAAAAATAACTTCCTAATTCAGCTAAATGAGATATAAAGAAAGGATTAAAAGCGAAATTGCAAAAAAACTAAACTCGATTATTGCAATCGGCGTAAATTGTAAATAGATATTTCTGATCCAATTAGGGTCGCCATGGTTCGCCGCAACTTCAGTAAGTTCTGCGGGATCCCAAGAAATAATCACCCGATTAGAAAACCTGCCATCTTTTTCGGAAAAGAACTTATAGGCCTTTTTAGAAAATGGCCAAAACCATTTTATCCCCCATCCAATGCCAACGCTATCGTGTAAAAAATGCGCAAATATTGCCAAACTAAAAAGCGTTGCCCACATTGCGCCAAATACCACATAAACCAGAATAGCCACAGGAATATAGATAATAGGAAAATGTGTTAGTTCTCTATGTTCACGAATAACTTTACCGCCAACATTGCCATGCTTTATAAGCTCAATAAAAAAATCGATATCGGGTAAAAGCGCGAAAATAATACCCGTAAGAATTAAAGTGAACATTAAATCCACATGGAAAAACCAACTTGTCCAAATTGATAATAATATTCCAATTCCTATATCAAGAAACATTTTATTTATTATGAATTAATTATATTCTATTTCAGCTCAAAATTTAAGTCCTGGAACATTAGGTCCCGCAAAAAATCGCGGAAAATCGCCACCGTATATTTGCCGGGTTCATCGCCGCTAGTTATCCAGCTGATTAATCCAATAAGGCCTTTTGATTGAGGATTGATTAAAGCTCCGCCGGAAAATCCGGCCGTCGCATTGCTTTCAATTAAAAGAATTTGCGGTTTTAAGCTTCTATCCGTATTAATATTGCCGATAAGTTTTCCGATAGTTGAAGTAATTTTATTAGCCATATGCGAGGCGTCAACGCCATATCCCAAAGTAATTAAAAAATCTCCATCTTTTGGATTATAATCCCAATCAATTGGTAAATAATTAAATAAATTATTATTTTCCAATACCGAATAATCCTCCAGTGACGCATAATCAAATCCTAAAATAAGATTCACCTTAGATTCGCTGCTAATTTTTGAAATAATTTTAAGAATAGCAAAGTCGTTGTAATATTTGTCTTCGCTGAAAGAATCGCTAAATTTTTCAACTGCGGGATAACCGACAATTTCGGTAAAGTAATAAATCTTGGGATTTTGAGATTTTTCATTTGGGAATGGGCTTTTTAAAACAAAACAATCATTTCTGGCTTTTTTCAAATTTTCATCGTAGATAATATGACGATTTGTTAAAATCTCGCCCTTGGGGTTTATAATTATGCCCGTCCCCCGCGAAATATCCGAAAATGTCGCCCCCTCATCACTGAAATAACCGCAATAAAGCTGTACGACCGAACTATTGATTAACTCCCCAAGACTTTTTGAAGAAACTTCTTTTATTACCTCTTTGACTACCGCGAGAGGCGCAATGTTAGGAATAGGTTTAGATATTGGAAGAGATTTTTTTGGAATTGGTAAATTTATAATCTGCTCGCTTACGACCGGCGTACTTGTAGCCAGCAAATTTACAGTTGATGTTGCGATTTTAATGCTTAAGTCCGTATTGTTTTTTATTGATTTCTGGAAATTGGGGAAAAAGAAAACCACCGCCATAATTGTTATGGCCATTGAAAATATAAAACTAAATGTTTGTAACCTCATAAATAACCCCAAGTTTGGAGCTTGTCGCTATCGGTGTTCCATTTCAGCCCGATATCAGTTCGATAAAACATATCCTGAACCATTATGTTTTTTATTCTGGTGTAAACTTGCTGTCTTGCCTCGTTAACGGTGGTGCCTGAACCTGTGACAACCAGCAAACAACCCGACACGCCGGCAACTCGCCATGAACCGTCTTCTATTTTAACATCCTCAATATGAATTCCGTCTAAATTGTCCGGTTTTTTAAAAATAATCGGTAAATCACGATACATTTCAATGGTTTCTTTGTCCGTGGATTTTACAAAAAGCGTGGGCACATTGATTCTTACCCCAACTTGAAAACCTTTTTTAGTTTTTAATTCAAAATTTTCCCCACTTGCAAGTTTGTAAAGCCATTCGCCCATAGGCATTGTTATTCCCTCGGATTGAATCTGGATAGTTGGATAGCCAAAACGCGCTGTGAATTCCAGTGGATATATTCCTTTACCGTTAACAATGCAATTTATATCAATATAGCCAATATAGCCCGACTCTACTAAAGCAGGTTTCATTTTTTCAAGGGTCATATGAAATAACCTATTGGGCTCGCTCCAAAACATCAAAGTGCCCATTTCGCCGGTAAACGGACCAATATCGCCGGGAAAAACTCTTTTGTGTTCAAAATTAACATTTATAGGCAGAATAAAATCTTTACCGTTGAAAAAAGCGCCAACCGCCACCTCAACTCCGGAAACAAATTTTTGAAGTTGAAAAACCGGAACTTTTTTAGTCCATAAACTTTTATTCTGCTTCAAAAGTTCAAGCAAATCCTTCCCGTCTTCCTCTTGGCCCAGAAACAAAAGCCCCTTGCCGGCTGATGGAGTATTTCCACTGGGCTTAAAAACATATCTTTCGGGATTTCTCCCAATAAATTCAACTGCTTCGTCATAATTGGAAAATTGCCATTGAGGCAGAGTATTAACTCCGTATTTTTTCATTTCGCTTTGGCCGAAATCCCTATCCATTTCCAATTCATCCGTATATTTACTGCCGCCAATAACCAATTTGCCGTTTTTTCTTAGCCTATCGGCGATTTCACCAAATTCCACATCATCAAAAACAATCACATCCGCCCAATCTTTATATGATTCCCAATTATCAACTTTTTCTATGAAGCCATTATAAACATCGGCATCGCTTTTGGCTTTTATGTAGGCTTTTACCTGATGACCTTCTTTGGTTAATTGCCAAGCCAAATCGCCGCTCAAACTTTCCAGCGAAACAAATAAAAACTTTTTTGGTTCCCCGCCAGAGACACCTGCCCTATGTTCAGGCGGGGGTCCGCCTGTGGCGGATGTATTTTTTCCATTATGTCCGTTCATAAAAATAAAATCCTACTTTTATTTTACATCAAAAAAATAAATCTACAAGTTTTTTTGCAATTATTATAATAATTTTATAATCTTAGAATATGGAAAACCGAACTGAACAGCTAAAAAAGATAAAAGACGAGATTGTGGCGGCAAAAAATTCGCCGCTTTATGATTTCCGAGTTAAAAATAATTTCTTGCCGGTTATCGGCGAGGGCGACCATTACGCAAAAATAATGTTCATCGGCGAAGCGCCGGGAAAAAATGAAGCGCTTACCGGCCGCCCCTTTTGCGGGGCGGCCGGACGCATCTTAGATGAACTTTTACAATCAATAAACATAGACCGAAAAGACGTCTATGTCACAAATATCGTTAAAGACCGGCCGCCGTTTAACAGAGACCCCTTGCCGGAAGAAATAGAATTTTACGCGCCGTTTTTGATTCGCCAGATTGAAATAATCAAACCGGAAGTAATCGCGACGCTCGGCCGTTTTTCAATGAATTACATAATGAAAAAATTCGGATTGGAGTCTGAACTGAAATCGATTAGTGTTATCCACGGGAAGGTATTTGTTGCCCCGGTAATGAATAAAGGGGACAAGATTCAACAAAATTCAATATCGGCACCGGGACGAATAATCCCCCTCTACCACCCCGCCGTCGCGATTTACAACAACAGTACTAAAGAAACTCTCAAAAAAGATTTTGAGATTCTTAAATCTTTTTAATTTTCTCAATTCTTCTTGTGTGATTTTCTTCTCCGGAAAATGGTGTTTCGAGCCATATTTTGGTAATTTCCTCGGCTAAATCTTCGGAAATAAAATCAGCCGGAAGCGACAAGACATTTGCATTGTCATCGTTGCGGCTAGCTCGCGCTTGCTTGGCGTCAAAACAAAGCGCCGAACGAATATTCTTTATTTTATTGGCGACAATATCAACGCCGACGCCTGAACCGCAAATTAAAATTCCGCGGCTGTTTTCCGAGTTCTCGGCAACTTTTTGGGCAACCGCCAAAGCGTAATCCGGGTAATCGTCATCGGGATTATACTCAAAAGCTCCAAGATCTTTCCAGCCTGCGGCTGGTCCGCCTTGGGCGGATAAATAACCTTTAATAGCTTCTTTTAAACTATAGCCCCTGTGGTCAGCGCCGATGTAAATCATTTTGATAATTTAAAACTATTTAACATTGTTTCAAAAATAACGGTATCGCCCGCCGAGTCAGTCGCGCTTGATTGAATATCAATTCTACCGATATCTTCCGACCAATTATACAATCCGTATCGCGGATTGAGAAGCCAAAGACGGCGGCCATCCGGAAGCGTCCATTTTCTCTGATTTCCGGAAGAGCCACCGATAAGAACTTCGCTGGAAGCGCCATTGCTGGGTAAACCATAACTAAGCCCGTCTCTAGGCAATATCGCAAATCGTAAATCGCTATTTGGCTTTTTGAAATAAAATGCCTTTGTGTTTTCGCCTCTTACATTTTCAATATTCTCTTCATCGACAATCCATGTTTCGGGATATTGAATTTCAAAACCAAATTCTGAATTTTTATACAACTTATAGCCGGGTAAAACCGTAATTTCTTTCGGAGTTGTTTTTTCCGGAGTAGATGTCGCGTTATTTTCCGTTGGAGGCTGAATATTTTCGTTTTCGGAAATTTCGGGAGTTTTGGCGGAAAAGTATTTTGTATAAGCAAAATAACCGCCAGAACTAAGAATCAAAATTATAGCAACTATAACGGCAATTTTTATTTGTCTGTTCATCATAATAATTTACTTACCGCCAAAACATGCTTAAGCAACATTGAAGCGTACCCCCATTCATTGTCGTACCATGACAAAACTTTAACTAAATCCCCGTCAACAACTTTTGTCATAGAAAGATCCACGATAGAGCCATGGTAATTTTTAAGAATATCGCTTGAAACTAACGGCTCTTCGGTAACTGTTAAAATTCCTTTCCATTGTTTTTCGGCCGCCACTTTTTTGAAAATAAAATTAATTTCTTCAGCCGTAGTAGAACGATTAGCGATAAAAGTAAAATCAATGATAGAACCGCAAATTATCGGCACCCTTAAAGCAATGCCGCTAAATTTTCCACTCAGCGACGGAAACGCTTTTACAGCCGCCGTAGCAACTCCGGATGTTGAAGGAACAATATTTTGCGCCGCCGCTCGGGCCCTTCTGTAGTCATTTTTTTTATCCGAACCATCAATCAATCCCTGAGATGCGGTATACGCGCGCACAGTGCTTAAAACGGCTTTTTTAATTCCGGGATTTTCAGACATCACCGCCATCACCGGCGTTGCCGCATTGGTAGTACAAGAGCCATTAGAAGTTATTTTGCCGTTTTTTAAAAATTCTTCTCCGACATTCGGAGTAGCAGTTGGAGTTATTTCATCTTTCGCGGGAGCGGAAATAACTACTCTTTTGGCGCCGGCAGTTAAATGCGCCGCCGCTTTCTCGTTTGACTCAAAAACACCGGTTGATTCAACGACAATATCGACACCCAGTTCTTTCCAAGGAAGTTTTGAAGGGTCCTTTTCCTGTAGTATCCTGATTTTTTTTCCATCTACCACCAAAATATTTTTGACATTTGACATTTGACATTTGACATTTTTGTCATAGGGACCATAAACCGTGTCGTATTTTAAAAGATAAGCCATATTTTCAGGCTCCGTCAGGTCGTTAACCGCGACAATTTCCACGTCAGGGCATTCAAACGCGTGGCGGAAAAAAATGCGCCCTATCCGCCCAAAACCGTTAATCGCTATTTTTGTTTTTG
>ERZ1292629.4175-Hain-H43-01um-R1-4175-length-10728-cov-8_pt1 | contig 10728 bp, 6 predicted proteins | sample MGYA00564399_ERZ1292629 | MGnify/ENA primary metagenome ERZ1292629 (study PRJEB36523, sample SAMEA6512636) | groundwater metagenome | collected 2019-01-08 | study: AquaDiva: Metagenomics assemblies of 32 groundwater samples | reverse complement strand
TCTTACGATTTTGAAGTCCTAAAAACAAGGGGCTTTACAAACCACACCTTTTAAGGCACTAAAAATCTTTCAGAAGATTTTTAGGGTGCTCAGAAATCCCTAAAAGATTTCTGACATGTGGTGCCCCATTGTTTTTTTGATTAGATACTAAATCAAATAATCTCACCACAACTGAGATTAGGTGATACCAAGGAAACCCGCACATTTATATGTGGGAGGATGTCATACATTATGCTAAATCATCTTAGATATTTTTCATCAAAAATCTGCATAGAGGTTAAGAATCTTAAATGTAAAAATTTATAAAAGCTCTTACTAATAAAAATAAATAAGAAAATGAAAATATTATTAATAATTCCTAGGTACAATCTGACAAATAAAATTAGCTATGAATATGCTTTTCCAATTGGATTAGGATATATTTCATCTGTTTTAAAGAAAGAAGGTCATTATGTGACATGTTTAAATTTAAATCACTTGAATGGGGCAGTAGAGCATCTTATTAATCAAGCTTTGAATGAAAAAGACTATGATTTTGTTTGCACAGGTCATATGGGAATAGGCTATGAAATAATCGGGAAAATAATAATTGCCGCCAGAAAACATAATTCCATGCCAAAAATTATTATTGGAGGGGCATTAATCACAAGCGAATCAGAACTAATGTTTAATTCATTAAAACCTGATTTTGGGATATTAGGGGAAGGGGATATAACCCTGATAGAATTATTAAATTGCTTGGAAAAAGCAGGAGACTTGAAAAAGATTGATGGAATATGTTATAGAGATAAAGAAGGAAAATTAATCTTTACTAAAAAAAGAGCGCCCATAATGAATCTTGATTCAATTCCTTTTCCAGATTTAGAAGGATTAGGCTTTGAAGAATATTTAAAAAATCAAAATAATGATGCAGGTTTTCAAGCTCTTGATTATCCAAGACCCTATACAATACTATGCAGCAGAGGATGCCCCTATCAATGCACTTTTTGCTATCATAGCATAGGGATTAAATACAGAATGAGATCTTTAGATAATATATTCAAAGAAATAGAAGAGGCAATTAAAAAATATGATATAAATGCCTTAATTATTCTCGATGATCTATTTTCTATTGATGAAAGAAGGCTTTATGACTTTTGCAAAAGAATTAAAAAAATTTCTGAAAAATATAAAATTGATTTAAAATGGGGCTGTCAGTTGTCAGTGAATAATGTAAGTGAAAAAATGCTGAGAATTTTAAAGGATTCAGGGGTAAATGTAGCGAGCTTTGGATTTGAAAGTTTCAGCCCTATTGTTTTAAAAAGCATGAAAAAACCAATAACCCCTGAACAGATAGAAAAGGCAGTTAAATTAGTTTTTGAAGTTGGAATGGGTCTTCAAGGCTCTTTTATATTTGGAGATACAGCAGAAACAAAAGAGACTGCAAAAGAAACCTTGGATTGGTGGAAAAAAAATTGTAAAGGACAAATTAAGCTAGGTTTTATCCAGCCATATCCAGGAAGCGAAATTTGGAACCATTGCATAAAAAAAGGAATAATCCAGGACAAACTGGACTTCATTAAAAATCGCATAAGTCACACAAATTGGCTGAACATGACTGATAAAATGACTAATGAGGAAATACTTCAGCTTAAAAAAGATATATTGAATGCGAGGAGGGATTATTACCCTTATGTCATTCCATCTAAAATAAAAAGAACATTCAATAACAGGTATGAAGTTGCGGTTAAATGCCCCTTTTGCAAGGAAAAAATTAATTATAAAAACTGTTTAATTGAAAATAGGATTAGGTTTAATATTTGGACTCCCTGCAGAAAATGCAATATGCGTTTTTTTATTGTGAATAGGCTATCTAAGTTTGAATCGGATTTTTACCAGCAATTGGATTTTTTAAGAAGAAATTATCTTTATTTAAGAGATAGAATATTAAAAAAGAGATTATAATCTAAAAATCAAAAAAATTATTAAACAAAATAGAAATATGAAAATCTTGCTTGTAATTCCAAGGTACGCTCTCACAAATAAATCTAATTATGATTATACTTTCACCCTTGGGCTTGCCTATATATCTTCTGTAATAAAACAAACAGGCCATGAAGTTGATTGCCTTAATTTAATGCATAGGGATGGAAAAACAGAGGATTTGGTAAAAGAAGCATTGGATAAGAAAGAATACAATGTATTATGCACAGGGCACATGGGAATTGGTTATGCAATAATTGAAAAAATAATCAATGCAGTAAAAAATAATTCGCCAAATACTAAGATAATTCTAGGAGGAGCATTAATGACTAGTGAACCAGAATTAATGTTTGATGCCCTTAAACCAGATTTCTCAATAGTAGGAGAAGGAGAGAGAACTATAGTTGAACTTTTAGATTGTATTGAAAAAAATAAAGATTTTAGCAAAGTAAATGGAATATGCTATAGAAAAAATGGAAAAATAGTCCTTACAAAACCAAGAAAATTAATTGAAGATATTGATTCATTGCCACTTCCTGATTTTGAGGGATTTGAATTTGAAAAATATCTTGACAACCAAACAGGCGGGGTAAATTTTGGAATGCTTGATTTCTCAAGACCTTATTCAATACTATGCAGCAGAGGATGCCCTTATCAATGTACTTTTTGTTATCATCCAATAGGCTTTAAATATAGGACAAGATCTTTAGATTCTATATTTAATGAGCTTAAAACAGCAATAAAGAAATATAATATAAATAACATTATTATATACGATGATTTATTTTCTATCGATAAAAAAAGATTATTTGAATTCTGCAAGAGAATAAAAGAACTATCCAGTGAAATTCATAGAGAACTCACATGGAGTTGTCAAATTACAGTAAAAGATGTTAGCGATGAATTGTTAAAAACCCTTAAGGATTCTGGATGCAATGTTATAAGTTATGGCTTTGAAAGTTTCAGCCAAAAAGTTCTTGACAGCATGAAAAAACCAATAACCCCTAACATGATTGAAAATGCATTTTATAAAACTTTAAAAGCAGGAATAAGCATACAGGCAAACTTTATATTTGGAGACACAGCAGAAACAAAAGAAACTGCAAAAGAAACTTTGGATTGGTGGAAAAAAAATGCAAAAGGACAGATTCAATTAGGATTTATACAGCCTTATCCTGGAAGTGCCATCTTTGAAAATTGCGTGAAAAAAGGAGTTATAAAAGACAAACTGGATTTTATAAAGAATCAACTAAATTATGTAAACTGGTTGAATATGGCTGACAACATGACTGATGAAGAAGTTTCTGACTTAAAAAATGAAATATTCGAAATGAAAAGAAAATATTATCCTTATGTAAAACCAATTAAAATTAAACAGACAGGAAAAAAAATTTATGAAATAAAAGTAAGATGTCCTTTTTGTAAGAATATTATTGATTATAAAAATTGGTTAATAGAAATCCCGTGGCATTATACTATTTTTGCTGTTTGCAGATGCTGCCCTTATCGTTTTTATATAGTGAGCCCCTTCAAGATGTTTCAGATTAATCATCATACAGAATTGGAATTTTTTAGAAAAAATTATGTTTTGATTAGAGATTTAATATTAAAAAAAAGATTATGAATCTTGAAAACCAATCTTTTCAAGTTTTTTAAATCTTATCTTATCTTTAATCATTTCTAAAATCATTAAATCGTTTCCATCCAAACTCTTTGTTATAAATATCATTAATGTATAGATCAACATAAAGAAAACTAGCTGTATTAATATGGTAAACAAGTTTATTAAAAAGAATTGTCTTATGTATATCAATGCTATTGTAGAAATTGCTGCTGAAAACAATACCCCAAACATTTTTCTTTTTAAAGGAATCAGTGAGGTATAATATTTTACTTCAAATGATAAAATTAAAGTCAAGATTATATTGCAGAGCATTGTTGCAAATGCAACTCCATTAATCCCATACTTTTGTATAAGAATCACTCCTAAAATAAAGTTTAGAACTGACACAACCAGGATATTTGCCAATATCAGTTTTGTCTTTCCGATTATAGATACGAGATTATTTGACAAATAAAAAATAGAAGAGAAAAAAGATCCTATTGTTAAAAAAATTAAAGAATTTTTCGCAACAATATATTCAGGACCAAACAAGATATTCAAGAAGGCACCAGGAAACAAAATCATTATAGCAAATAATGGAAGATTAAGTATAAGTATCCATTTTGTAACTTGTTTGCTTAATTCCCTGATAACCTTAAAATTTTCTTTTCCAAACTCTTTTGTTATTAATGGAAAAAATAGCTGTAAGAGTAGTGTTGGAACAAAAATTAAAAATGAAGCTATGGGCACTGCAGCATTATAAATCCCAACAGTTGTTGCATCTTTAAAATATCCTATAATAAAAAAATCTGTCCAATAAAAAAACAAGGATATTAATGCAAATAAAGTTAAGGGCCATGAATAAGAAATTAGATTTCTCACAATCTTCTCTTTCTCAGACTTGTCCATATTAGTCTTTTTAAATACCTGGGGCAATTTATACTTGCATACAAAAAAAGCAGCTAAAAAAATAAAAAATATGCTAAAGGTATAGGAAACTATAATTGAAGATGTCTTTAGTCCTATAGCCAAAAGTATTAATAATATGACTAGTTTTAACGCATTTTGCAATATATTATCTATAAAAGAATACCAGCCTATTTCTTCATAAGCCTGCATTAGTCCAATAAAAACAGAATAAAGTACATAAAAGGGGATTATTACACTAAAAAATTTCAAATAAACAATCAAACTTGAATTATGAAATATGTTTAATGAAATAAAATCTGCTGTTAAAAATAGGATTATTCCTGCAGATATAGACAAAAATAGTGATATATTTATAGAACTTTTTACAATACACCTAATTTTGTCAATCTCATCTCTTGCCCTGTAGATAGATGCATTTCTTATAATTCCATATGGAAGTCCAAGTGAAGAAATAGAATAAAATAGTAAAACAATCATGGAAGCCAGAGAAAATAATCCATAGATTTCCGGTCCAAAGCGCCTTGCAACAACTATCCTAAATAAATAAGTAAGAACTTTTGATAAGACAACACCTATAAGTACAACAAAAAAAGATTTTGCAAGCAATTTTAAGGAGGAATCCAACTTTTTTTTATCATCATCCATTATATAACTAAAAAAAAGGTGTTTAAATAGATTTCTTGAAGTCATAAAGTATTTATGTTTTTATACTTTATGAGGCAGAATAAAAAAATACGCTCTTTTTATTCTGTATAAAAATCTAAGATAAATTGTTTAATATATTGCATTACAAATAACTTTAAAAATGTGTTTGGTTAGGCTATAATACGGAAAAAAGATGCCGAATAAAAAAATAGTCTCTTTTGAAGAGCTCAAAGATATTGCTGAAGAATTAAGGAGAAAAGGAAAAAAAATAGTTCACTGCCATGGTTGTTTTGATTATATTCATTTTGGGCATGTGAAACATTTTGAGAGCGCAAAAAAACAAGGAGATATCCTTATTGTTACTGTCACTCCAGATAATTTTATTCAAAAAGGACCTGGAAGGCCTTTTTACAGCCAGGATTTAAGGTTGGAGTTTTTAGCCGCAATAGAGTATATTGATTATATAGCTCTTAACAAATGGGAGACTGCAGTAGAAACAATAAACCTAATTAAACCTCATGTTTATGTAAAAGGAAAAGAAGTTTTGGGCAATAAAGATGTAGATGAAGTAAATGACGGAACTAAAAAAGTGTCAAATCTCTTTGCAGAAGAAGAAATTCTTAAATCAGTTGGAGGGAAACTTTATTTGACAGATGAGATTACATTTTCATCATCAAATATAATAAATCAAATAACAAGCGCGATACCTGAAGAATCTAAAGTATATCTTGATGAATTCAGAAAAAAACACTCTACATCTAAAATATTAGAGATTATAAACTCTTTAAAAGAAATAAAAGTTCTTATTATAGGGGATGCTATTTTAGATGAATATACTTTTTGCCAAACAATGGGCATATCTGGAAAAGAGCCTATGATTTCTTATAAATTCTTAAATTCAGAGATTCACCCGGGAGGAGTGTTTGCAGTTGCAAACCATTTAGCAGGATTTTCAGAAAATGTTAATGTTGTTTCTTGCATAGGCAACAATACTTATGAATTTGTGGAAAGTTCCCTTGATAAATCTATTGAAAGAAGTCTTTTTGTTCAGAATAATTCCAAAACTATCATAAAGAGGAAATATCTTGATAATTACCGGATGAATAAACTATTTTCAATTTATAATGTTGATGAACTAAAAATAAGCCAGGAGACAGAGGAAAAAATTTTAAGATATCTGGATAAAAATATTTCAAGATTTGATATTATTCTTGTTTCAGATTTTGGACATGGCATGATAACTCCTAATATTCTTGATTATTTATCAAAAACTAATAAATTTCTCGCAATAAACTGCCAATTAAATGCAGGAAATCTCGGATATAATTTTATAACAAAATACAAAAGAGCTGATTTTATTTCTTTGAATGACAGGGAAATTAGATTGCCATTTCAGGAAAAAACAGGTGATGTAAAAGTTCCTATACTTAAATTAAGTAAACATCTTAGTTTAAATAATATCAATATAACTCTTGGAAAAGAAGGCATAATCTATTATAAAGAAGGAAATTTTTTTTACTCACCATCTTTTACAAGAGATCCTATTGATACAATTGCTTCTGGAGATGCTGTTTTTGCCTTAACATCTATACTATCTTACAAAAACACAGATCCAGAAATACTGCCTTTTTTGGGAAATTGCATAGGGGGATTGGCAACAAAGATAATTGGAAATAGAAAACCTATTGATCCTATTGAATTGAGAAAATTTATTTCTTATATATTGAAATAAGCTTCTATAGAAATTATTTGACATTGATAATGAAGAACAATAATTTCATTATTGTTGGTCACAAATAATTTTCTTTTTTATTGGTATCTCAATAGATTTATCAGGTATGTAGGAAGTTGATTTAAGATATTCTGCATATCATCCATATCTCCCACATCTAAATAAATATCTTTTGATAATTGCACTTATTAACTGAGAAGAAATCCACATCTCAAATTAGCATTTCTTATATTATAATGTCCGAAATTAAACCACTTACTTTAGTAAGTGGATATTCTTTTGGTGTTTTAATTTCGGAGCACAGAAAATCCGTAAGGATTCTTCTGTTCAGGAGAATTCTTTCTGAAAAGAATTTCCTGCATCCTAAAAACAAGTGCCAATCAGACCACACACTTTAGTGTGTGGTGGCACATTGTTTTTTTGATTTTATTATTAGATACTAAATCAAATAATCTCACCACAACTGAGATTAGGTGATACCAAGGAAACCCACACTCATAAAAGCAATTTTTGTACAAATAACAAATTAGTAAATTGCTTTTACTCGACATTTATGTGTGAGGGATGTCATGTTTAGAATAATCTTTCCTTGATGAATATTTGAAAAGATTTCATTTCAGGAATATAGATGAATGATTATAAGAAACTTTTTAAATAGACCTTAATGTATAAAACAATGGAAAAAGAAAAAAAGAAGAGAATCGTTTTTTATTCAGCCTCTCCTCCAAGTATAATGATTTATAAAATTGCTAGGCTTTTTTATAAAAAAGGTTATGAAACTATTTTAATTACGATGTGCGAAAAAGAAGTTTTGAATTTTGATTTTTACAAAGATGCATTCAATGAAATAATATGCTCTAATTTTCAATTTTTTAAACCAAGCAAGAAGACTTTATTCTATCTTTTAAAGAGAGGGGCAAGTTTTATTAAATTTTTAATAAAAACAAAGATTCTAAAGCCTTATGTAGTAATTGGAACTTCTGGAGCTAATTGGCAATTAAAATTTGTTCATAAATACTTTTTTAAAAAATACCCATTTATTTATTTTCCATATGATATAATCTCTTCCCTTTTTAATTCTAAAGAAGAGGCAATAAAAAAAGGAATAAAAACCTTTGAATTAGAAGCGGAAAAATATTGTTTAGAAAATTCAGACGGTATTCTTCATAAAGGAAGTCCCAATGAATTGGAATTTTTTAAGAATAAATATTCCCTTTCAAAACTTCAGCTTGATTTTTCAACTTATTCATCAAAAGAATTTTCAGTTCCTTTGAATAAAAATAAGGTATCAAAAAGAGATGGAGAAGTGCACATAGTTTACATAGGTTTTTTATTTAATGATGAAGAATCTGTAAGAATAATGACAGAACGTTTTAATGAAATTCTATCTCAAAAATTACATCTTCATGTTTATGCCCAGGTCAATCATATTCCTCGAAATCAGGCAGATATATATTTTAAAGATTTATTCAGCAGGTTTAGTAAATCTAAATATTTTCATATCCACCCTCCCCTTGGATCAAAAGAGATAATCAAAGAAATCTCCAAATATGATTACTCTTTATGGATGGTTAATACTTATGACTTAAATCTTCCTTGGAATAAATATAGTATAGGAAACAAGTTTGCTAGCTATTTTGAAGCAGGAGTTCCAATGATATATTGTAAAGAATCTGGTTATGTTGTCAATCTTATGAAAAAATACAAACTTGAAAAATTAGGTTTTAATAGAAATCTTAAAGGCTTGAGAAAAAGATTAAAAAGATTAAATTATAAAGAAATCGAAAGAAAAATAATTGATGCGAGAGAAGATTTTGACATGGATAAGAATTTTCCAAGATTAGAAAGATTTATAGGGGAAGTAGTCGCCTCAAAAAAAATTTAGGTGACGAGTTCTGTTTTTTTATTGATAAGTATAATATCTTTATAAATTTGACTTTAAAATTTTATCTCTAATTTTAACATAAATTCCGCTAACGATTTGTAATCTTCTATAATTATCTATTTGTAACTTTTTAAGCCTGCTTACTATAAAAAACTTCATATTACACTTTCTACAAGGCACCCACATGCTAATGCGCAGTTTATTTTCAAAAAAGCAGTTTTTATAATCCATAATTTCTTTGCAAAAAGGACATTTAGCTATAACATTATATCTTTCTTTTGAAATCTTTTTTATTTTAGAAGGTATTGCATAAAAACAGTATTTTCTTTTCATTTCGAATATTTCATTTTTTAAGTCTGAAATTTCTTTATCGGTCATGTTATCAGTCATATTCAAATAATTCGTAAAAGGCAATTTATTTTTTATATGATCTAGTTTATCTTTTATTATGCCTTTTTGTATACAACGATTATATATCTCACTTCCTGGATAAGGCTGAATAAACACTAAATCAATCTGGCCTTTTGCATTCTTCTTCCACCAATCCAAAGTTTCTTTTGCAGTTTCTTTTGTTTCTGCCGTATCCCCAAAAATAAAGTTTCCTTGGAAGGGTATTCCCACATTCATTGTTTTATAAACAGCATTTTCAATCATGTTAGGGGTTATTGGTTTTTTCATGCTGTCAAGAACTTTTTGGCTGAAACTTTCAAAGCCATAACCTATAAATTTACACCCTGCATCTTTTAAAACAGATAATAATTCATCATCTATATTTCTTACAGTTAAATTACAAAACCACCCTACTTTATGGCTTATTTTTCTATTAAGAGCTTTCATTCTTTTACAAAAATCAAATAATCTTTCTTTATTTACAGAAAACAAATCATCTACAAGAAATATAAAATTTATATTATATTTTTTAATTACAGATTCTATCTCTTCAAAAATATTATCCAAGGATCTCATTCTATATTTCTTTAGAATAGGATGGCAAAAAGTGCATTGATAGGGACAGCCTCTGCTGCAGAGAACAGGGTACTGTCTTGGATAGTCATAAAGTGAAAAACTGCCATTAATAAATTCGCAGGTCTGGTTATCCAGATATTCTTTAAAGCCTAAGCCATCTAAATCAGGAGTAGGCAATGAATTTAAATCCTCTATAGGTTTTCTTGGATTTGTGAGAATAAAATTCTTTTCTTTATCCCTGTAACATATTCCATCTACCTTTCTAAAATCTTTATTTTTTTCAATGCAATCTAATAATTCAATTATTGTTTCTTCACCTTCTCCCATTACACCATAGTCAACATTTAATGAATCAAGCATTAACTCTGGTTCAGTCGTGATTATTGCTCCACCCAGAATTATCTTAGTATTTGGCGAATTATTTTTTACTGCATTAATAATCTTTTCTATAATAGGGTAGCCTATCGCTAAATGTCCTGTACAAACTACATCATAACTTTGATTATCTAATTGTGATTTGATTATATCTTTTATTTTACCTTCAAAATGGTTTAAATTTAAACAATCTAATTCATATCCCGCCTTTTTTATTACTGCAGATATATAAGCTAATCCTGATGGAAAAAAATATCCATAATCTTTATGATTAATTAATCTGTATTTGGGTACTATCATTAATATTTTCATTTATTTTCCTAAGATAAAGATAAAATCATTTTCTAAATTAATTTACTTATCAATAACAATTTCAAACTCCTTATAGACTTTATTCATATAAAGCTTGGAATGAAAGGACATAAAAATGTTTTGTAGGTATTCATTTTTACATAAATATTTTAGTTAATGGTGCTTATAAATATTATCATGGCAAATAACTTGTGTGGGTTGATAAGAAATGTTACCTATTAATAACTCAAAATATTTCTATTATGTCAGAAATGAAAACTGCATCATTTATGATGTCCGAAATTAAACCACTTACTTTAGTAAGTGGATATTCTTTTG
>ERZ1292629.4173-Hain-H43-01um-R1-4173-length-10729-cov-26_pt1 | contig 10729 bp, 10 predicted proteins | sample MGYA00564399_ERZ1292629 | MGnify/ENA primary metagenome ERZ1292629 (study PRJEB36523, sample SAMEA6512636) | groundwater metagenome | collected 2019-01-08 | study: AquaDiva: Metagenomics assemblies of 32 groundwater samples | reverse complement strand
AACCCAGCAGGGTTTTATGCGGTCTTCGTGGGATGAGGCGTCTCCCTCCGTACGCATGGTGGTGTGAGCTGTTCTTACTTTTGACTTTTTGGCCACTTTATATTAAAATCCTTATAACATGAAACAAGGCATCCACCCTCAATATTATCCCAACGCCAAAGTTAAATGCGCCTGTGGCAATGCTTGGACAACCGGCTCTACGATGCCGGAAATTAACACGGGCATATGTTCTGCCTGCCATCCTTTCTATACCGGCACAGAAAAGATTTTGGACACTCGGGGCCGGGTTGAAAAGTTCAAAAAGCGTCTTGAAAAGACCGCCTTAAAGTCTTCGCCATCGAAAAAGAAGGCAAGAAAATAAATGGGTTACACCCCCTATCAAAACCAAAAGCCCCGCAATCCTAACAACGAAGCAATAGTAGAAATAAGAGCCGGCGCCGGAGGCGATGAAGCGGGTCTTTTTGCTTCAACTCTTTTTAATATGTACAAAAAATATTCTGCCATAAAAGGCTGGGGTTTTGAAATTATTGACTCAAACAAAACAAGTATCGGCGGCTTTAAATCGGTTGTTTTTGAATTAAAAGGAGAGGGCGCTTTTGCAAAGATAAAAAACGAGTCCGGAGTTCATAGGGTCCAAAGAGTCCCCAAAACCGAGAAAAGCGGCAGAGTCCATACATCCACTGCCACAGTAGCGGTGCTTGCCAAAGCAAGCGAAAACGAACTTCAAATACGGCCAGATGAGCTTGAGGTTACTTTTTCCCGCGCCGGCGGACCCGGGGGACAGAATGTAAATAAAGTAGAAACCGCCGTAAGAATATTGCACAAACCTACCGGCATAGTCGTTTCTTCAAGACAGGAAAGGAGTCAGCAACAAAACAGAGAAAAAGCGATGGATATTCTAAGAGCAAAGCTTTTAGAAATAAAGAAAGCTGAAGAAACTGGCAATATCACCGAAGAACGCCGAAAACAAATCGGCACTGGAGACAGGTCCGAGAAAATAAGAACCTACAACTTCCCCCAAGACAGGATAACCGATCACAGAATAAAAAAGAGCTGGGGAAACATAGACAGGATATTGAATGGAAATTTGGATCCTATTGTAGAGGCCTTAATCACAATTTAACACATGGAACAATTAGATTTAAAAAGCCCAATCTTTAAACCCAATCCGGGCTGGGGCGGTAAATTGAAAAAATGGTTGGCGAAAAATGAATTAATTCTGTTTGTCGTTTTTTGGGTTGTTTTGTTTGTTTTCTTTCTTTTCCGAAGATTCCTTTGAGACCTCCCCGACTCCCTCTTCAGGAACTTCCTCCTCTTTTTCTTTCTTGATAACTTCAACATCTTCAATAGTCGTGGTCGGAGCTTCCAATGCCTTTTCAAGTTCTGCTTCCGACATAGGTTCCTGGACAGTAGCTACTATTTCTTCAGCTTCTGCCATTATTTTTAGTTTAGCGTCTAATTTCAAATTCTTAACCAAAATCTGATCACCTATACTCTTCAAGGAAGACATGTCTATGACTATCTCGTGGGGCAGATCCTGCGGAAAGGCCTCTATTTCCAGTTCGTTGATATTTCTTACAAATATACCGCCGAGATCCCTGACCGCCGGCGATTCGCCCTGGAAAACAACGGCAACCTTGGCCTTGATTTTCTCATCCAAGCGGACTTTATAAAAATCGGCATGCAAGATATCGTCGCTTACCGCATCACGGGCAATATCGTGAATAATAGTAGGAAAAGTTTGTCGGCCGCTTGCCCCGCCTTTTTCTGAAAGGGCGGGATCTACATTAACATAAACCAAAGTGGATTCTCCGGCTAATTCAAAGGCCTTGTGGAAATCCTTGATCAGAACCTGAAGAGGAATTGATTCCTGGTCTTTTCCATACAAAACCGCCGGCATATATCCGGATCTTCTAAGCTGACTTACCTTGCTTCCAAGGATCTCTCTCTTGAAAGCATTCAGTTCAATTTTTTGATGCTTGGTAGCCATGTTATTCAGTTCAGTCATAATACTTCAATTTTTATTTAAAATCAAGACCCTGTAATAGTTCACCCTGTTTATGTTTGGAAGTTGAACTTCTAAACATATTGTGGTAATTATTAAACTAATGAAAAAGCCGGAATTTGTTAACGATGAAGTCTATCATGTTTATAATCGAGGCGTTGAAAAACGAGATGTATTTCTAATTGACCAGGATTATCTTCGATTTGTAAATAATCTCTCAGAATTCAATGACATAAAACCAACACTACCATCTAATATAAGATATTTAATCAGAAATCCAAAAGCAGTCACGTCTCAATGTTTAGAAGTTCAACTTCTAAACATTGAGACGTCAAATGAACCCTTGGTAGAAATGCTCGCCTTTTGCTTAATGCCGAATCATTACCACTTATTAGTCCGACAGTTAGTCGATAATGGGATTGTAAGGTTTATGCAAAAACTAGGAACTGGTTACACGAATTATTTTAACCAAAAGAATGAAAGGGTCGGGTCTTTATTCCAAGGACGCTTTAAGGCTGTCTTAGTCAGCACAGAAAAACACTTTAGATATATGCCTCTCTATATTCATCTTAATCCCCTTGATTTGATAGCTCCTGAATGGCGCGAAAAGAAATTAAATAATTTAAATAAAGCTATAGATTTTTTAGAAAGTTATCGATGGTCAAGCTATTTAGATTATATCGGCAAGAAGAACTTCCCTTTGGTAACCCAAAGAGGGTATCTTTTGGAAATATCTGGGGGATTAAAAAATTTCAAAAAATATACTAACGACTTTATGGCAACGATGGATTTAGGAGAAATTCAAGATTTAACCCTTGAATAGGCATGTTTGGAAGTTCAACTTCCAAACATTGGACTATTTCTAGAAACTCCTCCTAATTTCTCTGACCGCCCGGGGGGTATATCCCCCGGGCGGTCAGGAAAATAAGGCTCTGCTACCAGAAGCACTCTATGAGGAGGCGGATAGAAAATGGACGGGGCTGTTGCTTATTTCCCCATGAATAACCGGATTTTGGCGGTGACAAGTTTTTTGACCTCGTCTACTGCGGGAGCGAGATATTTATAGGGCGTGGTTTCGTTGGGATGAGCGTGAAATTGTTTATCTATCTCATTGCGATAAGCAACCCGTAGTTCGGTGTTGAAATGAACATTGGTAATGCCGGCCTTGATGGAAGCGGCCACATCCTCGTCTTTTAGGCCCGAGGCCCCATGAAGCACATAATAGGGCCTGGGCTCGGCGGATACTATCTTTGAGAAGTGCTCTATGTCTAATTTTTCCGCCTGTTCTGTAACTATGCCGTGAATATTGCCGAAGACCACGGCCATCCTGTCCACACCAGTTCGTGAAACAAAATCCGCGACTTCTTCCGGTTTTGAATAATCGGCAGAGCTTATTTCAATTTTTGTCTGGACTTCCGAGGAACCCTTCAGATAGCCAAGCTCTCCCTCAACGGAAATGTCCGGATTTACTGAACGGCAGTAATCTACAACTTGCTTTGTCAAAGCAATATTTTCTTCGTTCGGAAGTTTTGAGGAGTCAATAATTATAGAATCATACCCCGCATCAATCGCTTCTTTGCACTTTTTAAAACTTTTATAATGATCTGCATTCAAAAAAACAGGATAATCAAAATCTTCCCTCATTGCCTTAACCAGAGCAACTGCCTCTTTCATGCCAACAAAATTGGCCTCGCCTTCAGATGTACCAACTATGATTGCTGGGGTTCCAGCATCACGGCAGGCCTCAACTATTCCTCTTAAAACATCTCCCGTGGCAAAATTAAAATGCCCGATGGCCGTATGTGAAAGCCGAGCCTGTTCTAAATACCAGTTTAAGTTTTTAATCTCGTTTGTTAATTTTTCCATGCCTTTAATTTTTAATTATCAATTCTCAATTTACATTGAATGTATCAATGTCTCAATTGGGGAATTGAATCATTGGAAATTTATTGGAAATTGTAAATTGGTAATTGGCAATTTCAATGGTTTTATAATTCTATAAAACCACGGATTATATTCTCCTCAATTAACTCATTCATCCTTTCCCGACCCTGATATTCAGAAAATATTTTATTCCAAAGAGCTTCCTGCTGATGGTAGAGATATTTAATCTGGCCCTTTTTGACCAAAGACATTATTAAGTCTGTTAGGTCAAAGCTCACCAATTGCTCTTGTCCATTCTGATCTTTGAAGAAATCCCCGACATAATCCAGTCTCGCCCAATATCCTAAATCCGCTCCACCTTCACCCTGATTAAGCATTCTGGCTAACCGTCCCAAATCTTCGGATACCTTGAACCAATGTTCTGCTTCTGGATTTACATGTGGTTCAAGCAATCTGAAGTCCTGCTCGTTGTCCTTGGCCAGATATGTCTGGACCACACGCCAAACGGGTTTCTCGTTTTCAATTTTTTTATCCGAAACATCCCCTCTTAAAAGTGACCTGAATTTATCTATAAAATCAGAGTCTTTCATAAATTTGCGGAACAGATCAGAATAAAACGGCACCTCGTGCAGATAGTGCATTATCAAGGTAAACATTCTCATCGTCTCGCCGACGGTATCGATAGGCAGAGGAATCACAAAAATAACGCCGTATTCCTTCAGGTGACTGATGTTATGGTATTTTTTCTCAAGAAATTTATCAGCCACCGCAAGCCACTTGGTCTCCAACACTTTTAACTCCACACCTCTTTCTTCAAAATCTTCCGGTTTTAATTCATTATAGGCAACATCAAAAAATTTATGCATCCACTCGGTATTCTGTGTAAACCTTAAAGCGCTAACAACAGAGGCGAAGCCTTCTTTGTCCAAAAGTTCTTTGACGCTTGTATATCCAAAATGGTTCAAAAGATTATCCGGCCGGTATTTTTCCAACAGTTCGGCAGCTTTTTCTTTTTTAATAAACATTCCCTTGGGCGGTGAGAATAGTTTGAAAGCTGTTTCACAAAGCTTGCCACAGTTAACGGACATCTTCGCAAGGTCTGGCTTGTCCAGCAATTCATATAAATTCTGGTCCAAGTTAACCAGGCGGCTAATCAAGGCGGTGTAAACTTCTTCGGCCGTTGAATTTCGCGTCAGGGACAGCTCGGCCAAGGTCTTTGAGACCAAAGCATCGTTTTGGTTTGCGACAGCTTCCATAACTCCGTCTTGCCCGGTAATTTTGCTCATCTTGCCGTCTAACTCATAAAGAACCTCCGGTGTGGTTCTCAATAATGCCGCAAGTTTTTTGTAAGGCTCTATCATAAACAATTTTCAATTATCAGTTTTCAATTTTCAATAAATAGATCAATGAATTAATTTTCAAACATTGAAACATTGTAAATTCAATGAAAATTGGAAATTGTAAATTAATAATTTCAAAGTGGATTAATGTCCACTTTGACTAATGGCCATGGTCCCCAATCGTCCTTTTTCAAAATTCCCGCTTTTGCCCCATATTGGGTAACAACCGATGAAGCATTAGCTGTGGCAAATTGTATCGCTTTTGAAATGTCCATGGAACAGATATATTCAGAAATAAATCCTGACGAAAAAGCATCACCGGCTCCGGTTCTTTCAACAACCGGCGAATCAGGAACTCCGGCTCTATAAATATTTTTCCCGTCGGAAACCACAACCCCCTCCGGACCTTTAGTCATGACAAAAATTCCATCAATAATTTCGTCCATAAGTTTAAAAATCTCTTCTTCTTGTTTATAATCAATCCCGGTTAAGCCTGATGCTTCTTCTTGATTCATTATAACTATAGAAAAATTCTTTAGAAGCGGTCTTAATTTTTCCAAACCATGTTCAAGTTCTTTTCCTCCGGGGTTTGTGGCCAATCTTATATTATTGGCAACGGCCCAATTAACAGCTTTTTCCAGTAAATCATAATGCCCGCCCAAACTGTCCAAAAATAACCATTTAGTTTGTAGTTGATCAAAATCAATCTTATTAACATCAAAATGCTGGCCCTCGCCTTTGTAGGATAAGATTGTCCTTTCTCCCGAAGAATCAACCAAAATCACCGAATAGGCCGTATAATCGTCATTGTGTTTCTGGAAATATTTTATTTCCACGCCCTCTCTGGCCAGCTCATTTGAAACCTCTTGACCGTTTAAATCATTTCCAACAACCCCCACGCAAGCCGTAGAAAGTTCTTGCCTTGCAAAAGTAACCGCCGCATTGGTTCCCCCGCCGCCGGAAGTAAACACAATTTTTTTGATTTCTATTTTTGAACCCAAAGGAAAACAAAGCCCTTTTCCAGAAGAAAAATCCGGCACATCAAGAGACCTAAAATTATCCGCATTTATTAAAATATCACGGGTTGCCGAACCTATTGAAACGATATCATACATGACTCTATTTTAAAAAATTAATTGAAAATTGTAAATTGCCCGCCCTCGGCCGAACCGAGGCGAGGCCGGGGAAAATTGTTAATTCCGAACTGCTTCCTGCAGTTCGGCTATGGCCTTACCCACATCAGCGGAATTAATCAAATAACTTCCCGCTACAAGAGTCGTGACGCCAATGGCAACAAGACGAGATACCGTTTCCAAATTGACCCCGCCATCCACAAAGATAGGCACGCTCGGATACTGGCCATGGAATTCCAATATTTTATTTACCACACTTTCCACAAACTCGCCCCCATAAGCTCCGGGGTGAACGGTCATAAACTGGACGAAATCTATATTGTCTATCAGTTCCGTCATTTTTTCGGCTTGAGTCTCCGGATTTAAAACCAATCCAACCTGCCTGTTGTTCAAGTGGATCTGTTCAATAAGATTTCGATGGCCATGATCGGTTTCGGCGTGAATCAAAAATCTGTCCGCTTTGGTCTTGTACCAAAAATACATCTGATCCTCCGGCCTTGAAACCATGAGATGAACATCGAATTTAACTTTCGTCTCCATTTTTATCAATTCCTCATACCCAGAAATCGTTTTCGTCGGAATAAAATCACCATCCCCAATATCCAAATGCACCCTATCTACGAATGGCTCAACCATCCTCAACAGCTTCTCAAACTCTTCTTCGGTTGTTGCAAGTATTGACGGAATAATTTTAACCATAGTTAATTGTCTAAATTTATATGTTCCATCGCGTAATTCATATCCGAGCCGACTTTTTTCCTTGGATTAAAAATATTCTTTGGGTCAAAAATTTGTTTAGTTTTTTCAAATAGTTTATAAACTTCCGAACCGTACATTTTTTCAAGATATGGCGTGCGAATAAGCCCGTCGTTGTGCTCGGCTGTAATAGAGCCGTGATATTCTAAAACCAAATTATAAACTTTTTCTGAAAGTTCTGGAATAATTTGTTTAGATTTTTCGTCGGATAAATCCATCAGTGGAATAACATGAAAATTTCCATCTCCGGGATGGCCGGAAATCGTATAAACCATATAATTTTTATATCGGTCCAGAATCGCATTAAGTTTGGGTAAAAATTCCGGCAGATACTCCGGCCGAACTATTACATCGTCAATAAAAGGCGCGGTTTTTTTACCTTGCACATGTTTTCTCAATAAATTAAAACTCTCTCTTCTTATTATCCAGTACTTCTGGGCATCAGCATCATTTTTTGTAATTATTGTCTTTACTCCAAATCTATCAGAAACATCCTTTTGGCATTTTTTCATTTTATCCATCAACTCTCTTTCTTCATTATCGGTAAACTCTACGAGCATAACCATTTTGGGAATGCCACCAGTCAAAATAGCCCGGATATCAGGAATAAATTTAAACATGGCGATAATTCCCATTCTTTTTATTAGGTCGGGGAGTATTTTAATAGCCAGTTTAAATGTATGGTCGTCATAGGATTCAAAGCTTTCCGGCTCACTTTTGTTAACCATATTCACCACCTCGCCTAAAGATTTCAAATCCTTCAGAAATATTATTAACAATCTTGAATACTTCTTGGGTTTTATCAGTCGGAATTTAATTTTTGTGATTAATCCTAAAGTGCCTTGGGCTCCGATGAATAATTGCGCTAAATTAAATTTAGAATGACTATACTGGTCAGACCGGTATATATTCCAAAGAGCATACCCCGCAGAATTTTTAGATACATTGGGTTTGGCTTTCAGGATAAGTTCGTAATTGGATTCCAACAAATCATGCATTTTGCGGTAAATCTCGCCTTCAAAGTTGTTCTGAAATTTCTTTTGTTCCAGTTCTTCAAATGTGAGAGCTTTTAAAACATACTCCTCACCGTCACTCAAAACAACATTAAGTTCTTCAACATAATTTTCTGTTTTCCCGTAACGCAAGGACTTTTCTCCCCCCGAATCATTGGCCACCATTCCACCAACAGTACAGGTCTCACGGGAAGCGGGATAAGAAGGCAACAATAAATTTTTTTTTAGAGTTTCTTTTTCAAAATCCCGATAAAAAACCCCGGGTTCAGTTATGGCATAGTTATCCCCCACTTCTAATACCCGATCAAAATGAGCGGTAAAATCCAGAATAATCGAATCGTTTAAAACCCCTCCGGTCATATCTGTTCCACCGGAACGAGCCGTTAAAGATAATTCTTGATTTGAGGCCTTATTGCCCGCAACCCACTTAACCAAATTTTTTATATCTTCCGTATCTTTCGGCTTAACCACTAATTGAGGTTCAATTTCAAAGATGCTTGCATCACGGCTGTAAACCGAAAGCTCCTTTTCATCGGAGCTTATCTCGCCTTTTATGATATCTTTTAATTCCTCGAGCATAACTAGTTTTCCTCTTCAATTTCGCCAACTTCTTTCAGACGCCGGTTAAATCTTTCTTCATCGGCAAATTCGGTATCAAGAAATGTTTTGATTATTTCTTTGGCTTCCTCTTCAGGAGTAAAATCTGAAGCCAAAGCGAGAACATTTATGTTATCGTCATTGCGAGCGGCATGAATCTGCTCTTTGTTGATTGCCAAGCCAGAACGAATACCGTCAAACTTATTGGCAACTTCATCCACTCCCACGCCCGACCCGCAAACAAGTATCCCCCTGTCCTCGGGTTCAACCATGCTTTCGGCTACCTTTTTAGCATAAATGGGATAGTCATCACTCGGATCCAATTCAAAAGCCCCCATATCTTCATGGTCATATCCCCATTCAGTCAGCCATTGCTTAACTTTTTCTTTTAATTGAAAACCTCTGTGGTCGGCGGCTAAAAATATCATCGTGGCCAGATAATTAACTTATTTTTCTATTTTTAAGTGTAATTCTTTTAATTGTTTTTTATCTAACTCCGAGGGCGAATCCATCATAAGGTCACGGGCGTCCCCTGTTTTTGGAAATGCGATTACCTCGCGAATATTCGGCTCGCCTTGCAAAACAGAAACTAATCTGTCTAAGCCCCAGGCAATTCCTCCATGAGGCGGCGCGCCGAAACTCAACGCCTCAAGCATGTGGCCAAAATTTTCTTTTATTCTTTCTTTTTTGAAGCCCATTATTTCAAAAACCGCTTCCAGGGCGTCCGATTTATGATTGCGGATGCTTCCGCCGCCTATCTCCCACCCATTCAACACCACATCATATTGAGTAGTCAGAATATCGGAAATGTTTTTCTTGGCTATTAAGTCGTCCGCACACTCAGGCTTTGGAGCAGAAAACGGATTATGAGTAAAAGTCCATTTTATTTCCCCGCCAGAGGCGGGTCCGCCTTCGGCGGAAAAAAATGGAAAATCAACAACCCAGCAAAAGGCCAACAGGTTTGGATTGTCTTTATCTTTTCTTATGTCAGGTCGGTCGGAATTATATTTATCCATTGCCTCGGCATAGGAAAGGCGCGGAAAAGGAATTTCTTGAATTTCTTTTTCTGGATAAATCTTTCCGACTAAATCTATAAGAAGCTGTTCATTCAATTCCATTACATCCTCTCTTTTAACAAAACTCATCTCCACATCCAATTGTGTAAATTCCGGTTGGCGATCCCCTCTTGTATCCTCGTCTCTGAAGCATCTTGCAATCTGAAAATATTTTTCAACGCCAGCAACCATCAACAATTGTTTATACTGTTGAGGCGATTGAGGTAAGGCATAAAAATTTCCGGAATAAAGACGGGATGGCACGACATAATCTCTGGCTCCTTCCGGAGTCGATTTGGTGAGTATTGGTGTTTCCACTTCTATAAATCCCTTTTCGCTTAACCAATTGCGAATGAAAGCGGTTATCTTATGCCTGACCGCCAAGTTTTTTGCCATTCTCTGTCTTCGTAAATCCAAATATCTATATTTCATTCTTGACTCCTCGCCTATTTCGTAACCGTCGGTGTCCAATGGGAAGGGCGGGGTTTCGGACTTATTCAAAACTTCCATTTCTTCCGGCTCAATTTCAACTTTGCCGGTTTCTATTTCGGCATTGACCATTTTTTCCGGACGGGCTTTAACTTGACCCTTGATGCGCAAAACCCATTCTGAACGAAGTTCCGATGCTATTGCATAGTCTTTACTTGAAGGAACGAAAACAACTTGAACTATTCCCGAACGATCGCGGAGGTCAATAAAAATAATTTTGCCATGGTCGCGTCTTGTCGCAACCCAACCATAAAGATTCACTTCTTTTCCGGCAAGGTCCTTGGTGTCCAAAACATGAGTTCGTTCCATGATTAAATCTTATCATAAAAACATGACCAAGCAAGTTATTAAGCCCAACCCCATCACTTTTCTGTCACGGTGCCTCATCTTCAGAAACAGATAAGGTATGATTGAATTGATTTAATCCCTCACCTTTCGGAAAGGTGAGGGATTAACC
>ERZ1292629.4170-Hain-H43-01um-R1-4170-length-10731-cov-3_pt1 | contig 10731 bp, 17 predicted proteins | sample MGYA00564399_ERZ1292629 | MGnify/ENA primary metagenome ERZ1292629 (study PRJEB36523, sample SAMEA6512636) | groundwater metagenome | collected 2019-01-08 | study: AquaDiva: Metagenomics assemblies of 32 groundwater samples | reverse complement strand
GCTATTTCCTTGAGGAGGACCTGCTCATGCGCACGTTGGTCAGGGAAAAGATTCTTCAGGCGGGCATCGCGGGGATCGACATCGAACGGACCGTGAACACCGTTCGAGTGCTCATCAAAGCGAGTCGGCCAGGCCTCATCATCGGGCGCGGTGGCAAGGGTATTGAGGACCTCAAAGCCTACGTGGTGCGGAAGGTGAAAGCGTTGCGGGTGAAACGGGAAATAAAAGCACCGCTCGTGCTCACCGTGACCATCGAAGAGCTCAAGCGGAACGAGGTTTCGGCGCCGGTTATCGCTCAGCAGATCGCGTTCGATCTCGAGCGACGCCAGCCGTATCGCCGGGTCATGAAACGCTACCTCGAGAGCATCATGCAGAATCGAGAGGTGAAGGGCGCGAAGGTCAAGCTGGCCGGGCGCTTGAACGGCGCGGAAATGTCGCGCCACGTCTTCCTTGCGAAGGGAACTATGCCGCTCCAAACGCTCCGGGCGAGCATTGGCTACGGAGAGGCGACCTCGTTCAACTCGTACGGAACCATCGGGGTTAAGGTCTGGATCTATAAAGGCGAAGTCTTCAAGAACAACAAACCAACCAGCCAATAGGGTGTAGCCATTAGCTATTGGTGGCCATACCCTAGACCCTGCCCCCTCATTCGTATGCTCCAGCCGAAGAAACAAAAATTTAGGAAACAGCAGAAAGGGCGTTCCCGTAAGCGGACTGTTGAAACGCGCGGGCTCACGGTGAGCTACGGCCGGTACGGTCTCCAGTCGCTCGAATCGTCGTGGATCACCGCGAATCAGATCGAAGCGGCGCGAAAGGCGATCACCCACACCATGAAACGCGAGGGGCGAGTATGGATCCGCATCTTTCCCGACAAACCTATCACGAAACTTCCTCCCGAAGTGACCCTGGGTGGAGGAAAGGGAGAGGTTGACCACTACGTGTGTCCCGTGAAGCCCGGCCGCATCTTATTCGAGATCGACGGTGTAGACGACACGATCGCGCATGAAGCGTTTCGAAAGGCGGGGCACAAACTTCCCGTCAAAACGCGATTGATCACCCGCGTATGAATCCCGTTAGAAACCTAACCACTATGAAAAGCCGAGCGCATCATTTCAAAAACCCTTTGAATCGCCTGGTCGACGATTATTGCACGCCCTATTTCTAACGGGATGAAACGGAAAGAATTCAATGACATGAAACTCCGCCCCGTCGCCGAACTTGAAAAATTGCTCGGCGAGTACCGTACGAAACTTCGAGATCTTGAGTTTGATCTTGCCGCCGGTAAGGTGAAGAATATAAAAGAGATGAGGGTCGTCAAAAAGAGCATCGCGCAACTCCTCACGCTCGTCCGAGCGGGACGGGAAACGAACACTCACGCATGAGAACACTCAAAGGAACTATTGTGTCGGACAAGATGCAGAAAACGCGCGTCGTTGAGATTATGCGTCTGGTTCGGCATCCCCGTTACCATAAGTACTACACCGTGAGTCGGCGGTTCAAAGCGCACGACGAGAAGAACGAGTACCGAACCGGCGAGGTCGTCATCATTGGGGAGGGGCGTCCGCTTTCGCGCGGCAAGCGGTGGGTCATCGTACGCAAGGCGTAAACGAACCGTGATTCAAGAACGAGCCATATTGAAGGTTGTCCCGATTCTTACCGCGCTGGGCGCGGTTGAAGAATCGAGGATCCGCGATTTTTCTTCCCTTTTCGTCTCTGGGGGAAGAAAAATCGGGACCGATGTACCAGCACTATGATTCAAGAAAGATCAATACTAAAAGTTGCTGACAATTCCGGCGCGAAAACCGTCCGGTGTTTCCGCATCGTTGGCGGAAGCAAGCGGCGCTACGCGCGTATCGGCGACACTATCGTCGCGTCGGTGCAGGTCGCGGAGCCGCGCAAGCAGGTTAAGAAGAAAGACATCGTCCGCGCACTGATCGTGCGGCAACGGGCTCCGTGGGGCCGGCCCGACGGCTCGTACGTTCGTTTCGACGACAATGCGGTGGTGCTTGTCGATAAAAAAGAGCCGCGGGCGACCCGCATTTTCGGACCGATCCCACGCGAAATTAAGGAGCTCGGGTACGAGACCATCGCGTCGCTCGCGGAAGAACTCGTATGAGCACATTAGTACTACTAATACAGCGCCCGAGTGGCTATTGGCGAGTGGCTCACCTCTATGCGAATTAAGAAAGGAGACACGGTAAAAATCATCGCGGGAAAAGACCGCGGAAAAACCGGGAAGGTACAACACATTGACCGGGACGGTGATCGGATTTCGGTCGAGGGGTTGAATCTTTTTAAGAAACACGTGCGTCCGCGCCGCCAGGGAGAGAAGGGGGAGGTGGTGCAGGTGGTCCGCCCGATGCGTATTTCGAACGTGATGCTCGTCTGCCCGTCGTGTGTGAAGCCGACCAGAGTGGGGGCGCGATTCGAAAACGACCGAAAGGTCCGGGTGTGCAAAAAGTGCAACGCGACCTTTTAATCTATGGCTATCAAACACCATGAACTAAAAACGGCGGTTCCGGCGTACCGCGAGGTTGAGAAGATTGTCGTCTCGGTCGGCGTCGGCACACTTCGGAACCTCTCGCAGTTCGACGAGAAGGTGCTTCCCGAAATTGAGCGCGAGCTCGCGATGATCACCAGCCAGAGAGCGTCGCGGCGTCCCGCGAAGCAGTCAATCTCGAGTTTCAAGACCCGCGAGGGCGACATCGTGGGGCTCCAGGTGACGCTCCGGAACATCCGTCTGCGAGACTTCTTCACCAAAGTGCTCACCGTCGTCCTCCCCCGCGTGAGGGACTTCCGGGGACTCGATCAGAAAAGCGTCGACGAGGGCGGGAACCTCAATATCGGCTTCCGGGAGCAGACCGTGTTTCCGGAGATTGAAATCGAAAAATCGCGGGTGATGTTCGGCATCCAGGTGACGGTGGTTCCCCGCGATCGGAATCGCGAGCGCGCGATTGCGTTCTATCGTTCGGTCGGAGTACCATTCAAGGGCTTGAAATCAGGAGAAAGGAAGCCACCCACCGCCAGAAATTCTATCGGCTAAACCCTAGTGGCGAGCGATTATTCCTATGGCAAAAACATCAGTAAGAGCACGCGCCAATAAAAAACCGAAGTTTTCGACGAGGATCGTCCGCCGCTGTTTCCGTTGCGGGCGGAAGCGGGGATACATGCGTGCGTTCAACCTCTGCCGCATCTGCTTTAGGGAACTGGCGAGCCACGGCGAGCTCCCCGGAGTGAAGAAAGCTTCCTGACAAAACCATGTACATCAACCTCCTCATCAGTATTAAGAACGCCGAGCGGGCCCGGAAACCTTTGCTTAAGGTCCCGTATTCGAATATGGATTATGCCGTGGCGGAGGTCCTTAAACGATACCGGTTTCTGAAGCGGGTGGCGGTGAAAGGACGAACGGCAAAGCGGATCATCGAGCTCGAGTGCAATCTCGAGAGGCCGATCCAGGAGATCAAATTCCTTTCGAAGCCCTCAGTTCGCCGGTACATGGGGTACCGCGAGGTGCTGCCGGTGAAACGGGGGTACGGACTCCTCGTGCTCACCACGCCAAACGGCATCAAAGCGGGGCATGAAGCAAAACGAGAGAAGGTCGGCGGACAGGCCCTTTTCGAGATTTGGTAAGGGCTTTGTATAAAATGACGAGACGAAGTCGAAGGAATTTTATGAACAAGGCCTTGCCCCGCCCCAATGTTACACTTCAGAATCCATAGCCCCACACGATATGAGCACGCAAAACAAATCAAAAGCCGTAAAGGTCTCCGGTGTGAAACTGAGGCGGGGTGCTCGTCGTTATACCCTCGCTCCGCTCGGATAACGTCGGCATGAGTAAGATCGGAAAACAACCCGTTATCATTCCCGAGGGAATCACCGCGATCATCGACGGCGACGTCGTTCGCGTTCGCGGAACCCAGGGAGAGCTGACCGTTTCGATCCCGCGGGGTGTCCGCGCCGCCCTGAATGAACGCGAGCTGGTCTTTACCCTCGTGGGCGATTCCGTCCAGGCGCGCGCGGCGTGGGGGACGGTTCGCGCGCTTGCCCAAAACGCGGTCGTGGGGCTCACGAAAGGTTTCGAGAAGACGCTGATCCTTGAAGGGGTGGGGTACCGGATCACCAAGGAAGGAAACGACCTTTCGATGACACTCGGGTTCTCGCATCCCGTGAAATACACGGCAGTTCCCGGAATCACCTTCACCGTGGAGAAGAACTCGGTCATTACCATCAAGGGGTTCGATCGGGCTGTCGTTGGCCAGGTGGCGGCGGAGATCCGCGCCCTGAAGAAACCTGAACCGTATAAGGGGAAGGGATTTCGATACAGCACCGAGGTCATTTTACGGAAAGCCGGTAAGAAAGCGGCCACGGCCATCGGCACCGGGGCGTAAAATAAGGTACTATGAAACACACCCGAGGGTCATCGTATGCACGAGCGCGGAGAAAGCACCGCGTCCGCGCGCGCATCCGTGGAACGGCAGCCTGCCCCCGCCTCACCGTATTCCGGAGCAATCGGTTCACGTCGGCACAGCTCATTGATGACGTTTCCGGGAAAACGCTGGTGCACGCTTCCTCGCGCGGGACGAAGGAGCGGGGGGCGAAAACGGGGGACGCGGCGGCGGTGGGCGCCCTGCTCGCCGAACGGGCGGGGAAGGCGAAGATCACGAAGGTTGTCTTCGATCGGGGCTCCTATCGCTACCATGGGCGCGTAAAAGCGCTCGCGGAGGCCGCCCGGAAGGGAGGATTGCGATTCTAATCACCACAGTATGCCAATGGAAAGACCACCACGTCGACCGTCGCGATTCGGGAAACCGAGGCGCGTGAGCGAGTATCAGGAAAAAGTGCTCGAGGTGCGCCGGGTCACCCGCGTTATGGCGGGGGGAAAGCGTTTCTCATTCCGCGCATCGGTCGTGATCGGCAATCGTGCAGGGAAAGTCGGGTTCGGCGTCGCGAAGGGTCTCGACGTCACGGCGGCAGTCGAAAAGGCAAAACGCCAGGCGGAAAAGCAGATGCTCGTGGTTCCGCTCCTCGAGGGGAGGACCGTCGCATTTGACGTTGAGGCGAAGGACGGCGCGGCGCGGGTCCGCATCAAACCGGTGCCGGCCGGTCATGGGCTTATCGCCGGAAGCGCGGCGCGTGCGGTGCTCGATCTCTTGGGGGTGAAGGACGCTTCGGTGAAAATCATGGGAACCACGAAGAACAAAATTGCGAACGCGCGCGCGACATTGAAGGCGCTCCAGATACTCAAGAATACTATCGAACGCCGGGAAGCCGCGAAGAAAGCCGCAGCGGCTGCGGCAGAGCCGAAGACGTACACCGCCTGACGTATGCAACTCCACACCATTCGAACGACCACCCGCCGGAAATCGGTGAAACGCGTGGGGCGTGGCGGCAAGCGCGGGACGTACTCGGGCCGCGGAGAAAAAGGGCAGCGGAAACGCGCCGGCCACCGCATTCGTCCGGCGGCGCGCGACATCATTCTGAAATTCCCGAAGCTGCGGGGTATTAAGCACAAGTCGCGCCGCCCCCACACGGTCGTGATAAACGTCGGCGACCTCGAAGGGCTCGTGAAGCACGCGGGCGCGACCGAGGTGAGTCGGGACCTCTTAGTCGCCCGCCGCATTATGAAGAAGGTGACGGACCTCGTGAAGATTTTGGGTGATGGCAATCTTTCGGTTGCGGTGACTGTGAGGGGTATCCCGGTCTCACGGCAGGCTCGTGAGAAGATCGAAAAAGCGGGCGGAACCATCGCAACCTGATTTTGCGCTCATGGAAAAATTCTGGAATATCTTCAAGATTCCCGAACTTCGGAAGAAGATCTTTATGGTGCTCCTCTGGCTCCTGGTTTTCCGCCTGCTCGCGGCGATCCCGGTGCCGGGCATCGATGCCGCGAAACTTCAGGAGTTTTTCAGCACGAACCAACTTTTTGGTTTCTTGAACCTGTTTTCTGGCGGCGGACTCACTAATCTCTCCATTATGATGCTTGGCGTGGGGCCGTACATCACCGCGACCATCATCATGCAGCTCCTCACCATCATCTTTCCGAATCTTAAGAAAGCGTACTACGAGGAGGGTGCCGAGGGGCGGGCGAAATTCAATCGGCTCTCCCGCTACCTCACCATACCGCTCGCGATGCTTCAGGGGTACGGCTTTTTGAATCTCCTCATCTCGCGCGGGGCGCTCGAGCGCCTCTCGTTTCCCGATATGGCGACGAGCGTCATTGTTGCCACCGCGGGGAGTGTGTTCCTCATGTGGATCGGCGAACTTATCTCCGAGTACAAGATCGGGAACGGCGTTTCGCTCCTCATCTTCGCGGGTATTGTGAGCGGTCTTCCGCAGACCGTTGCGACGAGCGTCTTGAATTTTTCGGCGTCGGTCATTCCGACGTACCTCGCGTTCATTATCCTTGCGGTGGTCGTCATCGCCGGCGTCGTGTTCATCAACGAAGGGGAGCGGAAAGTGCCCGTGTCCTACGCGAAACAGGTGCGGGGGATGAAGATGTACGGGGGCGTTTCGACATACCTCCCGCTCAAGGTGAACCAGGCGGGCGTGATCCCCATCATCTTCGCCATCTCGCTCCTCCTTTTTCCGCAGTTCATCGCGCAAGCGGTTTCGATTGTCTCGCCGGAGCTCTCGCTGAAACTCAATGACTTCGTGAACGGCCTTTTCAACAACATCCTCTTCTATAGCGCGCTCTACTTCGTCCTTGTGGTGGTGTTCACCTACTTCTACACGGCGATCACGTTCGATCCCGCGGAAATCTCGAAGAACCTCCAACGGAGCGGAGGATTCATTCCTGGCATCCGGCCGGGAACCGCGACCGCCGAGGTTATCGCGCACACGGTGAACCGCACGACGCTCTTCGGCGCCCTCTTCCTCGGCGTCATCGCGGTCCTGCCGAACATCACCCAGCTCTTCACGGGCATCCAGGATCTGGTCATCGGCGGCACGGGGCTCTTGATCGTGGTCGCGGTGGCCTTGGAGACCCTAAAGCAGATTGAGTCCCAGCTCACCATCCGGGAGTACGAGGGGATATTATAGACAACAAATAATAAACAAAAGACGATAAATAAAAAACTGCCTCGGGGCGGTTTTTTTTGTTTTCGAATAAAAATCAACCCCACGTAATGGTACGCGTGGGGTTGTTTCTTCAGCCAGAAATCGGTACTACCTGATTATCCTGCAAGAAATCGAGTATTATCTTCGCATCTCGGAAAATGCAATTACAAGATTTCTCACCGGTGAGGTATACCAGTTTCCCTTCGCCTTTGCAGATTGCGCAGTTTGGATCAGGGTATCGTGATACCAGCCACATAACAATCCACATGAACCGACCTCTGCACTCTGGACAGATTTTGGAAAGGGCGGCATCAAATTGCTCCATTCCTTTTCTTTCCATGACCAACCTCCTATTATTTTGTTTATAAAAGTACGTTGATTTAGAAAACCGCCTCACGAAGAGGCGGGATTGGTTTCGATAAGAGAGAAAAATCGCTTATACAAAAACAAGCCTGTCTCCTCGGAGGGTTTGGTACAGGCTGTACTGATATTTTTGAACCATTATACCCATAGGTATATCCTATACTAGATATTTTTAAATGTCAATATCACGCAAAACGCTAGATTTTGCTAGACTAACTCTATGCACGCTCGCGGGGGAAAACAGGCGGTCGTAATCTACGGACCGCCGGGGTCGGGAAAAGGAACGCAGGCGGAGCTCCTCGCGCGCCGCTACGGCTTCACGCACTTCGACACGGGTCACTACATCGACAGCGTGGTGCACGCGCCGGGCGCCTCGAAGGACCCGGTCTTGCGCCGCGAGCGCATGGCCTACGACGCCGGGCGGCTCTGCACCCCCTCGTGGGTCTTTCGCATCGTCTCGGACGCCGTGCGCCGCATTGCCCGCGCGGGCGGGAGCGTCGCCTTCAGCGGGTCCCCTCGGACGGTTCCCGAGGCCTTCGGCCCGGACTACGTCTCGAGTGGCGGCCGCTCCCAGAAGATTCATGGGATGTACCTGCTCCTCGAGAAGCTCTACGGAGAGCGGAACGTGCACATTGTCACGCTGCACATCCCCGATTCGGCATCGTTCAAGCGCAACAGCCGGCGGTTCATCTGCTCCGTCTGCGGGCTTCCCGTGCTCGCCTCGTCCCGATCGCGGTTCTGCTCGTTTTGCGAAGCGCCGGTTCGCCGCCGCCGCGATGACAGCCCGAAGATCATCAAAGATCGCCTCGCTGAATACCGGAAACGCACGTATCCCATCCTTGCGACGCTCCGGAAGTTCGGGTACCGCGTGCATGCGGTGGACGGCACTCCGGCGCCGTGGAAGGTGCATCGGAATGTTGCACGAACGCTGAAACTCTCGTAGGGTGTTCCCATGGTACGGCTGAAGAAGGAACGCGACCTCCGTCTTTTGCGGGTATCGGGGAGGATCCTCGCGGAGATGATCGAGGAACTCTCCGAAATGGTGCGTGAGGGAACGCCGCTCTCCGCGCTCGATGCCCGCGCCCGCACGTTCATTGCCTCGCGAGGCGCCACCCCCACCTTTCTGGGTTACCAGCCGGCAGGGAGCGACGTCGCATATCCCGCGGCGATCTGCACCTCCGTGAACGACATCATCGTGCACGGTCTTCCGACCGCCTACCGGTTGCGTTCGGGGGATATCGTGAAGATCGACGCCGGCGTTACATACCAGGGGTACATAACGGACGCGGCGCTCACGGTTGCGGTGCTTCCCGTCGCTCCCCGCGTCCGTCGCCTCATTACGGCGACGCAAGAGGCGCTCGACCGTGCAATCGCGGAATGCCGCCCCGGCAATCATTTGGGTGACGTTGGGCACGCGGTCTCTTCAACGGTTCGCCGAAGCAAGTTCTCCGTGCTGCGCGGCCTCACGGGGCACGGGGTTGGATTTTCCCTCCACGAGGATCCGACGGTCTACAATTTCGGGAAACGGAGGGAGGGAATGGAGCTCGTGCCCGGCCTCGTGCTCGCCATCGAGCCGATGGTCGGCATTGGTTCTCCGGATATCGTTCAGTATCCGGACAACAGTTACGGCACGAGCGACCGAAGCTTTTCAGCGCACTTTGAGCACACGGTCGTCATTACGGGAGAGGGGAACGAGGTGCTCACGAAACTCGCTTGATTTTGTGAGGGTGGCGTTTAGAATGGGGTGAGACTGCATTAAACACGATACGGGGTTGCTGCCATGATAAAACAGTACCAACAAGAACTCGATCGGATGTTCAAGAAGAGAGGGTGGGAGTACTGGCCGCCGCTTTCCATCATCGCTCGGCTCTTCGAAGAGGGAGGAGAGCTCTCCCGGCTGGTGAACCACCTCTACGGCCCGAAGCGGAAGAAATCGAGCGAGGAGAGGCAGGAACTCGAAGTCGAGATTGGTGACGTGCTCTACACGCTCATCTGCCTCGCGAACTCGCAGGGTGTTGACCTTGATACGGCGATTCGTGCGAGCTTCAGGAACGCGTTCCGCCGCGACGAGCACCGATGGAGCCGAAAGAAGTCGCGGAGAACGAGGAAGAAATAAAACACCCGCGAGGGTGTTTTTTACTTGACGCCCGCGTGGAATTTGGGTACGGTGAACGCAGCCGTTACGTCTTTACAAGAATAAAAAAGGAAGGAAACCCATGGCGTACACTGATACACTGAACCCATTCTCGCGGGAACTCCTTGTGAGCTGGGAGCGGATGCCGCACGAATACGTGTCCATCAATGTCGATGCGTTCATCCGAACCGCGCGGGCTGATTCGCGAGAACGGAAATTCACGCTTCCCGTGGGCAGCGAGCCAGGCCTCGAACCCGCGGATCACGGAGCGTTCGTCACCTATCTCTTTTGGGAGTCGGTGGTGAATTTCTGTTTCAGCCATCCGTACGTTCGCCGGGTGTTCACGGTCCGTGGCCGGAACGGAAAACGCTGGAGCGGCTCATCCGCGCTCTATGTCTGCTTCTACCGTCGATTCGGCGGACAGCCTATCTTTGCGGATGACATTTTTCCGATCGTGGATTCGCTCCAGAAGACCAAACGGTTTTTCGCGGGCGAACATTACATCCCGCTCGCCGGGGAGCGGCGTGAGTTGCTCCTCGAGGCCGCGGCAGTCGTGAAGGATCGGTTTGACGGCGACCCGCGCCACATTGTGGAAGCAGGACACCATCGGGCCTTTGGCGGTCAGGATCGGCTCGGTATTGTTGAGATGCTCGTCAATTACTTCCCCAAGGCGTTTGGGACCGATGCCGCGACGGTCACTATCGGAGACGAGAAGCGCCGCCTGCATTTTATGAAGCGAGCGCAGCTTTTCGTGATGCTCTACCACAGGCATGCGGTCGCGTCCGGGGGAGCGCTCCACCCCCTCTCGGACATTGGTGCTCTCGGACCCATCCTCGACTACGAGCTGCCGCGTGGCTACCGCGCCGACGGCGTTCTCCAGTACGAACCGGAGCTGGAGCACCTGATTGCGAGCCGCGAACCCATCCCTTCGAAATCGCCAATGGAGATCGAACTCCGCCTCGCGACCGCGTGGGCGTTCGCGCATGAGTTGAATATCGTAAACGATATCCGGGAGGTCTCTGGCGAACCGCCGATTGGGGTTCCGGAACTCGACTACACACGCTGGAGTTACAGCCAATCGGTCGCCCTGAACCACCACATTTGCCTCACGACCGATTACTGAGAACCACTCGCCCCGACTCCGCCAACTGGCGGATGTCAGGGCGTTTTTTTACTTC
>ERZ1292629.4169-Hain-H43-01um-R1-4169-length-10733-cov-5_pt1 | contig 10733 bp, 11 predicted proteins | sample MGYA00564399_ERZ1292629 | MGnify/ENA primary metagenome ERZ1292629 (study PRJEB36523, sample SAMEA6512636) | groundwater metagenome | collected 2019-01-08 | study: AquaDiva: Metagenomics assemblies of 32 groundwater samples | reverse complement strand
AAAAAAGTATACTAAAAAATCTGGCAACAAATATTTTGTGATGCGGCATGGGGAGGCTGACAGTAATACTCAAAATATCGTGAGTGGTAAGGTGACCGACAATTTTCATCTAACAACAAAAGGCAAAGAGCAGGTGGCAGAAGTTGTCGGTAAACTAAAAAATCTTGGTATCACCAAAATTTTCTACTCTGATTTTTATCGAACAGAAGAAACCGCAGAGTTGGTGGTGCGGAGCCTCGGTTTGTCGGGGGAATTAGTGCAGAAAGATGAGCGTCTGCGCGAAATTAATTCTGGAGACTTTTCTGGTAAACCAATCGCTGAATACCGAAACAGTTTTTCTTCAACGCTTGAGAAATTTACCAAAACACCAGCAAACGGAGAAAATTTGTCCGAGGTCAAAAAAAGAGTGATATCGTTTTTATATGAACTAGAACAAAAATTTCAAAATGAAAAAATTTTACTGATCACACACGAATATCCAACCTGGATGCTTTTTACTGGAACGGCCGGTCTTACCAATGAGGTTTCGGCCAAACTTAAAGATGAGAAAGAAGATTTTATTAAAAATTCTGAAGTGCGCGAACTACCTTTCGTGCCCTTGCCGCACAATGAGAACTTCGAGCTCGATTTGCATCGACCGTATATTGATGATTTGGAACTGGTGGATGAAGCGGGGGAAAAGTTGGTCCGCGTGCCGGAAGTGTTTGATGTCTGGTTCGATTCTGGCTCGATGCCATATGGTCAGGCGCATTATCCGTTTGAGAATAAGGAGTGGTTTGAGCATAATTTCCCCGCTGACTTCATTGGTGAAGGGCTTGATCAGACGCGCGGCTGGTTCTATGTGCTCACCGTGCTCGCCGCGGCACTCTTCGATAAACCGGCTTTTCAGAATGTCATCGTGAACGGTTTAATTTTGGCCGAAGATGGTCAGAAGATGTCGAAGCGGCTCAAGAATTATCCAGAAATTGAACCGACTTTAGATAAATATGGCGCTGATGCTTTGCGCTTATATTTATTGGCTTCACCAGCGATGCGTGGTGATGATCTTAACTTTTCGGAAAAAGGTTTGAGTGAAGTATTGCGTCGGGTGATTATGCGCCTCGAGAATGTGCTCGCTTTTTATGAAATGTATCGGGATCAGCCGGCAAGGACTCTCCTTAAGATGCCCCAAGGAGAGTCCTTGCCGGTGCTTGATCAGTGGATCCTTGCTCGCCTCTCGCAACTCCAGACAGAAGTGACTCTTGGCCTCGATCATTACAAATTAGATGAGGCCGCCCGACCCCTCGACCTTTTTGTTGACGATCTCTCGGTGTGGTATCTCCGGCGTTCGCGCGAGCGCTTCAAAGGTAATGATGTGGCCAACAAAGATGATGCCTTATTTGTTTTGCGTCATGTTCTGTATGAATTAGCTAAACTTTTGGCGCCGTTTACGCCTTTTATTGCTGAAGAAATTTGGCAGTCAGTCCGCAGGACAGACAAAGACGAAGAAAGTGTTCACCTCGCGAGTTGGCCCGACCCAAGGACCGTCCTTGGGGTGCTTAAGGACGGTCCTTTGAGTTTGCTCGACGAAATGCAGAAAACTCGCGAAGTTGTTTCTTTGGCACTCGAGGCGCGGACTAAGGCGGGGATAAAAGTTCGCCAGCCACTGTCAAGGTTAAACCTTGCCAAAGAAAAATGGCTAATTCCCGAGGCTTTTTGGAGTTTAATTAAAGATGAAGTGAATGTAAAAGAAATAATTTTCACAGAAAATTTGACTACTGGTGTTGAGCTCGATCTTACGATTACTCCTGAACTTAAAGCCGAAGGGGAATGGCGTGAGTTGATGAGAGCGATTCAAGATTTGCGCAAAGAGCAAGGGCTAAAACCCAATGATCAAATAATGCTTAATTTGCCTTCAAGCTATCGACCCTTGGTTGAAGGGCGTTTAGCTGAAATGCAAAAACAGGTGCGCGCCACGACAATTAATTTTCTTGAACAAGAACACCCGTCTATTGCTTGACGAATTTTTGATACTCTGTTAGTGTGAAGTTGGACTGAAAGGAGGTCTTTGATGATTAGATGTTTGGTGTTGGTTGGTTTGCTGTCACTGCCCCAGCTGTGCCTAGCAGGAGTCGTGATTAATGTTGGCGGTAATCACGACAAGGTCGTGGGGTTGGTGCTCGGGGATTATGAGCCCCTAAGCACCACCTTCTCTTGGGTGGTGACCCCCGCCGAAAACCCCGTTCCAGGTAATGCCGGAACACTTGAGTTCACCTTCGTGAATTTAGGTATATTGGGAACGGCCGAACCGTCCGGTGGTGGTTATGGCGAAAGTGGCCAAATCATTATTAATGAATTGCCACTGGGTGATGACCAGACCATAGTCTTCTCTGTGCCGGTAGTGGTGCAGGCGTCTTACTATGGTTTTATCGACGAAGATTCTCTTGTCGGCCAGATCAAAAACGAGGTTAAAGCCATATCTGGAGTCTCGCTTGATCCGGAAACCAGCGACTTTACCATGGCCTTTCTGGAGGAGAGTGAGTTTCTGGTTACTGTCACAATCTTCGGTACGATCACAGAAGGTTTTGTGATTGTGCCGGAACCCAGCATGCTTGGACCGATGACGATTGGTTTGGCCGGTGTGCTGTTTCGTCGGCGTTTTTGAAAATGGGCAAACCACCCCCTTTCCCCCTCGGTCATTTTTGGCTGGGGGTTTTTGTTTTATAATAAAGCATAATGGAGAATCGTAAAAAAGAATTTCTTTTAGAATTTTTGGTTTTACTTACAATCACCGCTCTTTATTTGGCTGTTGAATTTCGGCGTGAAATTTTATCGTTAAACCAGTTTGAAGAAAATCTGGCCGCTTCGAACCAATCAACAATCTCAAAATCAATGGTTAATCAGCCACAATTGCAAAATGCGGTTAAAGTTAGTGTTTCGAACGATCCTTATGACGCTTGGGCTCAAGAGTCACTTGGTATTCCGGCTATTAGAAATTACCTAACTTTTCATCCAGAAGTTTCTCTTGTTAAAGTGGCGATTTTTGATACTGGAATCAATATTACTCACGAAGAATTTAGTGGTCTTAATTATCATTTTAATACCCAAGACAGTTTTTGCGAAAATAATCCAAGTTCTGATACAGACGGTCATGGTACTGCTACGGCTGGTTTGTTGATTGGTTTGTGGCATAACGCTTTGGGGAGTTACGGGGCAGGAAATTTTCCTCTTTTTGTTTGCAAGTCAACCACCAGTCAGCAAGAATCGTTGGTTTCTAGGCTTGAGTATGCTGTGGAGTGGGGAGCTAAGGTGGTGCTTTTTAATCTTGAACACATGAGTTTAGATTCTGATGACGAGTTGTATGAAGCTATTAATCAGGCTGTATCTAGTGGGGTGGCGGTGATCGTACCTTCTGGTAATGGATATGGTGACAATTTGGCTGAGACGCTTGAGGGTCACCCCGCGGTGTTTACCGTCGGTGCTCATGATCACTTCGGGTTGCGTCGACCTTACAGCAACTATGAATCGACCCCCACTTTAAAGCAAATTGATTTTTTGGCCCCCGGGGGTGAGATAATTTCTCCCACCTCACTAGATGACGGTCAAATTAATTCTTATCGTTGGTTTGGTGGCACATCTTCATCGGGACCATTAGCCGCTGGGGCGCTCGCTATTCTTTTTAGTCTTAAACCCGATTTATCTTTAGTAGAGGCCAAAACAATTTTATGTGCCGGCGCGACCAATCACGATTTTGACCTGAGCGATGGAGATAGTGATGGTTGCGGAAATCTTAATTTAGCAAAATCACTCACGCATCCATTACTTGGTCTGAATATAGCCACTCTGCCGCCACACTTTACTCGAGTGATGCTTGACTGGCGACCACTTTCTCCTGGCGTACCCTATCAATTTGATTTTGATACTTTGGGCGAGGGGAACGGAGTAAATTATAGTTTGAGTAATGCTCCCAGCGGAGCGCAAATTAACCCATCTTCTGGTGTTTTTTCTTTCATGCCGCCCACGGAGAGTGAGGCTCAAGTTTTGCCACTAACGGTACGGGCGATAAAAAATGGTTTAGAGACTTCTTTTCAGGGAAAGTTGCTAATTGGCGGGTTTGCTTCTTTGCCATTTAGTGACTCTTTCGAGAGAAAAGATTTGCGCCAATTTTCGCCTTGGTGGCATATGCAGACCAATGATTCTGGCCGAATCAGAATTGATAGTAAGAGAGAGTTTACTGAAGGAAACAATCGAGGTTATTTGGAGCTTTCCCGATGGGCCAATGGCGATTTTGCCCAAGGAATCGCTGTGGCGGATTTGGTTTTTGATTTGACCCACGCTTCAAGTAATCTCGCTATCACTTTCCAATATTGGGTGCCAAGCCCTAATCATGTAGCCAATTTATTACTTCCAAACGGCCCCGGAGCTCTTGATCTTAATGACTCGGCAAATTGGGGTGATGGTTTGGCTTTTAGTCTCGATGGTGTTACTTGGTACCGGGCGGCGGATCTGAGCGCGGCGACCACCGATTGGTTAACTCAAACCATTAATTTTAATGATTTGCTTTCTCAATTTGGTTTAACTTTGGGTGAACGGCTTTATCTGCGTTTTGCTAATTATGGATCGGAACTTGGTGGGGGGGCTAATTCTGACCGACTACTCATCGATAGTGTGACGGTGAGCTACACTCCTTAGTTCTAATTAAGATGAAAAATAAGCAAATTAACGGTCTCGGGATTATTATGGATGGCAATCGCCGCTTCGCGCGCGAGCATAATTTGCCTTTACTTGAGGGTCATCGCGCGGGGGCCGACAAGCTCAAAGAAGTGGTGGCCTGGTGCGAGGAAGCGGGGATTAAGCACTTAATTACTTATGCTTTCTCTACCGAGAATTGGCAGAGGAATAAGTTGGAGGTTGAGTATTTAATGACCCTTTTTCGGGAAGTGATGATAAGGGATTTGCCAGAACTGATGGCGAAGGGAGTGAAAATTAAATGTGTGGGGAACTTGATTGATTTTCCGGCAGATTTGCAGGTGAGCATGAAAAAATTGATGGGGGAGAGTGAAAAGAATTCTGGCGTGAACTTGCATCTCGCGCTTTCGTATGGCGGTCGAGCGGAGATTTTGGCGGCGACGAAAAAATTAATTGAGCGAGGAATTAAAAACCCAACTGAAGAGGATTTCTCAAACGCGCTCTGGACAGCCGTTATGCCCGACCCCGATTTAATCATTAGAACGAGTGGCGAACAACGCTTGTCCGGCTTCCTCCCATGGCAAGCGGTTTACAGCGAACTCGCTTTTACCCCAACCCTCTGGCCCGCCCTAACCCACGATGAGTTTTTCGCAATTTTGGAGGATTATAATGGAAGGGAGCGAAGGAGGGGGAAGTAACCACGAGGGTTCCCCTCGTGGTGCTAGGAAAATTTTAGTCTTGACAACCAGCCTTATTTATACTAGCCTATTGGCAGTAAATTGCTCATTCCAAACCAGCTTTGGGCGCGTTGCCCGGGCTGAAAATATAGTGTCTAGATAGAGAAAGGAAATGCCCATGACTGGGAATGTCCAACTCGCTACTGAGGGTCAGCTTGATGAGCTGAGAATATGTCTTGAGAAGTCTCTCAATAAGCTTCGAGGGCGCATATCTTTCACAACCGCTGATGGGTGGATTGGTAACAGCCGATCTCTCGACAGGTTCGTGGAAGGTTTATTGCCGTATCGAGATATTCAGGCCAAGAGAACTTACACTCGCCGCCTGTTCGCTGACCAGAAACTGCTTGTTCCGGCGACCGACGGCACCAAAACGATTTTGGATGCCGAAGAAGTTTTTACCGCCGGCATCGATGGCGACTTCAAGGATTGGGATTGCTGTGCCACGGGTATGCCGACACCCGAAACCCCAGCGGAGGTTCACGAACTGATCGAGGACGCAAAGTTCGCAGAGATGTTCAGTGGTGATCTTGCTGACCGTTTCTGGACATCAACTGCCCAGATTACGGAATTCGTAGTCGCCCACCGAGACAGGTTGCGTGGTGAGAGGTGGGCAAACTTCTTCCCATTCAAGAAAGGCAAAAAGAAGTTCGTCGCGCACGCGTACCGGTGCTCTGCGGGTCGGCTCCGGGCCGATGTCGGCCGCTTTGAGGCCGCCGGTGTTTGGGATGCCGAGGACCGCCGCCGGCTTGTTGTACCGCAACTGGCTGTCTCTGTGTAACTTTTCCCTCCAGACACTTTGTCTCTCAAACCCTGTGACCCTCATTTCGCTCTGGCGATTTGGGGGTCGCTTTTTTATGCTACATTAATCTGGTGACCGAATTGCAACCCAAAATTATTTATGAGGACTCTGGCGTGGTGGCGATTGATAAGCCCGCGGGGTTATTGGTGCAACCGACAGGCGAGGTAAGGCAAACAGCCACCACCTTGCTTGATCTTTTTCCGCAGTGCCGCTTGGTGCATCGGCTGGATCGTGAGACCAGCGGCGTTTTGATCCTCGCTAAGAGCGAAGCGGCGCATGAGTTTCTTAAACAACAATTCCAAGCGCGAAGTCTTAGTAAGAATTATTTGGCGATTGTGTATGGGAATTTGAAAGAGAAAAATAGTCAGATTAATTTGCCAATTGGCCGTCACCCCAAACACACTTTTTTGCGTTTGGCTGATATTAAAGCTAAGCCACCCTTGCGCGAGGCGAGTACCAGTTATGAAGTGAAAGAAACATTTAAAGATTACGATTATCTCTCGCTTTGGCCTAAGACTGGGCGGACGCATCAGCTCCGGGTACATCTCAAGGCCATTGGTCATCCTATTATTTGCGATCATTTATATGCGCCTAATCGAGAATGTTTGGCTACTATGGGACGCTTGGCTTTGCATGCGGCGAGTTTAGAAATTAGCCTCCCCAACGGCGGTCGGAACAAGTTCGAGGCCGAATTGCCGCCCGATTTCCAAGCGACACTTGATTATCTGCGGGGCTTGTGATAATTTGCTAGGGCTTATGAATACCCGACAAGTGATTATTTCGTCCGTAGATATTGAGGCTCGCCGAGGCTTAGACCTCCGGGCTGGGCAAACCGTGCGCGTGTGGCAGAAGATTAAAGAGAAGGATAAAACCCGTCTTCAGGCCTTCGAGGGTCTCCTCATTGCGCGGAAGCATGGTGGTGAGGCCGGTGGCACCTTTACGATCCGCAAAATGTCGAGCGGCGTGGGAGTGGAGAAAATTTTCCCGCTTTACTCACCCAATATTGATAAAATTGAGGTGCTCCGATCTTCTAAGGTGCGTCGCTCCAAGCTATACTATATTCGCTCTAAGTCGGCGAAGGAGATTCGCCGCAAGATGGGTGAGCAAGCGGTGAAGACGGTTGCCCCAGAAGAGGCAAAGCCGGAGGTGGTTGAGAAAGCAGAAGCCGTTGCTTAAATAAATACGCGCGGGTGGCGAAATTGGCAGACGCACTACCTTGAGGTGGTAGCGCCCTTTGGGCATGGAGGTTCAAGTCCTCTCCCGCGCACAGGTTTACTTTTAGCTGATTTTTGCTAGTCTCTCAAGGAGAAAGGAGGTGATGAGCATGAGCCTTCATCGTTATAGTTCTTTGACTAAGGACGAGAGGCGATTTAACGATAGTGTTCAGTTAAAAGCAAGGCAGTGGTATCGATTTGTTCGTCCGGTGGTCGCGGTTCCTCAAGAAAACTTGTATGACGAAAACCCGCAAACAATCCAATTTATTTGGGGGAGGTTTTTGTTTTCTCGTCGGCTGTATCACGACTTCATTTTTGAGGTAAAATCAGAGAAAAGGGTTTATCGAGTAGCTCTTTACTTTAAGGATGTTTCAGAGTTGCCTCGTACCCCGTTGTGGTATCGGTTTCATCTACCGCATCTACGCTCTTGGAAAAAACCCAGTTCCCAAGTTGTGCCAAGAAGTTTTGAGCCGGGTGTAGAGTACATCTTTCCTGAACCAGTAGAAGACTTTCCCACTCTGTCTACGATGTCGGGAATCAAATTTGATGGTCAAGAAGTGGATCGGCTCGTAAGTTTTAGCTGGGCCCGGTTTTGCTTTTCGCTTCCTGAAATTGGCGAACATGTATTCCAAGTGTTGGTCGATGATCAGTGGCACTATGTTTCCTTGGAGTTTAACCAAGACGAACCGTTGCCCTTTCCTCGGCCTAAAATCGGGCCAGACCTCGACTAGTAGCCCCACTAATGGATTAGTGGGGTCTTTTTTTATATAATAGCCGGCATGATTCCGAGTGATCAGCTTAATGCCATTCTTTCCTCTATGGCTGAGGGGATGGTGGTAGTCGACAATGACCGGAAAATTATTTTGATGAATCAGGCGGCAGGGATTCTGTTGCGCTTCGCGCCACAGGAGGCGGTGGGTCAGCCCCTAGAGGCCGTGTTTCGGTTTTTTCGTGGTAAAGAAGCGGTGGCACCAGAAAATTTACCCATCGAGCAGGCCATTCGCGATAAAAATATTATCTCGATTAGTTTGCTCGACAACCTTTATTTGAGGAATCGCCAAGACCAAATGCTTCCGGTGTCGATGTTGATTGCGCCGCTATTGCGCGAGCAGGCGGTGAGTGGGGCGATTATTTTACTCCGCGATATCACTAAGGAGAAGGAGATTGATCAGGCCAAAACTGAATTCGTTTCTTTGGCGAGTCATCAATTACGCACGCCACTGTCGGCCATTAGTTGGTATGCGGAGATGTTACTCTCGGGTGAAATTGGGGTGGTTAATGCTAAGCAGAAAGAGTATTTGGAGAGTTTGTATGAGGCTAATCGCCGGATGATTGAGCTGGTAAATGCTTTGCTTAATGTTTCCCGCATTGATTTGGGGACTTTCACCATTGAACCAGAGCCTTGTGATTTGGCCGCTTTGGCTGATGGGGTCATTGCCGAGCTTTTGCCCGCTATCTCCCATAAAAAAATTGAGTTGAAGAAGAATTATGATCCGTCGCTGGGGTCGGTGAGCGTGGATCCCAAACTCACGCGAATTATTTTTCAAAATTTACTATCTAATGCAGTTAAGTATACGCCGACTGGCGGCACCGTAACTTTTTATTTACTCAAGGAGGAGGGTGATGTTTTGTGTCGGGTTACTGATACTGGTTACGGTATTCCCTCGGCCGATCGGACCAAGATCTTTACCAAACTTTTCCGATCCGATAATGTTAAAGACAAGGAAGCCGAAGGCACGGGGCTGGGGCTATATATTATAAAGTCGATTATTACCGCGGCCGGAGGATCGGTGAGCTTTGATTCGCTGGAGGGGCAGGGGACCACTTTTACCGTACGGGTACCTCTGTCTGGAATGATTAAAAAACAAGGGACTAAAGAATTGTCTTAAAATATGACCGAAGCTGAGATACCAAAAAAATCAACCATTTTGCTTTTAGAAGACGATATGCTCCTTTTGCGAGCGATTAAAGACAAGCTCGAGCGTGAGAATTATCAGGTGCTCACCGCTCGGACCTTTGATCAGGCCGCCGAGTATTTGCTTAAGGAAGAAGAGCAAAAGATTGATTTGATCTGGCTTGATCACTACCTCTTGGGTGATAAAACCGGCTTAGACTTTCTCAAACGGGTGCGGGGAGACGAAAATCGTCAAACCACACCCGTTTTTGTTGTGTCCAATAGCACCAATGAGGAGACTATTGCCAAGTATCGCGCTCTCGGGATTAGCAAATATTACCTCAAAGCCAATTTTCGCCTCGAAGAGATCGTGGATGACCTAAAACGCTTTTTAGGTTGACAAAATAACCCAATTTATGTAGAATGGGCGAAAATGAAAAAAATCAGCATTATCCTAGTCATTTTGGCCCTGCCGCTCCTCGTTTCAGCTCATGAACTGAGAGCGGTTAAAGTAGAGCCAAAAATTAGTTTAGAAAGTTTACCCGCCTCGGTAGTGGAGGCCCGACCCCCTTCTGGCGGAGGTTCAAGTGGTGGAGATCAGACAGAAAATGAAGAGGCAGAGGATGAGGTTGAAATAATCTTTGAGACTTTGCGCGGCAAACTAGAAATTTTTCATTTCGATGATTTTGCTGAATCAGAAAACTCTTTTTATACATACAAACTAGATTTAGGTAATGGCCAAAAGCTTGATTTGGCGCCAGATTTTTTTACTTCATATCGAGAGAATGAGGAAGTAACGATTACGGGGTTTAGAGCTGGGGGAGTTTTGGTGCCCACGGCCGTTTCGGCCGACACTTATACGGCGCTAGAACCTTCGGAGATGCTTGAGGCTTTGGGGGAGCAAAAGACCTTGGTGGTCTTGGTGCGTTTTTTAGACTCTTTACCGGAACCACTGACTAGAGAAGAGGTGGAGCAACTGGTTTTTGCGGGTTCAGCCAATGCCTTTTTTCGCGAACAGTCTTATGATCAAACCCATTTTTCTGGGCAAGTGTTACCTTGGCACACCCTACCGCGTGAGGGGCGAGTGTCGGGCGCTTGCCTTACGCCAAGCCTTGGTCTTGGGGGCGAGTTAGATGATTATCTTTTATCTTCTGGCATTAATCTTCATCAATATGATCGCTTATTGATTTTTACCGACCATCCTTGTGTGGCTGGGGGAAATTCTAGTGTTGGTAAATACGATCTTTATCTTGGTGATGAGGTTTACCGGCTTTCCACCTCAAACATTTTTGAGCTGCGAAATTTTAATCAAGCACGCGGAAGGAGAAATTGATTCTTTAGCTAGAAAACTTTATCCCAAACCTGTTTACAGTGGCGAAGATACTATTAGAAAATTCAAAGAAGCTAATCCTTTCAGAGAA
>ERZ1292629.4168-Hain-H43-01um-R1-4168-length-10734-cov-7_pt1 | contig 10734 bp, 10 predicted proteins | sample MGYA00564399_ERZ1292629 | MGnify/ENA primary metagenome ERZ1292629 (study PRJEB36523, sample SAMEA6512636) | groundwater metagenome | collected 2019-01-08 | study: AquaDiva: Metagenomics assemblies of 32 groundwater samples | reverse complement strand
AAATCACTCTTGAGTATCGCTCACCGTGTTTACGTACTTGATAAAGGTAAGGTCTATACCGAGGGGGATCCCCAACAATTAATCCATAGTGGTGTCTTAGAGAAGATCTTTTTAGGGCACTAGCGGGATATTGAGTAAAAGATTTAAGTATGATACTCTCTCTTAGGATTAAAAAGAGTTAGATCATGAGTGATATTCTCTCAAAACAATTTGTCGCGGTCAGAGCAGTTATAGAAAAGGGCGGCAAAGTCCTTCTCATTAGAGAAGCAAAGTCATACGAAGGAGGGAGTAAAAAAGGGGAGTATGATTTCCCTGGAGGAAAGATCAAGCTAGGAGAACGATTCACCGATGCTATCCGGAGGGAAGTTCTTGAAGAAGTTGGTTTACAGGTACAGATTGGAGCACCTTTCTATGTTGACGAGTGGAGACCTGTTGTTCGCGGGGAACAAATCCAAATTATCGGAATCTTCTTTCTTTGCCAACATCTTTTGTCAGAAGAGGTTGCATTAAGTCCAGATCATGATAAGTATCTCTGGGCCAGTCCCGCCGAAGCCTTGCAATTACCTCTTATAAAAGAGACTGCTCAAGCGATAGAAGAATTGCTTAATCAGAAAAAGCTATTGTAGAAATGCAATAGCTTTTTGTGTAAAAAGTCTAAATGTTGTATAATCGGGGTTATTAGGTAATACTATTTTTGTATGAAAAATATGCCAATTCTTAAGTGGGCACTCGTGGTGGCTATTGTGGTGGTGCTTAATCTTTTCTTTAACTACAGCATTTTTTTGGTCTATAAAACACCAAAGTCGGAGGATTTTTGCAAACAGGAACAGGTGCAAAAAATACCACAAAATCAAGCCGAGTGTGTAGCCGTGGGCGGTCAGTGGACCAGTGACCCTTCTCGCGCGTATGAAAAACCAATTCCCGCGGGAGTCAGCGTACCTGCCGGCTATTGCAATACGCAGTTTACCTGCCAAAAAGAGTTTGACGCGGTGAATAAGGTTTACAACAGGAACGTGTTTGTGGCGCTGGTAGTACTTGGCCTTATCGCGCTTGTTATTGGATTTTTCCTCTTCGAGATTACTGCCGTCTCTCTCGGACTCTCCTTCGGTGGCGTGCTCTCTTTTATCATCGGCTCGATACGTTATTGGTCCGACATGGATGACTATCTCCGCGTCATTATCCTTGGGCTTGCGCTCGCCGCATTGATCTGGCTCGGTATCAAAAAAATTAAGGATTAAGCGTGAGGAAGTACGACCATAAAGAAGTAGAAGAGAAGTGGCGTACGCGGTGGCAAGAGGCGGGTATCTATAAAACCCAGGAAACCCTCCGACAAGCTCAGGGTAAAGGGAAATGCTACGTATTAGATATGTTCCCATACCCCTCGGGGGAAGGACTCCACGTAGGGCATCCCAAGGGCTACATTGCCACAGATATCTATTCTCGTTTTAAAAAAATGAACGGGTTTAGTATCTTGCACCCCATGGGTTGGGATGCCTTCGGACTCCCCGCAGAGAACTATGCTCTTGCCAACAAGGTACATCCGCGCGTAGCGGTGGAGAAGAATATTGCGCGCTTTAAGGAGCAACTCGATAAGCTTGGATTTAACTATGATTGGGAGCGCGAGATTAACACCACAGACCCGAGCTACTATAAATGGACGCAGTGGATTTTCCTCAAACTCTTAGAGAAGGGGCTTGCGTATGAGTCTTTCGAGCCCATCAATTGGTGTCCCTCTTGCCAAACAGGGCTTGCGAATGAGGATTTAGAGACCCGTTCGACAAGCTCAGGGCAAGTGTGCGTCTGTGAGCGCTGTGGCTCGGTGGTGGAAAAAAAACTTATGCGCCAGTGGGTGCTCAAAATTACACAGTACGCGGAGCGCCTCTTACAAGACCTCGATTTACTGCAATGGCCTGAATCAATTAAAGAATCACAGCGGAATTGGATAGGGAAAAGCAAGGGAGCGCTGGTAAAGTTCAAAACGACACAAGGTGAAGTGGAGGTTTTTACCACACGGCCCGATACGCTCTTTGGTGCCACCTTTATGGCCATCTCACCCGAGCTCGCACAAAAGTGGCTCACTGTGGGTTGGGAGCCAGAGGCAGAAGTTAAAAAGTATATAACAGAGACTCTAGTGGCACGTGCCACGCAAACCTACAAAGATAATCCAGAGAAGTCAGGTATTTTTAGTGGTGTGTATGCTACTAACCCTGCAAACAATGAGGACATCCCTGTGTGGGTGGTGAACTACGTGCTAGGTGATGTGGGCGCTGGCGCCATTATGGCTGTTCCTGCACACGATGAGCGCGATTACGAATTTGCAAAAAAATATAATCTCCCCATCGCCGAAGTTATTTCAGGAGACACCTTAGTTAACTCACAAAAATTTGATGGTATAACGAGTGAAGAGGCAAAAAAGAAAATCACAGAATTTGTTAATGGGCAGATGACAACCACATATCGCCTCAAGGACTGGGTCTTTTCGCGTCAGCGCTACTGGGGTGAGCCAATACCGGTCATACATTGCGAAAAATGTGGCGTGGTGCCGGTGCCAGAAAAAGATCTACCGGTGATCTTACCAGAGGTGGAGCACTATGAGCCCACAGGCACGGGCGAGTCACCGCTTGCCAATATTACCGAGTGGGTCAATACTAGTTGTCCAACGTGTGGCAGTCTTGCTAAGCGTGAGACTAACACCATGCCCCAGTGGGCTGGCTCCTCGTGGTATTACCTGCGCTTTATGGATCCACATAATAATGAGGTGCTTGTGGGTGAAGATAAGGAGAAGTACTGGGCACCAGTAGATGTGTATGTGGGTGGCACCGAGCACGCGACGCGTCACCTTATTTACGCGCGCTTTTGGCATAAATTTTTACACGACCTCGGTATAGTCTCTACTGCAGAACCGTTTGTGCGGCTCAAAAATCAGGGTCTCATTAGGGGCGAGGATGGGCGCAAAATGAGCAAGCGCTATGGCAACGTGGTTAACCCCGACGATGTGGTAGAACATTTTGGAGCCGATACTCTGCGTATGTACGAGATGTTTATGGGTCCTTTTGAAGAGGGGATTGCTTGGAGTACGGATAACATGGTTGGTTCGCGTAGGTTTTTAGAAAAAGTGTGGCGGCTGGGGATGAAACTGATTGAAGTTGAACTTCAATCAAGGGATGGAAGTTCAACTTCAATCAGCAGTCCAGGGGCAGAACGTTCGCTTCATCAGACGATTAAAAAAATAACAGAGGATATTGAGTCATTTAAATTTAATACCGCGATCTCGCAGATGATGATCGCGGTCGGCGTGTTTGAAAAAGAGCTACTCTCAAAAAAAGATTTCAAAACTTTCCTCACGCTTCTCGCTCCCTTTGCTCCTCACCTTACAGAAGAATTATGGGAGGGATTAGGGGGCAAAGGATTTCTCTGTCAAACTTCGTGGCCACATACTCTTGAGGATAAGTGTAGATCAGAACAGGTAATGATCGCCATCCAAATTAATGGCAAAGTTCGTGATCAGATGCTCGTTAATCCCGATCTCCCCGAGGAAGAGCTCATCACACTGGCTCTCGCTAGGGAAAAAGTAATCCTGTGGATAAGTGGGCAAAAACCCAAAAAAACCTTGTCTGTCAAGGGCCGTCTGGTGAGTATTGTGGTATCACTTGACCAAAAATAACAAAAGTGGTAGATTAGGAGCACCTATTTATTACACAACATAATTATGGTCAAGACAAAAAATACAAAAGGTACTCACGAGGTTCTCTCGTTCAATCCCAAAGAAGTAGTTCGGGCTCTCCTTACCGCACTGCCAACTCGTGCGCAGGACGTTGTTAAACAGCGTTTTGGTTTGGGAAAATCTCCTGACCGCGCAACACTTGAGGCAATTGGTCAGACCTACGGTATCACTCGTGAACGTGTCCGTCAGATTGAGAATTTTGCGCTTAAGGCACTCCGCAAGTCTCCGTCGTACCAAGTGGCAGAGAGCGCGTTTGATGAGCTTGAGGAGGCCGTTCTCTCCTACGGAGGTATTGTGAATGAACAAAAATTTCTTGATCATCTTTCAAAAGACAAGAATGTTCAAAATATTTTGCACTTCCTCCTGGTGCTCGGAGATCGTTTTGAAAAGTTAAAGGAGGATGAAGAGTTTCATCATCGCTGGACCGTTGATAAAAAATTGTCGGAAAAAGTTCATGGAGCTATCCGTAAACTTTGTTCAAGTGTTTCAGATGAGGATCTTATTAAAGAGGAGCAACTCATCGCCCAGTTTCTTAAAGAAATTAAAGATATCGTGCGTGACGCTAATAATCCCGAACTTGCGCGTCGCTGGCTAGATCTCTCCAAACAGCTCTCGCGCAATCCGCTTGGTGAATGGGGAAAAGCTTCTTCACCGAACATTAAACTCCGTGGTATGCGTGACTATGCCTACCTAGTGCTCCGGAGCAACGGGAAGCCGATGCACTTTGTCGAAGTGACAGAAAAAATTCGTGAACTCTTTAATCGCAAAGCGCACACTGCTACCTGCCACAATGAACTTATTAAAGATGCGCGGTTCATCCTCGTGGGACGCGGTCTCTATGCGCTCCGTGAGTGGGGATACCGCGAGGGTGTGGTACGCGACATCATACGCGAGCTCTTGAAGCGCAAAGGACCCCTTTCTAAAAACGAAATACTTGAAGGAGTGCTCTCCGAGCGCTTGGTAAAACACAACACAATCATCGTAAATCTGCAAAATAACCGCTACTTCAAAAAGCTCCCCGATGGACGATATACGGTAAGCTAGTCGTGTTATACTATAGGGATGGATTTTGTAGCTGTCATTAGTCATCTTTTCTCTGAATTTTTTTCTGGCAATGCTACGAGCGTAGTGCGCCTTATGTTCCATTACGGATGGTATTGGGTACCGCCGGTGTTGATTGTTGGGTTCTGGAATGCCTATCGGCTGTATACGCTCTTTCAATACACGAGCTCAATGGAATGGGTACTCTTGGAAATAAAATTACCTCGCGAAATTCTTAAGTCTCCACTTGCCATGGAAGTGGTTCTCGGCGCCTTTCATCAAACACGCGATGCTACCTGGTGGACTCAAATAACAACCGGATTTAGACGAGCGTGGTTCTCCTTAGAGATCGCTTCCTTTGGCGGCTCTGTCCATTTTTTTATTCGTACGCCAAAATTTTTTCGTACTCTCGTTGAATCAAACATTTACTCCCAATACCCCGGCATAGAGATACACGAGGCACCCGACTATGTGTACTCTGCTGACTATAAAACACCTGATTCTAAAGACAACATGTGGGGAGGAGAATTTATCCTTACTAAAGATGATCCCTACCCAATCAAAACATACGTGGATTATGGGCTGGATAGGGATCCTAAGGAGGAATTTAAAAATGACCCCATTACTCCTATTATTGAGTTTTTAGGCTCTATTAAACCAGGTCACCAAATCTGGGTACAAATCCTCATCCAAGCGGCAAAAAAGCGTTATAGGAAGAAGGACGGTAGTCTTGGGGATTGGAAGGACCAAGGGGAAGATCTCATCAATAAGATGATGAAGCGAGATGAAAAGCCAAAAGAAGGGGAGTTTAAATTTACCGTCCTTTCCTCAACAGAAAAAGATGTTACCGAAGCAATTGCGCGGAGTATAAATAAACTCGGTTTTGACTGCGGTATCCGCACGATTTACATTACGGAAAAAGATAAATTTGAACACATTAATTTTGTCGGGATAATCGCTCTCTTTAAACAGTTTAGCTCTACTGGCTTAAATGGCTTTAAACCCAACAATATGACGAACATCAATTACCCATGGCAAGACCCTTTTGGTTTTCGGATTGCTCGCATGAAGCGTAAAATACTCCGTGCCTATCGACACAGAGGATATTTTTATCCTCCCTTTAAAAAAAGTAAGCCATTTGTCCTCAACACAGAGGAGCTTGCTACGATTTATCACTTTCCTGGGAGAGTTTCTGAAACGCCTACCTTTGGACGTATTGAGAGCCGTCGGGGGGAACCGCCCAGTAATTTACCACTATAAGATATGAGTATACTCTCCCCATTTTTACGCCGTAAATTGCGTGCTCTAGTACCGAAAGGTTCTCGGCTATGGAAGGTGTATGGAGTGCTCGGCATCGTTTTCGTCTCTTTAGGGTATTATCTCATCATTTCTCCGCCACTTAATTTTCCTCTCCGTAAGACGATACGCATAGAGGAAGGGATGACGCTCAAGCAAATCGCGCTCCGTTTAAAAGAGGCGGGAGTTATCCGTTCTCAAACGGTATTTGCCTCCATGGTTACGCTCTCTGGCAAGGAGGAGAACTTGGTTGCTGGTCAGTATCGGTTTGATCGCCCCTACTCGCTCTTTACCGTGATCAAGCGACTTATTACGGGGACCTTTGGCTTTCATATGGTGAAGGTGGTTATCCCCGAGGGGGCAACTAATGCTGAAATCACTACGCTCTTAGATAAGCAACTCCCCTCATTTGATAGAGAAAAATTCTTTGCGATGGTAGAAGGAAAAGAGGGACACCTTTTCCCCGACACGTACTACTTTACGCCTGTTGCTACCGAGTTGGATGCTTTTACTCAATTAGAAAAAAATTTTAAACGGCGTGTTGGACGCTATGAGGTAGAGTCATTAGTCACCGGGCACTCCTTCCATGAGATTCTTACTATGGCGTCACTCCTTGAGGAAGAAGCAAAGACCGATGAAGACAGGACGATGATCTCAAGCATCTTGTGGAACCGGATAGAAGAGGGGATGCCACTCCAGGTGGATGCCGTGTTTCCCTACATCATTGGGCGCAATACCTACCAGGTGACCAAAGTAGACCTTGCAAACAAATCTCCTTACAATACCTACGTGCATAAAGGTCTCCCTCCGGGACCTATCTCAAACCCAGGACTCTCATCTATCCGTGCCGCTATTAACCCCACACAGAGTGATTACTTCTTTTATCTCCACGATCGCCGTGGTACGATGCACTACGCTCGCACCTTTGACGAGCATGTGGCAAATCGCCGCAAGTATCTCAATTAATGAAAAAACATAACCTCGCGTTTATTGACCTAGAGACAACTGGGTTAGACCTCGAGCGGCACGAGATCATTGAGATTGCCTGCCTCACCGTAAAACAGGATTGGTCCCAAAGGGAGCCGGTGTTTACCGTACTCAATGAGTTTGATGTGAAGGTAAAACCAAAGCACATTGAGACCGCTGAACCAGAGGCACTCCGTATTACTCGCTATGCAGAAGCTGATTGGCTCTTTGCTGTTGAACTCCCGCAGGCGCTCAAGGAACTCGCGGAGCGCACTACGGACGCTATTATGGTTGGACAAAATGTTGCGTTTGATTGGGGTTTCCTTCGTCACGGGTTTAAAGAGACTGGTGTGCAAAATAAAATGTATTTCCACCGCCTTGACCTCATCCCTATGGTCTTCATCAAATGTTGTCGTGACCCCAAACTTGAGCGCTATAATCTGGGGGAACTTTCGCGTTATTTTGGTGTAGCAAATGACCGAGCGCACTCTGCTATGAGCGATATTCGTGCAACTTTTGAGATTTATAAAAAATTAATCGCACTCCCCTAAATCCTATGGCGAAAGTTGTTGTAGGAATGAGCGGGGGAGTTGACTCCTCGGTAACCGCCGCGCTCCTCCAAAAGGCGGGGTATGAGGTGTACGGGGCTTTTATACGAGTGTGGGAACCTGCCTTGCCGTCAGGCAGGCCTGCAGGTGTACCTGGTGTTTGTGATTGGCGGCAGGAGCGCCGCGATGCATTGCGTGTAGCGGCGCATCTTGGTATCACACTAGAGACCGTAGACGCACAAGATCTCTACAAAAAAGATGTGGTGGATGAAATGCTCGCAGAGTACGCGCGAGGACGTACCCCTAACCCTGATGTGCTTTGTAATCGCACGGTAAAGTTTGAGGTTTTAATGGACTACGCGCGATCTATTGGTGCCGATACCATCGCAACAGGGCACTACGCGCGAACAAAAAATGGAAAATTATTCACAGGCGTTGATAGGGAGAAAGATCAGAGCTATTTTCTCTGGGGAGTCTCGGAAAAATTATTGCTCCGCACGCTTTTCCCCGTAGGAGAAATGACAAAAAAAGAGGTGCGCGAGTATGCGGCACACGTTGGTTTGCCGAATGCTCAAAAAAAAGATAGTCAGGGAGTGTGCTTTATTGGGCCGGTTGATGTAAAAGATTTTTTACGTGCCTTTATTAAAACGGAAAAGGGGAGTGTGCGTGATGAAATGGGGCGTAGTATTGGCACGCACCCTGGAGTACCCCTCTTTACTTTTGGAGAGCGGCATGGGTTTACTGTTACTGATGTTGAAGCACGCAAGACTCCTCTTTATGTGGTGGGGAAAGATGTGGAGCATAATATGCTCACTGTTTCAGCAACTCCACTCTTGTCGGAAAAAAATTCACAAGAAATTACACTAGAGCAGACTAATTGGATAGGGGAAGAGCCAAAAGAGGCTACAGAGTACTCTGCACGTCTGCGCTACCGAGCACCACTCATCAAAGCGCAGATCCGAAGTGAGACTTCCCTGGGAAGTCTCACTTCAATTTTACTCACCGAACCAACCCTCGCAACCCCTGGCCAATCACTGGTGCTCTATGATGGAGAGGAGTGTTTAGGAGGGGGGATTATTGTATAATCCAAATATGGAACAGGTGCCGATGGAAGGTGGGGAGGGGAGGAAGGATTATACCCAAGATCCTCACTATCAGAGGAATCTCCGCAAGTGGAATATGGCTCAAGTTGAAGTTATGAAAATGAATGAGACGAAGGAAAAGGTTGCCGAGTGGAGCGGAAAGAGTATTGATGAAGTGACGGAAAATGACCTTGCTGATTATTGGGGGGCAGAGGGAAGTGAAAGATGGCGCGAGGAAAATAAGTACAACTCCGAATTTTTTGACTATATAGGAGAATTGCCGAACGCGGCTTAATATATCTACACTATGCACTCACGAGAGATACGCACCCGCTTCCTCAATTTTTTTAAGAATCGAGGACACTCTATCATCCCTTCCGCCCCCTTGGTGCCCGAGCACGATCCCTCGGTGCTTTTTACCACTGCTGGTATGCACCCCTTGGTGCCCTACCTCCTTGGTGAGTTCCACCCCTTGGGGAAGCGCATTGCAAACGTGCAAAAATGCGTGCGCACCCAAGATATAGACGAAGTAGGAGATACAACCCACGATACTTTTTTTGAGATGCTTGGTAATTGGTCGCTCGGGGACTACTTTAAGGAAGAGGCAATTAAGTGGAGCTACGAACTCCTTACCTCAAAAGAGGAAGGTTTTGGTTTAGATCCGAAGCGTCTGTACATAACTTGTTTTGAGGGTGACTCAAATGCCCCTCGGGATGAGGAGTCGGCACATATATGGGAATCGGTAGGCATAGCTAAAAATCGCATTTACTTTTTACCGGCAAAAAATAATTGGTGGAGTCCTGGTGAGAGTGGTCCCTGCGGCCCAGATACCGAGATGTTTTACGATGCGAGTGAGCATGGTCTTGGTGATTTAAGTCATGAAGAATTTTTGTCTGCAGATGAACGTCAGGAGGTAGTAGAGATTTGGAATGATGTGTTTATGGAGTATGGGAAAGAGGGGGGAAAAGTGGTGGGGAAGCTTGCTCAAAAAAATGTAGACACGGGGGCGGGGTTAGAGCGGCTCGCTATGGTACTCCAAGGAAAGCAAAGTATTTTTGATACAGATCTTTTTACTCCACTTATGGAGGCAATCCGTTCACACGCCACAAAAAAAGAGAGTCACGCAGAGCGCATTGTTGCTGACCACATCCGCACGGCCGCCTTTATGATTGCTGACGGAGTCTACCCCTCTAATGTTGATCGTGGCTATGTACTACGACGTCTCTTGCGCCGCGCGGTGCGCTATGCAGACACTTTGGGCATCTCTGTTGGTACCCTCAGCACCATTGCAGAGTCCGTGCAGGGGATCTACAGCGATGTGTATCCCGAGCTTAGCGAAACGCGTGAGCTGATTGCGAAAGAGATAAAAAAAGAAGAAGAACAATTTCGCACCACACTCACGCGTGGGATGAAAGAGTTTGAAAAAATATCTAAAGACGGGATCTCGGGTGAAGAGGCCTTTCTCCTTTTTAGTTCATACGGCTTCCCCTTTGAGCTTACGCAGGAGTTGGCACGAGAGAAGGGGATTGAGGTAGATGAGGGTGCATTCCGTACACAACTAGAGGCACACCAAGAGCTCTCGCGCAGTGGTGCTGAGCAAAAGTTTAAAGGAGGACTCGCGGGGCACTCGGATGTGGAACTGCGCTACCACACGGCAACACACCTCCTGCACCAAGCGCTCACCGACGTGCTGGGAGAGGGAGTAGGACAGATGGGGAGTAATATCACGGCAGAGCGCTTGCGTTTTGACTTTTCGCACCCTGCTAAAATGACCGATGAAGAGAAGCAAAAAGTTGAAGCTATGGTGAATCAAAAAATTAAAGAAGATTTGCCTGTACAGCGTGCGGTACTGTCACGTGAAGAGGCGGAAAAAACTGGCGCACGACACTTTTTTAAAGAGAAGTATGGGGATGAAGTGTCGGTCTACTTTATTGGTCCTGACCTAGAGCATGCGTACTCAAAAGAATTTTGTGGTGGGCCACACGTTACTCATACCGGCGAACTCGGGCACTTCTCTATTATTAAAGAAGAAGCCGTCGCCTCCGGCATCCGCCGCATTAAGGCTATTTTAGAATAG
>ERZ1292629.4167-Hain-H43-01um-R1-4167-length-10735-cov-4_pt1 | contig 10735 bp, 10 predicted proteins | sample MGYA00564399_ERZ1292629 | MGnify/ENA primary metagenome ERZ1292629 (study PRJEB36523, sample SAMEA6512636) | groundwater metagenome | collected 2019-01-08 | study: AquaDiva: Metagenomics assemblies of 32 groundwater samples | reverse complement strand
GACTCTCGCCTAAGGCTCGAATAAGAATTTTCATTTCCCCCTTGCATTTTTCAGATCAACCACAACATAATTGTCAGTTTTTTCTAGAACTTTATATTTCTCCATTACATATTTCGTATCAGGATCGTTGAAGTTTACAGAAACATAAAAACTCGCGCCTTTAGCAATTACTTGGTCAAAAGATTCCTCGACAACCGGCCAACCGCGTCTTTCGGTTTGATAAAGAAAAGCGGTATCACCGTTATACGGTGCAATAACCAGCGCATCTTTGGGAGTAAGTCTGTCAACGGCGGCCCCTGCTTCGATTATTTCGGGATGATTTATTTTATAAAACTCTTTAACTTGATAAGCACTTATCCCAAACATCATTAAAACCGAAAAAACAAGGATAACTTTTACTAGAGGTGACTTAAATTCTTTAGAGTTCCATAAGTTCAAAACTCCTTGTGCAAGAACAAGACAAACAGCAGGAATGATAAAAATTTGGTAATAATCATGGCGTACAGACGCCGTAGCGACAACCGTCATATAAAGAAGCATTCCGAGCAGAAAAAGTAAGTTAAAAGTGGCTGTCTTAAGAATCCCCAGCGTAAATGGTAAAATCCCCCAAATTCCCAAGATTAAATTCCCAAGTCTTTCTCCAAAAATCCATCTCCAAAATGCGGGACGGAAACGGATTTTATCTCCATTAAACGCCCACTCGAAGTGAGGAATCCCTGCGGGAAACTGATTAACCCATATTCTCCAAAGAAAAAAGGGGGCAATTGCTATATCAAATGCTAAAACTAATTTAACATTCTGGAAAATCTTTTTAAATCCATATTTTTTAACCAACAAATAGAAAAGCGGCAACATATAAAAGAAGGTAAAGGGTTTAATAAGAAGTGACAGGGCAAAAAATACCGCAGAAATATATAACTGCCAGTCTAATTCGGTATCAATAAATTTTATGAACAAGTACATCGAAATGAGGGCAAATGCGGTAGCGGCAGGTTCGGGAAGTATTACTCTTGAAAAATAAATGTTGTAAGGCAGAAACGCAAAGAAAAACGCAGACAAAATTCCACCCGCCCTTCCCATAAATTTTTTTCCAATTGCAAAAAGGCAAACGGTGGAAATTAATGAGAAAATAATCGAGAGCATTCTTCCCCAAATTTCCAGAGAAAGTTTTGGAAACGTCAATACCAAGAGAGCGTGAATTCCATTGTAAATCGGAAATTCTACCATTCTTAATCCTTTGGGGTTATAAATTCCGGTCTGAATACTTGATATGTCGTGATAGCGGGGCAGTAATAGATTTATGCCTTTCTCTACGTATATTCTTGTTACCGAGGCGGTGTCTGCCTGCCTCCAGGAATGCCAATCGGCAACGGGGCTCGTGATCTTATATAAACGTACCAAGAAACCTAAAAGCAGTACCGTTCCCAAAAGAAAATAATCCAGATTTTTAATACGACCTAACTTTTTAAAAAAATTCATCATATTTGATTTTCACTATCGCTACGGCAAACCCAAGTAATAGCCAAAATGAAGTTGCAAATTTTGATGCCTCAAAAACATCTATAAATACTGCGTTTAGAAAAATTCCCGGGACGGCTCCGATTATTCCGGCAAGGTAAACGCTTCCTAAGTCCAGGTTTTGACTAAGTGGAAGAGCTTTCAAAAAAGCCTTGGCGATTCTTAAAAATACTATAAAGAATGACAAAAAACCCAATATTCCCAACTCGCCAAGAAGCCTTAAATAGTGACTATCAGTTGCCAAAGTTATTGAAGAAAATCCGGTTCCTAGTAGGGGATTTTTAGAAAAGGCTCTTATCGCTCTCGGCCATTCAACATTCAGTCTAATCGAAGTCGACCTGTCTTCGAAAACCGGCGCTACCGAAACTTCTTCTTTATTTTTAGAGCTCTCTCTTCTTTTCGGCAAAGATGCCTCATCCGCGGCTTGAACTATATTAACAGACTTTATATACATAATCTTGTTGGTCTTCATAAAATCCTTTACCGTTACTTGAATAACGGTGGAATATCTACCCACCAAATCCGGTGAGAATAACATAATAACGATACTCACAATTATTACTATTGGTATCGCCTTATATTTACGAATTAAAAATAAGGCTATCGAGACTCCAATAAAGTAAGAAACTACAGAAATTCTGGAAATCGCATTTATCAATAACCAAAATCCTGACGATATCACAAACAGGATAAGCACCTTTTTAACCTTTTCTTTTAAGGTAAAAAATAAAGAAAAAAGCACGGGAAAAACCAACACAAGATATGTTGCAAGGTCATAATGCCCGGCAAAGGTAGAAGGAATATGCGATCCGGGGGTATATCTTAAAGCAACACCTTTGGAATATTCGTTATTTTGAGTAGTAATTATCGGCCAATACAAATATTTTTGACCCATACCATAAATACCGGCAATAATAACAACTATCAAAACACACTTAAGATAAAAAGCCAAGTCTTTCTCGGTTTTTACCGAAGCTACTCCGATAAAAAATGCGGTGAAGTATTCCAGCCTTCTTACCCAATGCAAAATTCCAATATGAAAGACAACGGTTTTAGTTAAAAAAACCGCAGAGAGAAGTGAAACTAATGATACAATTAAAAAAATAAAGATTCCCTGATTAATTTTACTTTTCAGAAAGCTGCCGGGATTTCTTAAGGTAATTAAAAACCAGATAACAGCTACAATCAAAATTAGAAAATCCTCAATTCTTATGGATACATAAGTTCCGGGAACGTTTATAAATGGGAACTTTGGGTAAAGTGGAATCGCGATAAGAATCGCTGCCACGCCAAACTTTAGTGCCTTCTCGAGCGTCGAAGAAATCTTGTTGAGTTTCTCTTCAGTGGATGTTTTAAACTTCTCTATAAGCTTTTGCATAAATCGATGCTGTGTCCTTTCCTTCAAGTATACCGAAAAGAACAATTCTACCCAAAGCTCCCAGTTTTAGAAGAAAACGAAGGATAGGGTATTGCCAAGAAGGGAAATGCTTTTTGTAAAAAAGTTTTACTCCGTTATATTCGGCGAGAAGTGGAAATTCACTTGTTGAACTTTTGCCCCCATAATGGATAATACTCCAGCCGGGCAAGTACCAAACTTCCCAACCGGCTTTTTTTATTCGATAGCAAAGATCAACCTCTTCCATATACATAAAATACTCTTCATCCCAACCTCCAACCTCATCAATAACTTCTTTTCTGGCCAACAAAAACGCGCCCGTTACCCAATCCAACTCCTTTTCTCTCAGATAAAAACTTTCGCCTTTACCGAAAAACGACTTACCATGAAACGGGTGAAACGGCTTAATCAAAAAGTCTACGCCCGGAATATCCTGAATAGTCATCCAAGAAAAAACTCGGATAAGCGTCGGGAAATACCCTCCGGTACCTTGAAGAGATCCGTCCTTGCCTTTAAGCATGCAGGAGGCAGCCCCAACCTTTTGATTTTTGTCCATCCAATTAACCATTTCAGAAAGCGTGTTATCTAAAATCAAGGTGTCTGAATTTAAATACAAAACATACTTTCCACCGGCTACTTTTGTGCCTTGATTGTTACCGTTAGCAAAACCTAAATTAGTTCTATTCTCTATCAACCGGAGATTTGGAATAGTGGGAAGTTTTTTGATCGCTTCTTGGGATCCATCCTTCGAACCGTTATCTACAACTATAATCTCATATTTAATCCCCTTCGTGTTTTTTTCCACAGATTTAATGCATTTTTCTAAAAAATCTTTTGTATTAAAACTGACAATAATTATGGAAAGATTTACCATTTTTTCTTAAGTGAAGAAATAAATTGTATTATTACGAAATATCCCAAAACTAGCGCAGCAGCTCCTATGGTTAACCGTACCATAACATTGGAAGGATAGATTTTAACCGTTAATTTTTGAAGATAATGATTTCCTCTGTACCAAATTTCATCTTTTGCAACTTTTGGTTCAAATCCATTTACGAAAAATGATTCCCTGAAGGGATGCACAATTTCTTCCAAGGAAGTACTTCTTGTTTGGTCTCTGATTAACGTTTGGGCATCCTCGGGCGGATAATTTAGTCTATACGTGGGAAGAGGGATACTTAAAAAGCTTGAAGCCCCAAATTCTTTAACATAGTGTTTCATTACCTCCGCCCTTGTAAAATTTGTAAAGTAAGCTCTCTTAAGCGGGATCTCCGTATCCGCTTCTTCCTGGGACTGAACCGAATCAGAAGGGGGAGATGGAAATTCCGGAGCAGGAATTGCCAAATAAATAAAAAAAATGAATGAAAAAGCTATGTAGAGAATTCGAAGAAAATTCTTCATTGGAAAAGTCTGGCCCGACCGAGATGATATTTGGGACTTTTGTTTTTCCTTTCTCCTATAACTTTTGCCGGCACACCCCCCACCAAGGTGAATGAAGGAATATCTGATGCAACAACCGCTCCGGCCGCAACTACCGCTCCTTTTCCAATTTTCACTCCCGGAAGGATAATTGCGCGCGGTCCGATGAAAACATAGTCTTCTATTTCAACCGGTTCCTCGGTTGCATGAAAATCTTCCGCTTCCAGATCGTGCTCGGAGTTATAAATCATAACTTCTGAAGATATATCAACATGACTACCAATTGTTAAATCCGCACGGCCATCAAGAAAGGCTCTGTCGCCAATAATTGTATCCTCGCCGATTCGAACTTTTGAGGGGTTGAAGAATTTGCATCCCATATGAATGGTAGTCCCTTTTCCGATTTTTACTCCGGCCAATTGAAAAACAATTTTTCTTATAAAATAAAAGGGAACGTGGAGACTGATAAGATGTATGACGAAAAGTTCAAAATCCTGGAGCCAGTTTTTAACTCTAATAAAAGCTTTTCTAAAGGCAATAGAAACTGTAAGTGGATTTCCATTTTTATCGGTAAATAAAATTCCCTTACTATTTATGTGTATATTTTCTCCGTAAATCATTTAAATAATATTTCTAAAGTTTGCCTTGCAGTTTTTTCCCAAGAAAAATTCTTTACCCGGGATAATCCTTTTGCCACAAGCTTATTATATTCTATTTTATTCATTGAAAGAACTTTTGATAAGGCCTCCTTAATACTTTCAATTTTATAAGGGTCAACTAAAATTGCCGCATTTGCCACTACCTCTGGTAAAGATCCTACCCTAGAGACCACAACAGGAATACCACAAGCCATCGCATTTAAAGCGTCAAGTCCAAAGCCTTCCCAAAAAGACGGCAGGATAAACACCTTAGCACCTGAAATTAATGGCCCTTTATCTTTTTCTGCCACATAATCTGTAAAGATAACCCTATTTTCTAATTCCAGTTCTTTTACCAATTCAAAAATTGAGGAGTAAAGCCATCCCTTTTTCCCCGCAATAACGAGCTTATTGCTTGCGGAAATTGAGGCAAAGGCCTTAATGAGCCCTTCGACGTTTTTACTTGGCTTTAAGGCACTAAGAAAAAGAATGTAGTCTCCTACTATAGTATACTTTTGCCTAACACGTCGCACATCCTCTTTATTAATCTTAGTATTAAAGCGTTTCTCATCATAACCAAGATGCGTAACATGAACTTTCCCGGCCGCAAAGGGGTAATGTCGCACAATGTCTTGTTTTGTACTATTTGATATTGCTATGACCGCTTTTGATACTAGTATTGACCAAGCACTCCAGAGCTTTAACTGCCAATAGTCTGTTTTTCTAAATTGTTCCGAAAATTCGAGGTAACCAAGGTCCATAATTGAGCATATACGAGGCATCGGGGCAAAAGGGGGAACATAGTGAGAGGGTGTAAAGAAAACATGCGGCCTTGTGGTTCCTCTAAATAGAGCCGGCATAAGCTTTGTTATTATCCAAAGGCCTTTGGCCGGAATCACATTGTACTTGAAACTCTCGGTCTCAGCCGGCATGTCCCTAAGGGGAGGGTTTTTAAGATAAACTATAAGCTTATGCCTACTTGACCACTCTTTTTGAAGCCGCCAAATAGATCTTAATAGCTCAAAAGCATACACGTTAACACCGACTCTGTTTTCAACGTTCGCCTCATTCCCATCAATCCCGATAAGCATACCTCAATTGTACTAAAACAGAAGTATAATAGGAAATCAGTTAAGAAAATGAAAATAATTACTTTTAATGTAAACGGAATTAGATCAGCGTATCGGAAAGGTCTTGAAAGCTGGGTGAAAAAAGAAAATCCAGATATTCTTTGTCTACAGGAAACTAAAGCTAGTGAAATTAATAATACCTCTTCATTATTCGAGACAAACTTACATGATATATATCATGTAAGTTTTAATCCTGCCTTGAAAAGAGGATATAGTGGCGTAGCCATCTACTCAAAAGAAAGGCCAATTAGACAAAGCAAAATCTTGGTTTTGACCGATTTAACAAAGAAGGAAGAATTCACACTTTGGAAGAGACTACTTCTTTGTAAGCAAGCTTGCCGCTTCGCGGTAAACTTCAAGAGTCTCCTCTGCTGCTTTTTGCCAGGAAAATTCTTTAGCCCTCTTAATTCCCTTTTCTACCAGACCTTTCTTATTATCCAGCGCTTTTTTTATCCCCTCTGCTATCGAGTCAACACTAGATGGATCAACAAGTACCGCTGCATTCCCTGCAACCTCTGGCATACTTGAAACATCAGATGTTACAACTGGACATTTACAGGCAAAGGCTTCTAAAATCGGTAGTCCAAAGCCTTCGTAAATTGACGGATATACCAAGGTCTCCGCCCCAGAGTAAAGTGTAGCCTTTTCTTCGTTTGAAATATAACCCGTGTAAACTACCCCTCTTGTCTCTGAAATCTGATCCGTACCTCCGGCTACAACCAGTTTTAAATCTTTTCCTGGTCTGACTTTCTCAAAAGCGGAAATTATATTATCTGTATTTTTTCTAAGTCCCACACCAACAGCCAAAATGTAATCACCACTTATTCTGTATTTCCTTTTTAGATTTTCAACAGTTTCTTTACTTCGCTGTTTAAAAACCTCGTCAACTCCTTCATAAATAACAACAATTTTCTTTTCAAGAATACCAAAATCTATAAGATCACTTTTTGTAGAATTTGAAGGCACTATTATTCTGTCTACCTCCTTCTTTACCCACTCTAATCGTGCTTTATGAGCCTCTGACACATTCCTAATAAAATCCCTCCCTCCAAGATCTGGAAACAATACAGGGGCAAGATCATGGACTGCGGTTACTTTAAAAGCGGAGGTTGGTGGTTGACTCCAATCAGATGAATGAAACACGTCCACTTTTCCTATTAAAGCTTCTATTGGTAAAATGTGTAGTCGGTTCCAGATTAAATCAGCAATTGTCGGTGGGATAGGGAAAATTTTTCTTTTGAAGTTTCCTCTTAGACCATTAACCATTAGCCTTAAGTCATTAATTCTTCTTAGTGATCCACCAAAAAGTATATATTCGTTTTCCTTGTCAACGAGAAGTAGATTTTTAACCAGATTTTCGACGTAAGTCGAAACCCCGGTTCCATAAATTATTTGTGAGCAATCAATTGCAATTTTCATTTTTGATATTTCCAAACAACTACTCCATTAAAATTATATTCTCGTATCTTTTTGAACTTTGCCATTTCAATCTTCTTCCTAAGCTTATCTTCCGGATCAAAAACGTCCTGCACATAACGCATGAGCCAAATCTCGCCTGTTTTATTCGAAAAACCCTCTGGGCCTGATATTATAGCGTGAGGGACGTAATAACGATAGGCTTCCATTTGCGAATTGGCAGGAAAAAGAACTAGGCTATCTTTTCCACGATTTGCTTCTATCATCCCAACCAATCTCCTCCAATCTTCTCTGCGAAATCGCGGATTGAATAAATAGGCGCCAGTTGAAAGTAAATTGACTGTCAATATAGTGACCAACGTGATATTTCGCCATTTCTTATCAAGCGATGAAATTCCTTTCGCCACAAGAAGATAAAATGCCGGAAGCACAAAAAGAAGTCTAAAGTATGAAAGGACCGAGACCTTAAGTCCGATAAGAATTATTAAAACTACTGGCACAAATAACCAAAGGGCGACAAGCTTGGTCTTTTCTTTCTTCGTGTTCTTGAAAGCCGCTAGGATCAGAAATCCGAAAATCAAAAATAAAATTCCTAGAAGTAGGGGATAGGTGAGAGGATTTTCGATGCTTACCCTTCCAATAATAAACTTTACAGGAATTAGTAAAACTTCCTTAAATGTTGTGCGACCCAAAATATCCCACCAGGCAGAGGATCTAACAGATAAACCCCCCAGGAATTGTTTCCAAAATATCGGTGACCACGCTAAAGCTGCAACAAGAAGTGGTATTTGGGAAAGCAAAAAATTCTTCCACCAGTGAAAATTTCTGCGAAAAAGAATTCCCCAGATACCAAAAACAGTCAAAATCGTTATTGGTAAATAATCCGTCAAAAAAATTAAGGGTAAGATTATTGAAAATAGGATCCAGAACTTTACTCTCCCCTCCTCCACCCTTGTGAAAAGATAAAAGGCTAAGGCGGCGAAAAAAGTTGCCATTACGTACATTCTTGCTTCCTGAGAATAGTAAACATGAAGCCCGGATGTAGCTAAAAGTAGCGCCGCAACCACTCCCACCTTACTATCAAAGAGTTTCTTTCCTATCAGAAAGACGACATAGACTGTGGCTAATCCAAAAACAACCGAGAGCATCCTTGCCGAAACTTCATTTAAACCGAACATCTGGGTCCAGGTCTTAAGCAAGACGTAATAAAGCGGCGGATGAAAGTCGCCGGGAGAGAATTTGGTAATTATCTGGCTAAAACTTAAATCTCTGGCAACTACTGCCGAGGTTGTTTCATCAAGCCAAAAAGACTGATTGAGAGAAATTAGTCTAAGTATAAGTCCGAATATAATTATTAGAAAAATCATTGGTTTATAGAATTTAATATCTTAGCGACTCCAGCAATTTTATCCTTTCCTATAGTCTGATCCCAAGAAAAAACCGCGACACCGATTGACGGCGGAGTTAAAGCTTGTCGAACTTCTTCCTTTATTTCAGTAAGTGTAAGCTTGTCATCTAAATCATCTGGCATATCTTTTAGTTGAACGATGGGCAAAATTTTGGCTTTCATTTTTAATGACGCAAGATATCCTATATATTCTCCAATATAGCTAACCGGTTTATTTATCATCCTGTGATAAAGCATTGGACTTACATAGTCAAAAATATTGCATAGTTGTGAATGGTTTTGGCCAAGTTCAGTCTGCAATCGCCCTTCGAAATCCCTTGATGTACATGGAACAGCAAAATATCCAATTTTTATATTAGATGGAATTTCTTCTCGAAGATTTTGTGCCAGATCTTTTATGACCAAGGTTCTGTCTTTCCCTTTACAAAACTCACATCCGATGTGTGTTCCTACAAGTTCGTTTTTTAATCGTTCCCACTTTCCCTCGAATCTCAAATGGTCAAACCAAATAACATCCGGATTCCAGATAAGTGCGTCTCCGACTTTCTTAAGCAAATAATTTTTCCCCTCGGAAGAGACAGGGCAAATGTTTGCTCCGGGAAAAGAAACAAGAGAAATACCGAATTTAAAGCCAAGCCTTTTTATTTGTTGGACTCTCTGTTCATTCAACTTTTCCAATGAAGCCATAACGAAGAAGGCTTTTGGATATTTCAATTCGTCGTCAGTAAAATCCCTGAATTTATACTCAAGAAATAGGGAAACTTCTTTTCTCATTTTGATATTTTACCAAGAATTAAGTATTCCAAAATTCCGATAAATGCCCCGAAGTCAGAAACAATTTTGAAAACAAAAAACTCCGGTAGCATGTAGTATGTAGCAAGTAGCATGCCGACTATTAATGAAATAGGAAATGAAACCCGGATTAGAGCTACCAAGCTACCTAAAGCACCTAATTTGTATCTCCGCTTTGCCATCCACTTTGATTGAATAAAAATCTCGGATAAAGTTTCCGGATTTTTATGATAAAAAATTGCGCCGGGTGCTGCGACCGCTTCAATTCCCAGCTTTTCTGAGAGCGACCAATCATCTGTGTAACCTGCTTTCTCGTCAAATCCTCCCGCTTTTCCAAATTCCTCTTTTAAAATCGCTCTAAAAACCTTTTGTATATTCGGATAATTCTCGATGTGCATTTTTTCCGGAGGAAGTCCCCTATTTATATTCCAACATCTTGCCCAAACGTTATCTTTATTTGCCAAATATTCTTCTTTGCTAAACGTTCCAATAGTTTTTGCGTCAATAATCGGTCTCACCAAATTCTTGATGAAGTCCTTATGAAATGTCATATCACTATCAACAAAAACTAAAATCTCGCCTTTTGCATGCTTTACCCCCAAATTTCTCGCAGCCCCCGCTCCTTGATGTTTCTGACGAAGCAAGTTAATTGATTGATTTGTTAATTGGTTGATTTGTAAAACAGAGGCAACTGTTCGATCGGTCGAACCATCATCAATTACAATAATTTCAACCTCCTTGTAGTTTTGTTTTGCCAACGAAGTCAAACAATCCCTTATTGTTTTTTCTTCATTGTAAGTTGGTATAACAACCGATACTTTAGTCATAAATTTTCAAACAAACCTTCGTATTGTTTTACTATCTTGTCCCAAGAAAATTTCTCTGCCTGACGTCTGGGTTTATCTCCCCAATTTGTGTTTAGAGCTTTTTCTATGGCTTGAGCATAGGCCTTGATATCTGTGGGGTCAACGAACAAGCCGGCATCCCCCACTATTTCCCGGCGGATGGGGTCATCATT
>ERZ1292629.4165-Hain-H43-01um-R1-4165-length-10738-cov-8_pt1 | contig 10738 bp, 11 predicted proteins | sample MGYA00564399_ERZ1292629 | MGnify/ENA primary metagenome ERZ1292629 (study PRJEB36523, sample SAMEA6512636) | groundwater metagenome | collected 2019-01-08 | study: AquaDiva: Metagenomics assemblies of 32 groundwater samples | reverse complement strand
TCTGGAAACAGTATATAACAAAGCTCTTTTGCTGTCAAGAACTTAAACGAGATTGTATTTCCCTGGCAAATTTACTACCCTTGGCATCCACTAAACGATACCGGCCATCCGGCATTATCACTACATCAAATTCTGCAATTTTTGTGTCGCCTAAATCATCTACTTCCATTTTAATTTTTTTACCCGTCTCAAAAAATCCATCTTCCAAAACGCGTTTTTCCTCCAAAAAAGCTCGATCCATAAAAACAACCTCGCCTAACGCCTTTTGCATGTCTTTAAAAATACTTACAGCCTCATTGATGTTTGGCTGTCTGCCATTTTGCGAAATTTTAAAATCCAATAAAATTTTTTCCGCGATAAAATAAGCTCCCTCGTGCCGCTGTTTTCTTTCCGGCTGTCTGTTGTCATTTTCAACCCCAGGCTTTGGCATTCCTTCGCCTCTCTTTGTTCTTCCCTTAATTTCACCGCTTACTGCCCGCATTTCTCTATAATTGGGAGGAAATATTTCTGCGTTAACCATAAAATTAAAAATTATTTTTCTTTACCATTTTCTTTTTCCAAATAATGCTCATACAAGTCTTTGCGTAATTCCAAAATTTTTAGCGCCCGTTCCAAAATGTTCTTTTCTACATAAAGTTTATTGCGATGGTCAATATAATTAACGACCTCGCCAAATTCTCCTCTTAGCATCCCCTTTATATCTTTCGCCGCCATAGCAACTTGAGACAGGTCCTCATCAGATTTAATCTCTCTCTGTTGTTTTCTTTCCATGACAAGCGTCTTTACCCGAAATAAAAATAGCGCTTCATGCGGATGTATTAAATTTTGAAGCTGCGCTATAGTTTTTCTATACTGTTCTATTTTAGCCGCCATTTCCGGCCTGTCAATTTCCAAAATCGCCATTACTCTTCTCAAATTTTCATCTATTAAACCGCGCCTTTTTTCTTTTAAATCTAAAATTTGCTGCCTTAGACTAACCATGTGTTTATCGCCGGCATCAATTCTCTTTTTTACCACCTCTGAAGAAATTACGATTTTTCCTTGTTTTACAATCTCTTTGCCCCGTTTCGCCAAAATTTTACTCGTCGTCTTTTCATCTTCTGAAATAGATTCTTCTAGAGAATGCAAATTTCTATTTATTATGCCAATCCTTCGCTCATTATCATGAAAATCTTTGTCAAAATACGGCAAAGACGGATCCATGCCCTTGTTTTTTTCAATTAAGCTACCGATATCCGCCTTTATTTCTAGCTCCTTGGGATCCAAAATTTCCCCAGCAATATGCTCCGGCTTTTCGTCGGTTGCCCCTAGATATTCCGCCACTCCTCCAGTTTCAATTGTGTTTCTCATAAATTTTAATTTTATTTTATACCAATACAGCCAAAAAGGCAACTACAAATCCTCAATACTGCGAAGAAAACTGCCGGGCTTAACGCGCAGAGGTTTGTCTTCACTCTCATAGCTTACCTCATCTTCATTATTTAAAACAAGTCCCGTGGAATTTAACAGCGAATGATCGTCCAACAAATCAGAATTGATTTCACCTAAAAACACGCTCGGGCCGGACATGGCGTCGCCCCAAGCCGCGCGATTATTGACCATCGGATACGTTAAAAAAAGATGATTTTTCGCGCGCGTGACAGCCACATAAAATAACCGCCTTTCTTCTTCCAAACCCCCATCTTCTTTCAGCGCGCGGTCGTTTGGAAACGCTCCGCTGGCCATATTGATAACAAATACCGCCTTCCATTCCAAACCTTTTGCCTGATGCACGGTGGACAAAACAATCTGGCCTTTTTTCTCATCGTCATTCAGCTTGCTGAACGATTCTTGCAAAGCCGCGTCAGCCAAAAACTTCTCAAGATCGTCAAATTTCTTGGCAAAAAATTTTAATTGCTGTATATCCTCAATTCTGTCTTTGCTGTCAATATATTCGGATTCCAAATATTCCCGATAAGGCGAAGCAAGCACGGCGTCAATGAGCGCCAAAGGAGAACGCGGCGCTTCCAGCAACATTTCCCAAACGCGCGCGAAGTTGTGCCAGCCGGCTTTGGCCTTGTCTCCCAAAGTTGAATAGCCGACATCTTTAACTTCCTCAATATTTTTCAAATCTTTTATCGCTTCAATTAATTTACCGGCCGCAACCGGCCCGATTCCTTCTTCGCGGGTAAGCACGCGCATCCAGGCGGCCATATCGGCGATATTATTTAACACGCGCAAATACGCCAGCACGTCTTTGATGTGCTTGCGTTCAAAAAATCTTAAACCCCCGCGATAATCATAACGGATGCCTGATTTGACAAGCTCCATTTCCACCATTTGCGAATGATGCGCCGCGCGAAACAAAACCGCGATTTCGTGTTCGGGAATTCCTGAATCAATCAATTGAAAAACTTTATTCGCCACAAACTCCGCTTCAGTCTGCTGATCCATATGCGGAACCAACGACGGCTTTGCTCCATTGCCCGACATTGATATTAGTTTCTTTTTATACTGGCGCGCGTTGTTGGCGATTACGTCATTGGCGACTTTCAAAATGTCTTCGCTGGAGCGATAATTCGTTTCCAGCTTGAAAATTTTCGCTCCCTTGTAGTCTTTTTCAAAATTCAAAATATTGGAAATGTCCGCCGCGCGAAAAGAATAGATGCTCTGCGCGTCATCGCCCACCACCAGCACATTATTATGCTTTTTGGATAATTTTTTTATAATTGACGCCTGAATTTTATTCGTGTCCTGATACTCATCAACCAAAATGTAGTGAAACTGTTCTGACAGTTTGTCCTGAATTTCCGGTTTGTTTAAAAGCAATAAAAAATTTACCAACAAATCGTCAAAGTCCATCACATTCGCCTCTTTTTTCCTTTGCGCGTAGCTGTTGGCGATGCCTTCAATCACACCGCTCAAAAATAACCACTGATCAAATTTGGCCTCAAGCGCGTCGGCGATTGATATTTCCGCGTTGCGCGCGTAGCTGATTATCGCCTGCAAAATTCTGGATGAAGGAAACTTTTTTCCTTCGGCTTTAAAATCTTTTGAGCATAATTTAATAATCGCCTCGCTGTCGTCGCTGTCTAAAATTGAAAAATTATTTTGATACCCGAGCTTTCCCGCGTATATTTTTAAAATTCTTACGGCAACGCTGTGAAAAGTTCCCGCCCATGGCAAACGCTCGGCGCGTCCGGTTAGTTTTTTCACCCTTTCATTCATTTCCTGCGCCGCTTTGTTTGTAAAAGTTACCAATAAAATATTTTCCGGTTTGATTCCCTGCTCCAAAAGATGCGCCACGCGATAAGTTATCACGCGCGTCTTGCCGCTTCCAGCCCCAGCAAGAACTAAGCACGGCCCTTCGCCGTGCTTCACCACCTCCGATTGTTCGTGGTTTAACTCCTTGTCGCAATCAATCATAGTTTGTTTCCCCCCAGCCTCCTTTTGATGCCGTTCACCACACCTTCAGGGCCGCCGGTGAAGATTTGCTCTGTAGCCGCCGCCCCGTGAATTCGGAATTTCGACAACTACCCTGTAGTTCTTCCCCTCCCGCCTAAAGTGTGCCGGCTTCGCGCCGTTGATCTCGCGCAAAACAGCACAAATCTGATCGCGCAAGACCTTCGCGCCGCTCGAGAGCGTCAGGTTGACGGAAAGGCCGTTACGAAGCAACGGCTTTTCCTTGCTGGCGCCACCATTTTGCTTGGCCGCGCGCTTCTCTTCAGCTTCTCGAGCCGCTCTCTGATCCGCCTCGAGCTCCTTCTTTCCACTCTCGGTAAGCGCCCCATCGGGACCAATCAGACCCTCGCTGATCGCCTGTTCGTACAGATGATCGCCGGGCTTGCCAAGCCAGCGTTCCACTATCGACTTTTCACCATTGCCCATGGGTTTCCCCTTTTCAATTTGATACATATTAACACACCTTGATTAAAAATTCAAAACAAGTTATAATCAGCGAAAATATAAAGCCAAATATGACATTTTTCAATCTTATCCACAAAGAAAAAAACAGCAAAGCCAGGGCTGGCGTAATCCACACGGATCACGGCGATATTGAAACGCCGATGTTTATGCCGGTTGGCACGCAGGCATCGGTAAAAACTCTTGATCAAAATGATTTGGAAAATATTGGCGCGCAAATTATTTTAGGAAACACATATCACTTGCATCTGCGACCGAACGAAAATTTAATAGACAGCGTCGGCGGACTGCATAAATTTATGAACTGGGACAAGCCGATTCTGACCGATAGCGGTGGATTCCAAGTTTTCAGTCTGGGTTTGCAAAAAGAAAAAAAAGAGCGACTGAACAGCGACAGCGACCAGGGCCAACTTGTCGCGATTGACGACGATGGCGTAACTTTCAAATCACATCTTGATGGAAGCTCGCACCGATTCACTCCCGAGTCCTCCATTAAAATCCAGCAAAAACTCGGGGCGGATATTATTATGGCTTTTGACGAATGCGCTCCGGACGGCATTGATGAAAAATACACGCGCGAAGCAATGGAAAGAACGCACAAATGGGCCGAGCGTTCTTTGGCCGCGCACAAAAAAGATTCAAAAAAACACGGCTACCAACAATTTTTATTCGGAATTATTCAGGGTTCAAACCACAAACATCTGCGAGAAGAAAGCGCGCGAAAAATTTCTTCATTGGATTTTGACGGGGTCGCCATTGGCGGCGAATCAGTTGGTTATAACATGGAGGCCACAAAAGAAATTCTGGATTGGGTTAATCCAATTATTCCGGAAGTCAAACCGCGCTATGCGATGGGCATCGGCCTGTCGCCCTCCGATCTGCTGATTGCGATTGAGCACGGCGTGGATATATTTGATTGCGTGGCTCCGACCCGGCTGGCTCGGCATGGCATGCTTTTTGTCAGTCCAAAAGAAGACAAAAAAATGCGAATAAATATTACAAATTCAAAATTTGAAAAAGATTTGAGGCCGATTGACGCCGATTGCCAATGCGCGACCTGCAAAAATTACACCCGCGCCTATTTACGCCACCTCTTTAACGCGCAAGAAATCTCGGCCATGCGCTTGGCAAGCATCCACAATCTATACTTTATGATTGATTTGACGAAACAGGCGCGCAAAGCGATTCTGGAAGACAAATTTTCAGAATTCAAAACAAATTGGTAAACCTCTTGTGTTTTATCAGATTTGGGGCTAAAATATTCTTATATAAATTTACATTTTATATGAGCGACAGAGAAGGTGCGGAAGAAATAGATCCAAAAAAAATCGATAAAAAATACACTGACCTGTTAGATTTGTGGTTCGCCGATAGACAAAAATTTTTTGCCGGTTTGCAAAAAAATTATCATTTAATCAACAAGGCTGAAAAAGCTACATCATTCTTGAAAAGCCTAACTGAAAAAGGAAAAAAGGCTGTAAAAGAAATGAAAAAAGAGGCCGACCTCTATAAAAACATCATCAAACTACTGGCTTTGTGGCTCAATGATAAAGAAAAAATCCTTGCCAACATACCAAAGTATTACCCTTTAATCAGCGTGGCCGAAGAAAAGGTTCAATACCTAAATGAACGGCAAAAAGAAATCCTGGAAGAGATAAGGCAAGCGGCGAACCTCCATTTTGGGGCAACGGAACTACCTCAGAGCGCGCCAGATGATACGGAAGGCGCGTATGATGGTGGAATAACAATTGAAGAGGAAGTAGATCTTGAAGACGGAGAAAATCCTAAAGGTGAGGATATGGAAATTGATGATGCGGGTTCTGTAATAGAAGGACCTGGAGAGGATATTGATTTTGATGAAATCCCGAAAAGTCCAAGCCCGGACGATAAAAGACATGGTGTAATAAAACTTAAAGATAAACCTCCGAGTTTTGTTGTCAAAAAATCTACAACCAAAAAAAAATAATTTATGCGAAGAATATTTTCAGGCATACAGCCCACCAACAATTTACATATCGGAAATCACCTGGGCGCGATTAAAAACTGGGTTAATTTGCAAAACAAATATGACAATTTTTTTTGTATAGTGGATCTTCACGCCATCACGGTCAAACAAGATCCTGAAAAATTGCAAAAAAATATTTTAAACACAGCCAAAACATACATTGCCTTGGGTATTGACCCGAACAAGTCCACAATTTTTGTACAGTCACATATAAAAGAACATGCCGAACTGGCCTGGATCTTAAATACTATCGCAAAAATTTCCGAATTGGAACGGATGACTCAATTTAAAGACAAGGCCAGACAGCATAAAGAAAATATAAACATGGGATTATTCGGCTACCCAGTGCTGATGGCCGCGGATATTTTGCTTTACGACACAGAGGTTGTGCCGGTTGGCGAAGATCAGGCGCAGCATGTGGAATTAGCGAGGGTTTTGGCGCGCAGATTTAATTCCACTTTTGGCGAAACATTTGTTGAGCCGGAAGCATTGATAAAAAAAGAGGGCTGCCGCATAATGGGCCTTGATGACCCGAGCAAAAAAATGAGCAAAAGCGCGGCCAGCCCAAACAGTTACATCGCCTTGCTTGATTCTCCCGAAGTCGCGGCAAAAAAAATCAGCCGCGCGGTTACGGATTCCGGAACGGAAATAAAATCAGGCGCCGACAAACCGGCCCTTACCAACCTGCTTACTATATACTCATTATTTTCCGGACAATCCGTAAAAGAACTGGAAAAAGAATACTCCGGAAAAAATTATGCCGCGTTCAAAAAAGGCCTGGCCGAAGTTGTGATAAAATTCCTGTCGGGTTTCCAAACAAAATTCAAAGCCATAGACGATGATAAAATAAAATCCATTCTGGAAGCTGGCGCGGAAAAAGCGCGGACTCTGGCAGAGAAAAAAATGGAAGTGGTGAAAAATAAAATGGGATTAATTTAACTTTCGTCATCCTGAATTCATTTCAGGATCTATCGAAAGATGCTGAAACAAGTTCAGCATGACAACGCAAAAAACTATGGAAAACGAAGCCCAGCCAACATCAAAAAGCAAAACAATAAAAAGCATATATTTTTATTTAGTTTCTTTTGTCGCGCTGATGATGGTGGTCTTTTCAACGGCGGATATTATTAATATAGTTCTAAAAACATGGGTATTCACCAAAGCCGACGCTGATTATTACGCGCCCTATTTGTCTTGCGATTCGCTAAAAACAGCGCCAGTTCCGGAAAACAGAAAAACGGCTCCGGTTATGAGCGCGGAAGAATGCGCGAGACAAAATGAGATTTCCAGAAAAAGCCAAGACGACAGCAGGGCCGCTCAAAAGCAAAGAGATGTTGTCCGCGATATTTCCATGATCGTGGTCGGCATCCCACTATTCATGATTCACTGGAGAATCGTGAGAAGAAAAGACGAAAACTTATAATCACTTACAATCACAAAAAAGACCTCCGATTCGGAGGTCTTTTTTATTTATTATATTTTTTTCAAAATATCTGATAATTTTTCCAGCCGCGCTTCGCTTTCACTTCGCTCTTTTACTTCCACGGATTTTTGTTCTAAAGTTTTTTTGGATACAAGCAACCTGGTCGGAATGCCGATCAAATCAGCGTCGGCGAGCTTCTCTCCGGCGCTTGCCTCTCGGTCATCATACAAAACTTCCGCGCCACGCTCTGTTAATTTTTCGTATAACTTTTCCGCTTCTTTTTTTACATTTTCATCCGCGCCTAAAACCACCAAATGAATTTGAAACGGCGCGACCGATTTCGGCCAAATAATTCCTTTGGCATCGTTAAAAACTTCAACCAGAGCGCCCATTAACCGCGACGGCCCCATCCCATAGCACCCCATCTGAACCGGCGTGGCTTTTCCTTCTTTATCCGTATATACAAAACCAAACGGGTTTGAATATTTAATTCCCAATTTAAAAATATTGCCAACCTCAACCGAGTTCCTCTCTTCCAATTCATTATTTCCGCATTCCGGACAGGCATTTTTTAAGTCATTGATAATTTCTTTGTTCACCGCCACCTCGCATTTTTTGCAAAAATAAATCGTGTCCTCTCCAACCTCGGCAAATGTCTGGAACTCGTGCGAGTATTGGCTAAATGTTCCGCCCGAAGCGTAAGTTAAAACTGTCCGGTCGCCAATCCCCAACCGTTCATAGACCTTAAAATATGCTTCCTTGACTTTTTCATAATATCCATCCAAGTCATCCGTGGACGCGTGAAAAGAATACATGTCTTTCATGTTAAACTCGCGCCCGCGGAGCAGGCCGGACTTGGCTCGCGGCTCATTGCGAAATTTATTTTGTATTTGATAAACTGATACCGGCAAATCGCGGTATGAAAAAGTATATTTTTGAACCAAAGGAGTTACGACCTCTTCGTGCGTGGGATTAAGAACCAATTTTGTTCCGCCCTCGCCTTCTGTTTTAAATAAAATATCCATCTGGCTTCTGCCGGTGGCAACATAACTTTCTTCCTGTGTTAACGCCGGCATTAAAATTTCATTTCCGCCCACCGCGTTCATTTCCTCGCGGATTATATTTTGAATTTTTGTAAGCACGCGCAGGCCGAGCGGGAGGTAATTATAAACACCAGCCATTTGCTTGGCGATAAATCCGCCCCTGGTCAGAAGCTGGGCGTTTATGCTCTCAGCATCCGCCGCGATGGTTTTGCTGGTTTTACCAAAAAATTGAGAATATTTCATATTGTCATCCTGAATTTGTTTCAGGATCTGATACATAAATTATGGGTTAATTCTAGCACGCGAACCGTGGTTTTGCAACTTAAAAAGCGGCTTGTTAGGCCGCTTCAAATTTATGGCAACTCCACTACTCTACGTTTATTGTAAGAATTAAACATGAAAATCAGCGCGAAGAAAACAATAATCCAAAGCCAGTAATGCGGGGAGTAAATTTTAATGACATCAAACGCGCCAACCCACTGCACTGTAATAGACCCCTGAATCGTTTCCACATTGTCCACGAGAGCCTGATCTTGCTTTGCCAAATGGGTCAGGCGCGACTGGGCATCCTTAATTCTTGCTTCTGTATATTTCTTTTGGGAATTATAACCATAATTTTTATCTGAAATTTGTTTTTGAAGCGACCACTGCCTGTTATTAAGTTGAGAAATAGCGGCGACAATTTCTTTGAGCCGCGCGGTGTCAGTGGTTACTTCGCTTTGCAAATTTTTGATAGAACTCAATGCTGAATTTAATTGCCTCTGCAAGCTGGAAATCTCGGCATTGTGCCGACTCGTTAAATCCGCGAGTTCTTTTTGCAAAGCAACAAGCGATTCATTCGTAGCTTCGACTGACTGTTCAATCGCGACTTTCTGCGGAAGCAAATTTTGCATGCTGAAATCTTCTTTAAAGAACCGTGAGGGCGCCAAAGTTTTTAGTTCGTCTTTAAATGTTTCAAAAGAAGATTTTGGAACCACGAAAACAATATATCCGGATTTCTCATGAACTGAAAAGCTATCTACGCGCCCACCATATCCTTTAATAATTGTTCTGACGCGCGCGCTAAGTTCGCCGACCTCGCGCGTTTTAATGGTTGAATGATAATCATATTTCAAGAATTCGCGGGCATCTTTTATTGGAGATGATTGCGGAACATAAATCATGCCGGGCATGTTATCAGATTCTTTTTTGTAGATTGGCGCCGAAGCTGAAATGCCCATTCTACTCTCGGAACTAATGTCAGTTGCGGCAAGATAGGAGCTGTCTTCCAAACTATAAGATAGCTGTTCGCTATCAAACGCCGGCTTTGATATGAACAAATCTTTGCTAAAAATTATCACCAGAATCGCCACAGCCCCAAATGATAACGCGAACAAATATTTTCTCGGCCGTGCAAATGAAGACTTGAAATTGGGCTGTTTTAATATTGCCTGAAAAATATCATTCATCAGCCGTTCATTGTTCGGAGGAATTAAATATTGTCTTATCCCCCATCTCTGAAACTCATTTTTTAAACTATTCTGGAAGTTCATATTATTTTCTTAAAATAGCGCGCGCATGCGACAAAGCGCGATGAACGCGTACGCGAGCCGCTATAATAGATACGCCAATAACGCTCGCGATTTCTTTAAAAGATAATTCACACAGGAATCGCAGTCTCAATATTTCTCGCTCATCTTCGGACAACCCGGCAAAAGCGGTTTCAATCATCAGATTATTTCCACTGTCAGATTCATGAACATTTTTTTGTAATGAATCAATATCATCTGTCGGAACTTCTTTGACGCCATTCCTCCAATGCTGGCAGCACTCATTTTTGGCAATGGCGAACAACCATGCGCTAAACCGAACGCCTCTGGCGCGGAATCGGGAAAGCGATGAGATGGCTTTTAGCCAGGTCTCCTGCAGAATGTCCTCGGCAAGATTTTTTTCCCGAAGGACATTGACCAAATAGCCAAATAACTTCGGGGTTATGTTGTCCCACAGCAAGGTAAATGCCTCGCGCTCTCCGGATTGAGCGCGGGCAACTAAACCAAGCTCCTCTTTAATTTCCATATATGCCAATTAATTAGCTCACATAATGTAAATGCAAAACCGACCCGAAATGTTACATTTTAAAACAGCAACAGCCTACCATCAGCTCCGATATTTGACAATTCGCCCTTTTTGGCGTAGGATTTCACTATATATGTATACGAATCTGAACGACAATAATAACAATAACAATCCGTAAGCAACGGGCGAGTTTTTTATCAAAAAAAGCTCTCCCGCAAGGAGAGTTTTAAAATTCCGGGGTAGTTGAGCGGTACAACGCCACGCTGTTAACGTGGATTTCGCTGGTTCGACCCCAGCCCCCGGAGCCAA
>ERZ1292629.4164-Hain-H43-01um-R1-4164-length-10739-cov-4_pt1 | contig 10739 bp, 7 predicted proteins | sample MGYA00564399_ERZ1292629 | MGnify/ENA primary metagenome ERZ1292629 (study PRJEB36523, sample SAMEA6512636) | groundwater metagenome | collected 2019-01-08 | study: AquaDiva: Metagenomics assemblies of 32 groundwater samples | reverse complement strand
TGTGGCCAAGTCCCTGAGCTCCTTATTTGAACTCGCCTGGCAAGCAGCTAAAAACTGATGTTCTCGTAGTGTTTGATTTCCGGCTCCCCGGTATCCCCCATTCCTATCGCCACCAGGTCTATCCGCCAGCCCCTATCCTCGCGGACCAGTTCCGGGTTTTTGCTGGAGATGAGCTCGGCCATGCGCCGCAACTTCGTTAATTTGGCTCTAGTAAGGTGATCCTCCGGCATAAGCCCGCCTGGAATGGTCTGGAGGGTTTTAACCTCTACGAACACAAGGGTGCCGTTTCGGTCTTTGGCCAGGATGTCTATTTCTCCGCCCTTGCCCCGGATATTCCGGCCGAGGATTTGCCAACCCCTGGATTTAAGGTGGTTCGTGGCCAGATTTTCGCCAAAGATGCCGGTTTCTGGTCTTTGGACCATACCCCCATTGTCTCATAAACAATAAAGCCATGGGAACATTCTTGTTTGGCTCGTTTGTCAACAAACTTTGGATTTTCGGCAAACAAAATTGTTTATCAAACAAAAACATCAAGCAAAAGATATCTCCCGGTCCACAAGCGGCCTGATTAGAGAACGCTAATACGAATTTCAATCTGTTTGATTTTATTGTTCATGACCAACTGATAAACACCGCCAGTTTGTACAAATTGTTTAGCGCTCTCATATCGCATTCTTGCTAAACAAAATTGTTTAGCAGGCCGATGTAGGAAAATCAAGGGTTTTTGGCTTTTTGGTGTCTGCTAAACAATTTTGTTTAGCAGGTGACTTAAGCGACCTTAGAACAATCTGTGCATAAAGCGGCAAAAATCCGGCAATTTGGGGATAATCCGGCAATTTGCCGTTGCCGGATTCATTGCCGGATAGATTGCCGGATTCCGTTGCTGGAATCTGTTGTTGGTCTATTTCGATATACCCATACGTCCATATTTTGCGATAGCTTTGCCGTCGTAAAATATGGACATGTGTTGCGACATTCACAAAGTTAATGTTGCAACCACATATATTCTACGACACATTTTGGCGGGTTTCTTTTACAACCGGCTGGCGTCCGCCAACCCGCCGGCAACCCGAGGATCGCCCTTAACCCGCGGAGGTGGGTGGGTTAGTGGATATTTTCGCACCACGCCCGATTGACGGCACGAACTATAAACCTTAATCTAATTGAAAATATGATCTCCCAAGAAAAAATAGATTCATACCGCAAACAACTTGAGGCGGAAAAGGAAAAGCTTCTGGCCCAGCTTAAAGACACGGCGAAGCCGGTGGATTTCGGCCAGGACACCGAGGACCATTCCGAAGAAGAGGATGAGGCCGAAGAGCTTGTAACCGAGGCCGCGATCGGCCAGGCGTTTCGCAACCGCATCAGCGAAATTGATTCCACGTTGTTTAAAATACAGAGCGGAAATTACGGCCGCTGTGAAAAATGCGGCATAGGTATATCCGCAACGATTCTGGACAAAATTCCGGAAGCAAAATTCTGCGAGCACTGTAAAAAATAAACCGTGCTCAAAAACCTTGCCAAACTGCATTCCGCAGAACTGGAAGGGATTCACGCCAAACTAATCGAGGTAGAAGTCGACTTAAACGTCGGCCTTCATGCTTTTAATATTGTCGGCTTGGGCGACAAAGCGGTGAACGAAGCCAAAGAACGGGTTAATTCCGCTTTAAAAAATTCCGGCATCAAGCCGCCGACCCGCGAGAATCGGAAAATTACCGTGAATCTTGCTCCGGCTGACGTCAAAAAGGCCGGCTCGCAATACGACCTGGCCATTGCCTTGGGTTATCTTTTGGCCACGGGGCAGATGAAGGATTTTGACACGGACGGCAAAGTCTTTGTCGGCGAATTGGCACTGGACGGCCGTCTGCGGCCGATAAGCGGGGCCTTAAATATTGCCCAAATGATCGAAGGCGAGGGCTTTACCGAGCTTTATCTGCCGCCGGAAAATGCCGCCGAAGCCGCAGCGATCCGCGATATTAAAATAATTCCGATACACGATTTGCGAGAGGCGATCGATGTTTTAGAGGGCGTGAAGGCCGCGGAGCCGGCAAGTTTCAAGCCGCAAAAATCGCGCGTTTCTTCCGCTCCGGACTTCTCCGAGATCAAGGGACAGGAGAACGCCAAGCGTGCGCTTATGATCGCTGCCGCCGGAGGCCATAATTTACTGATGATTGGCCCACCGGGGGTAGGCAAGTCCTTGTTGGCCCAGGCCTTGGTTGGAATCCTCCCGGAATTAGCCATGGACGAGGCGATTGAGATTACCAAAATATACAGCGCCGTGGGCTTAAGCTCCGGTGGACTTCTTAGCCAACGCCCTTTCCGCTCGCCGCACCATAGCGCTTCGGCCGTAGCCATAATCGGCGGCGGCCAAAACCCGCGACCCGGAGAGATAAGCTTAGCCCACCGCGGCATACTCTTCCTGGACGAGCTGCCGGAGTTCCAGAAAAACGTCTTAGAGGGACTGCGCCAGCCGCTGGAGGCCGGACTGGTGCATGTGGCTCGGGCCAGGGGCAGTGTCGTTTTCCCGGCGAAATTCACGCTTATCGCCGCAATGAATCCGTGCCCCTGCGGTTACTACGGCGACCCGGAAAAAGAATGCCGCTGCAGCGCCTACGAAGTGATTAAGTACCAGAAAAAAATTTCCGGACCGCTTCTGGACAGAATTGACCTGCAAATCCGGGTGCCACGAGTGGCCCTGGAAGAACTGCGAATCAAGCGCGCCGCCGACGAGGCAAGTCCGCGAGCGCGCAAGCGCATCGAGACAACCCGGGACATTCAAGCGCGCCGCCTAAGCAAACTGTCCGGCAAAAAAATCAGAACCAACTCGGAAATGAGCTCCAGACAAACCGAGGAGTTGACCAATCTGACTGCGGAGGCAAGCCGATTTATAGATACTCTGGACCGGGCACATCTCTCGCCGCGCGGCTATTACCGCCTGCTTAAAACCGCGCGGACCATCGCCGACCTGGAGGAGTCGGAAAAAGTCGGACCCGAACATTTAGCAGAAGCATTTAGCTACAGATTAAGAGAGGAGGTTTAAAAGATATTTGCCCCGGACAGAAGCGTCGGGGCTATCGCTTGCGTGAAGAAATATGACTTAGTAGAAGCAGAATAACGCTGATTCAAAAGGCGCACCTAGAAGCAGATTGCCGCAGATCCGCGCAAATCCGCTTGTAAAGACTAGTTGGTTCCGCGTCCATCCGCTTCTACTAGCGAGTAAACGGATTCCTGGCGCCTTCCACTTCAAAATGCAGATGGCAACCAGTGGCCTCACCGGTTTTGCCCATTTTGCCTATTTCTTCGCCCTGCTCCACATAGTCGCCGAGTTCCGATTTTATACTCTCCAAATGGGCGTAGCGCGTGCGCGTACCATTGGGATGCTCCAGTTGTATGTAAATTCCGTAGCCCGAGTTCCAGTCGGTCTCGGCTACGTTCACCACCAAGCCCTCCGCCGCCGCTTTAATGGGCGTGCCGCAGGCATTGGCGATATCCACCGCATTTAAACTGTGAAGTTTGCCCCAATTGACGCCGTCGGCCGGCCGGAGAAAGTAGGCCGATAAATCAGGCAGATTGCCGTCGGCTGCCGGCGAACCGCTTATGGATACGCCGGGAATAATTAGGGTGGTTCCCGGACTTGGCTTATCCAAATCTATGGAACGATTGAACTCCCGGATCTGGGAAGCGGAGACCTTAAAAGAATCGGCGATAGAACCAAGGGTGTCGCCGCTTTTTATTTCGTAAAGCACGCCGGAGACCGGCAGAATGGTCAGCCCCTGGCCAATCTGCAGCGCCCGGCTCTTGACCTCGGGATTGGAACTGATAATCGTGTCTACGGAAATCCCGAATTTTTGGGCAATTTTGGACAAAGTGTCGCCTTCGGCTACATTATATGTGATAGGCATGCCGCTTCTGCCGGACGAACCCAGTATGCCCCCTTGGGCATATAAACTCACCGTAAGTCCGTCTGGCATAGCTGGTTCCGATGGCGCAGCCGTGGTTCTTGCCTCGTTAGGGTTGGGGCTGGCCAGAACCGCGCCGCTTGCTTCCTCCACCCAGACATCCTCGCCGGTTTCCGACGAAGCCGCCGGTCCGCCGAATATTCCAACCTCCACGCTGCCGGAAGCCTTAAATGACCAGGAACTAAGGAAAATCAGGGCGAAAACGAAAAAAATCGCCATGGTGTATGGTTTCTTGGCCAGTCGCAATTGGTCTAGAATTATACTAATACTTTGACTATAGCCGATTAGTGCGGATATAACAATACACGCGGATTTATGCGGATAAACAACCATAAAGACGGAACGGGGCTAAACCCACGACAGAAACAGGCGGTGGAGGCGCCGGAGGGGCCGCTGCTTATTGTAGCCGGCGCAGGCACGGGCAAGACCCGGACTCTCACCAGCCGACTTCAGCGCCTTATTATGAACGGCGCGCCGCCGGAGCAGATTTGCGCCATCACTTTCACTAATAAGGCCGCACGGGAAATGGCGGAGCGCGTACGCGACGCCAATCTACCCATTCGACAAGCTCAGGGTCCTGAGCTGGTCGAAGGACGAATACATGCGAATGATACGAATGAAAATTTTGGTTCTCAATTCGCGGCATTCGCATGGAATTCGCGGCATTCGCATCGCGCTATGCCGTTCATCGGCACCTTTCACTCCCTGGGCGCGCGCATATTAAGAAGTGAGGGGCGCTTTCTGGGACGCCGGCCGGATTTTGTAATTTTCGACAACCACGACTCCCTGGACTTGGTTAAAAAGATTGTTAAATCCCTGCCGCAGGAAACCAAGGAAGGGCCGGTTTTCTTTGCGAACATGATCTCCCGCGTTAAAAATGGGATGCTCGCGCCGGAAGCGATACTCGGGTCTCATGATCGGACCGATTTATTGTGCGCGGAGGTTTGGGAGCGCTACGAGACGGCTCTCATAAAAAACAATGCTTTCGATTTTGACGACTTATTGGACAAAGTGGTCAAAATTTTCCGCGCTCATCCGGCAGTGCTCAAAAAATATCAAAATAAATTCCGGCATGTCCTAGTGGATGAGTATCAGGACCTGAACAACACCCAGTATGAATTCATCCGTCTCTTGGTCGGCGACTCCAAGCGCATCTCTGTTGTGGGAGATGATGCACAGACTATATATTCATGGCGCGGTTCCAACTTCGAAATATTTTTGAACTTCGAAAAGGACTGGCCGCAAAGCACAATCGTGGTCTTGGATGAAAATTATCGCTCCTCTCAAAATATCATTGAAGCCGCTTCGGCAGTCATCCAAAATAATCGCCGGCAAAAACCGAAAAAATTGTGGACGCAAAATCCGCCGGGTTCGCCGGTGCGATTGATTGAGGCCGGGGACGAAGACCAGGAAGCGGAGTGGGTCGCGGAGAAGATAGAAGCAGATTTACGCGGAACCGAAATGCACGCGGATAAACGCGGATGGTCAACGGCTATTCTCTACCGCACCAATGCCCAGTCCCGGGCCCTGGAACAGGCGCTAATTGAACGGGGCATAACCTATCAAATTTTCGGCGGCCTGAAATTCTACGAGCGCCGGGAAATAAAAGACGCTTTAGCCGGCCTGCGGACAATCCTGAACCCCGAGGATGAAATAAGCCGCGACCGCTTGAATAAAACCTTTGCCAAAAGCAGAGTGCGCGGGTTTATAGAATCAGCCGCGGGAATGCGCGGCGAGGCGCCCCTTAAAATAATCCAGGTTTTCCTTGATGTTTTTGACTATCTGGACTATCTGCGGCGAAACTTTCCAAATCACGCGGAACGGCAGGAAAACGTCGGCGAACTTTTGCACTTTGCCGCCCAGTTCAGCTCCACGCCTGAATTTTTGGAACAAGTTTCTCTGCTTCAGGCCACGGACAACATAAGAGAGGATAGAGGAGACCAGCCTTCGTCCGGCTACGGACGGGCAAGGAGGAAAGAGGAGAGAGGGGTGCAGCTTATGACTATTCACCTGGCTAAAGGATTGGAGTTTGATTCGGTTTATATCGTCGGCTGCGCCGAAGGGCTTTTGCCGCACGCCCGCTCCATGGAGAGCGAGACGGAACTGGAAGAAGAGCGGCGGCTGATATATGTGGCTATAACCCGCGCCCGCCGGGAATTGTGTTTGAGTTTTTATGATCTGCCGTCGCGGTTTTTGTCCGAGATTCCACCGGAGCTTTTAGAGTTCAAAAGTTTGGTTTCTGATGAGGATGTTTTCTCGGATAGCGAAGAAAGATATATTACACTAGAGTAAAATTCTGAATCCTAAATTCTAAACTCTAAAATGAGACGGCTTGGCCAACATTTTCTAACCGACCCGGCGACGCTCAGAAAAATAGTGTCGGCCTTAGACGTTCACTCTTCCGACGCGTTGATTGAAATCGGTTCGGGACACGGAGAGCTCACTAATAAGCTTTTAGCTGTTAGCTTTGAGCTTTTAGGAAAAGATAGGCCGGCAACTAAAATTATTGCGATTGAGAAAGACAAACAACTTGCAAAAGAACTTAAAGAAAAATTTTCCAACAACGCCGCCGTAAATGTAGTGGAAGGAGATGCTTTAAAGATCCTGCCCGACGTTATCAAGGGCTATAAGCTAAAAGCTAAAAGCTATAAGCTAGCTGGAAACATTCCTTATTACATCACCGGCCACCTTCTGCGGACAATCGGCGCTTTGCCCAATAAACCGGAGCGGTGCGTGTTTACCATTCAAAAAGAGGTGGCGGAACGAATCGTCGCCAAGCCGCCCAGAATGAATCGCCTGGCGGCCAGCGTCCAGTTTTGGGCCAATCCCGAAATCCTGGGAGGCATATCCCGACATCTTTTCCGGCCTCCGCCGGAGGTGGATTCGGCGATAATCCGCCTTATGACCATCAATCCGCCGGCCGACGAAAAAGCCGCGATCTCTTTCAATCAAATCCTTCCGATTCTTTTCCGCCAGCCGCGAAAAACTATCTTTAACAACCTGCGCGCACGCTTCCCACAAGATGAAGTTCACAAGAATTTGCGCCAAATAGGCGCGGAGTCCAACGCGCGCCCGCAGGATCTGTCTATAGACCAGATTATCCACCTGGCTCGTCTTTGGAATTAGAAGGGTTATGATATAAAATAATCGAGATGAGGACATCTTCTCTTGTCGCCTCATTCTTGGTGTTGGCCGTCATATCTGGAACGGCTGCTCTTGTGTTGACCCAAGAACCGTCCCGGCCGGTTGCACCCCGGGCATCCGGCTCCCTGGATAAAAAACTGCTGGCCAATGTTCCGCAAAACGCTTTTATAGAGAGCATCCCGGAAGCTGGTGCGGGTCAAGTAGGTCAAGACAGTAAGGTTCTTTATTCTTTAACTGACGCCTTTGCCCAGGGTTTAAGCGGTGAGGTTTTGGCGGCGAACCCCAACGGGCCGCGCGGTTCCGGTGAAGACCTGGCCGTGGCCGTGCCTGATTTTGAAAGATACCTAAGTAATTTCATAGACGACGAAGACGTGCAGGCGGAAGTGCTGGCGGAAGTTGCGGCCAGAGAAATACGTGCCGAAAGCCTGAAGTTGGTAGATGACACCCCGGCCAATCTTCAGAAATACGCTGAGGGCTATCGCGCGGTTTTGGAGGGGGTGAGTAGCCCCAACCTTATCGCCATGCTCGGCAAGCCGGCGTCCCAAGACAACACCAACGCCTTGAGCACGGTTCTGGGGAGCGCGGTAAACAAATTAAAGAAGTTATCCGTCCCCAAAAAATTCTCGGCTCTGCATTTAAGCACTCTGCGCGTTTTAAGTTACGGCGAGCAGGGCATGGCCGTGTCCAGCGCCGCCGACCCGCTTAAAGAAGTGGCGGTTTTAGAGATGCTTGGAGAAAATTATTTTAACGACATACAAACCATACAGTCCGAGCTCGGCAAGTTACAGTCGCTCGGCGCCGTGGAACAAGAGTCATTGTTTTCTATGCTCCTCGGCATCAGGACTGCGCATGCCCAATGGGTAACCTTCAGTCCAGCGGAGTTTCTCCGCGATGTCTGGGAATACATAAAAAAATTTATCACCGAAATAATCAAGGACCGGCTCGTCCACCGACTGGTGAACCAGACCATAAATTGGATACAGGGCGGAGGCAAACCGCAATTTGTCACCAATTGGAAAGCGTTTCTGCGCGATGCCGGCAACGAAGCCGCCGGGCGGGTTATTGAAGCAGTCGCGCCGGGACTCTGCCGGCCATTTGGACCGCTTATAAGGGTGGCGCTTTTGCCGATAAATAACATTGAGCCGCCGGTCACCTGCACCCTGGACCAGGTAGTGGACAATATTGAGGATTTCTATAACGACTTCTATAACGGCGGTTGGATTGCTTACGGCGCCTCTTTGCGCCCGGAAAATAACCTTATCGGCTCGCTGATTGAGACCGCCGACCGGGTAGCCATAGAGCGGGAAAAGGCGGAGCGCGACGCATTGCTTAAGGCAACCGGCGAGGGCTTCAAACCAACCGAGAATTGTTTACGGGAGGATTTCATTTATGGATGGAAAACATACCCCGGCAAGGATGGTAATCTAACAAGTCGCAAATGGGAGGCAGTTCCAGGCACTAAGCACTGTATAGAATATAACGTCACCACTCCGGGCACCGTCCTCGGCCAGGCAACCTATAATGCCATCGGCGCCCCGCTCCAGCGCATAGTAAACGCCCAGGATTTAGTGAATCTTTTCTCCGCGCTAGTGAACTCCGCGCTAAATAAAATGATCACCGCCGGCAAGAAGGGCTTGGCCGGCTTGAAACAGGACGCACAGGCGAAAAATTTGGTTGATGCTTGTTCCCAGATGAGCGGCCAGGCACGCACAGAGTGCGTGAAGTCGGCGCGGGAGATCGCGGCTAGCGCTAATCGAGAGTGTGAGAATCTGCCGCCGGAAGAGCGCGAAGAATGCCGACTGGAGGTTGTCGAGCCGCCGCCGGAGGGCTGCAGCGCGGCCAGCTGCGATGCGCCGGACATTCCCATTAAATACGATGGCGATGTTAACGGGGCGATTGACAGAAACCGAGGCGGGGCGGACGTAACCACCGAAGCCGGCATTGCCGCCTTCAAAGAAGCGGTGGTTAACGACCTGCGCAGCCAGGGCTTCATTGGCAACGCCACGGCCATTAACTGCAATGGCAATCCTTCAAGCGACGCGCTCATCATCGGCAAGGCCGGCGATGAGTATGCGGAATACTTTGACGTGGTTCAGGGAGCAGGCGGCACAAATCCCGCGCCGGGTATCGGCTATTCCCAACCTGCAGATTGGAAGCGCTGCCAGGGCTGCGGCCAGACCTCGCCCAATATCTGTCAGGTCAGCGGGGGTGGCACCGCTAATATCTGCCCTGTCGGCACTACCCGCGATACGACCGCGACCCTGTCCGGCGCGGACACTACCGCTACCTCCGGCTACTGGTGCAACAACGACCCATTCAGCATGAGCCAGAACGGCAATGTTCTCCTGGTCTGCCCGCCGGGCGTTTCCGGTACGGCCTTTATAGCCCAAAACACTACTGACTGTAATGTGCGGCCGGACCGCGGCACGCCCGGTTGGACATTTGAAAGCTATGGCGGTTCCACGACCCGCGCCCGAGACCCTTCCGGCACCGAGGTTGATTTTCTGGCAACTATGGTTTGCGCCAACGCTCAAACTGTTGCCGTGCCCGCGGGCAATTACACCGCCGGCTTATTTACTACCCAGGGCGGCTCCGGCACCGCGGCGATATGCAAATAGATTAAATGAAAATATTTTCCAAAAAATATCTGGCAGTCGCCGCCATCCTGGCGGTGGTGCTGGTTTTGGTTCTGCCGGAGATTGCTAATGGCAGCTTTTTCTCTATAGACAACCTATTGTTTCGTGCAGTGGCTAAGTTCGTCTTTGGGATTGTTTGGCTTATAGATTGGGTCGCCAAGGTGGTAATTTCCGTAGAGGTGTGGGTTATTGGCTTTGTGCTCAAAGTGAGCACGGGCATTATCAACTCTCCGCCGGTCCGTGCCGGCTTCCCGGTAGTTCTCGCCTTCACCAATCTTGCTTTCGTTCTTGCGCTCGTCGTCGTCGCAATTGCCACAATCGTCCGCCTCCAAAGCTATGCGATGAAGCAGACATTGTGGAAGTTGATTGTAGCCGCGGTGGTGGTAAATTTCGGTCTAATTATTGCCGGTGGCATACTGCAATTTACTGATTCTCTGTCGTTTTATTTTTTAGACACAGTTAGAGGTGCTAACACGCCTACCGCCAATATGGGTGCTGGTGTCGAGAAATTTACAAATTTTGCTAGTTCTCTAGGCGGCGCTCTCTATCCCCAGCGTCAATCAATTCAACCTAGTAGTGCATTCAGTGGCACTGCAGGAGGACAAAGCGAAGAACAATTGCGAAAAGCGTTTAACGATGACGAGCAGTCCTTTGGCGGGCTCGGCTCGCTAATTGGTACCGTGCTTTTTGCTTTGTTTTCCTCAATTTTCTCCATAATAATTCTGGGGGTTTTCGTAGTAATGCTCATTATCCGTTATGTCTATATTGCATATCTTTTAATAATTCTGCCAATTGCCTGGGCCGGCTGGATTTTTCCGGCGACGGCGCAGTACGCCTCAAAATGGTGGCATAGCTTTTTCCAACAGGCGTTTTTCGCACCGATTGTTCTCTTCTTTATGTGGGTGGCCATTCAGGCAAGCAATGCCATGTACAATTCTAATGCCTTCGAGGTAAATGTTTTCACTAGCAAGGATCAGAACCCACAACTAGGCGGAATACT
>ERZ1292629.3457-Hain-H43-01um-R1-3457-length-12196-cov-5_pt2 | contig 10741 bp, 11 predicted proteins | sample MGYA00564399_ERZ1292629 | MGnify/ENA primary metagenome ERZ1292629 (study PRJEB36523, sample SAMEA6512636) | groundwater metagenome | collected 2019-01-08 | study: AquaDiva: Metagenomics assemblies of 32 groundwater samples | reverse complement strand
TGGCCCCAGCCTCCGGCCCGCCCTCCGGCAGATAGTCGTCAGCGGCTGCTGACCCCAGCGACTTCGCGGGGGCCTTCACTTCGCCCAGCGCACCCGGTTCACCGGCAGCACCCAGCGACCCGAACTCCTCGATGTCCTTGTTCAGTCTCCCCTTGGCTTCCGCCGCCAACTTCTGCGCCAGCGTGGCCCCGAAGTCGTCCGGCTCGATGACCCCCCGCAGGATGAGGTCGTTCATGTCGAACACCCGATCTTCCTTGTCCAGCGGGGCGACCGCTTCCTCCAGCGCCTTGAGGTCCTTCTTGGGGGCGACGGCACGCTGCGCCTCTGATGTCGGACGGGGACCGCGACCGGGACCGGGGCGGTAGGTGGCCTCCTGCACGTTGAACTTGTTCAGGGTCGCCACGATCTTGTCCGCCTTGGCTCGGCTGCCTGCCGGGAGCAACGCCACTTCTTCTCCGTTGACCGTATCCACCCCGCGTAGCGATCCGTCCGGTGCTTCCCTGACGATGTACCGTTCGGCGGGATTGTCCCCGAAGCCCTGTGGTGTCTCGACCGCCGCAGCAGGCACCGGCTCGGGGGCGGGCGTCACATCCCGCGGCGTCCGCTGCTGGTGTAGATTCCATGCGTCCTCGGCGGCCATGCGCGGATCGGGATAGTTCCCCGTCACCGATCTTCCCTCTGCGTTCATCCCGGTCCACGTCTTCCCATACGCCTTGTTGTCCCGCAGCACAAGCGTAATTCCCGGTGGCATCTCGATTACGGGCGGCTTCGGGGCGGCGGCGACCGGCGCCGGCGCCTCCGCAACGGGCGGCTTCACTTCCGCCACGGCAGCAGGCGGCGGCGGTTCCACAGCGGCCACCCCCGCTTTCGGTGCCCCCCGTGCGATGAACTGCCCCTCACCTTCGGGCCCCACAGCAGAAATGTCCGTGCCGATCTGTGCGGGGGCGCTCGGTGGCTGGATGGCCTCGCGGGCCTTCGCAGCCGTGGCCGCCCGCTCCTGCGCGGCCTGCAACTGCGCCTGCCGGTACGCGATCTCCCGCTGGTTCACCAGTTCCTCAGTCGTCAGCGTCCGGGCCGTTGCGGGTGGGGTTGGCTTCAGCGGACGCGCCGGGGCCACCTCGCCACCCGCGAAACGATTGTCTGCCGGGAGTCCACCCGGAGCAGGCGGCGGCAGCGCCTCCCGCATCCCGCCACCCGGAAACTCTACGCTGGGCGGCAGCGCCTCGCCCGACGGGGCGCCAGCGCGGACGGGCAGCGGGCGGGCCACCTTGGCGGCCTCGATGTCGGTCGCTCGCCCCGCAGCGACGGCGGCACGGCTCGGGACGGACTCCCCGGCACGGGCTACCGACTGGAACGGCTCGATGATGGTCCCTGCGGCTCGGGCTGGCGCGGCAACCCCTACCCTTTGCGCGGCACCCTTCAGCAGCCCAACCAGTTCCCGCCCCTGTGCTGGCGTCATCGGGATGGCGACATCCATCGTGCCCTTCGCCAGCGCCGATACTCCGGCAATGGCCCACGTCGGGAGGTCCGTCTGGGTGGCGAGGTATTCGGCGGCCGGCTTGATGATGGCCGTGGTCGCCTCGTCCAGCGGCCCGAACGCCATCTCCGCGGCCTCGCCCAGCGTGTTCGGCCCGAACTCCTCCTCACCCGTCACGACCGTCACGGGTGGCCTCTGGTCGCCCGGCGCGGCAGCGATGGCCGTGTCCCCGCCCTCACGTGGAACCGTCAGGCGGAATCCGACCGCATTGGGATCTCCTCCGGCGCCCGGAAGCACGACCCGCTCGTTCTGCGGGCGAACCGCTCCACCGGGTACTCCGACCCGCGGCGCGTCCATGCCCAGCCGGTTCACGGCTCCGGCAGCGGCCCCCGCCGCCCCCTTCACCTTCTCCGCATACTTGATCGCCACAGCCTCGGCCCCCGGCATCCCGGCAGCCCGGAACGCCTGCGACGGCAGCGTGCCGCCAGGTCGCAGGTCCATGAACCGCTCTACCGCACCCACCCGCGGCGGGGCGCTCGGCTGCGCGGGGGCGGGAGCAGCAGCGCCCGGAGCAAACAGCGCGTCGAACTCGTTGCCACCCGCGGCGGGCGCGGCACCCGGCGCGAACAGCGCGTCGTAGTCGATCTGCGCGGGCGGCATCAGTTCAGCGGAAGCGGTTGCCCCGGCACGGCAGGGATGTCGTTCACTTCGTTTTCCTTGAACGTGAACAACTTCGCAAGGAACGACTGGCCCGGCACCATCGGGCTCCCCTTCACGATTGGCTCCGCCTCAATGAACCCCGTCAACGCCCGCATCGCATACGGGTCCTGCTCCAGCGCAGCCCGCTTTTTCGGGTCGGCCAGAATCGTCTTCGCATGGTTGATCGCCCCCATGTCGCCGCCCTGCTGCCGGGCGACCTCCATCTGCCGGTACAGCGCCGCCGTGACCGGGAACTGCTTGGGGTAGGTCCGCGCAAGCCGCGCACCCGCCGCCAGCCTGATCTGCACCGGCGACACCGGGCGCTTCCGTCCAGTTGCCGGATCCACCGCGCCGACCTCCAGCATGGATGACGCCGCCTGCTCCTCCCGGCTGATGATCTCCCCGATGTCGGGGGCCTTCGCCCCAGCCGCAGCCCGCCGGTTCTCCCGCTGCGTGTTCGCCCCCATCAACCGCTCCCAGTCCGCGTCCATCTGCACCAAGTCCTCGTTGCGGGCGTTCCACAATTCCTTATCGGCCTGTTCGGGGGTCATCACCTTCCCCCCGGACCACTCGGTGATTTGAATGAGTTTCCTTCTTGCATTGGCCATCTTTATTGGATCAAGCAACGTCCGGTCCGCGATCCGCTTGTCCTGTCGGGCGCGATCACCCTCGGACACCTCGAACATCCGTCCGCCCTCCTCCACGGCTCGACCGACCCCAGCCGAACGACGCTGGCGCTCTCGGTTGACCTGGTCGAACGACGACATGATCTCGTTGGTGGGATCAGGCAGAGGCATCAGTTGATCCTCCGGTCTCTCTCGTCGTGCGCCCGACGCTCAAGGATGTCCGCCAGCCCGCGACCGGTCCGCGTCACCCCTTCATCCTCGCCCCCGAACACGTTGCCCGAGATGGACCCCAGTACGGGGGCCATCAACCGCAGCGTGCCCGCACTCAATCCAAGGAACGATCCTGCCGGTGTGGCGGCTGTCCCAAGTGTCGCCGTGGTTCCAGCAGCGGCCCCGTGGGCTGCCGCTGTTCCCGCCGCGATTTCGCCAGCCGTGGCCGCGGTGCCCGGAACCGCAGCAGCAGCCGGAGCCAGCAGCGCCGCGCCGCCCAGCGTCGCCGCCGTTGCCACCGCTCCCGCCACCGCCCCCGCCGTGCGCTTCCGCCGCTCGATGTTCACCCGGTCCAGCGCATCCTGGTATCGCGTGCGGTAATCCCCCACGTCGCGCATCGTGTCCCGACGCGCAGCCGATCCTGCGGCACCCGCAAGATTGACCCCCGCCGTGTACGGCCCAATGTCCCGAATGTCCTCCGCTGGCATCGTCCGCTCCTTATGCGGGGGGGGTCGAAAGCGAGGCCGCCCGTGCCGCCGCGTTCGCCCGCGCCTTCGCAATCGCATCCATCACGTCCAGTTCCGTCTTGCCCCGAATGACTCCCGTGGCTCGCCTCACCTGATCGCCCATGTACCCACCCGCGTCGAACGATCCCTCGCTCAGTCCGCGCTCCGCCACATCGGAGATGGTCCCGCGACGGGCCTCCTCCTCCTGCTGGGCGCCCAGCCCGCGCAACGCACCGACCACCCCGGCGGAATCGTTCGCCGCCACCATGTCGAGCCCTGCGGGGTTGTTGAGCAGGTCCAGGTTCCGCTGGCGAGTGTTCGCGGCCTCGCGGCCTCGCTGCCTCTCGGCATCCGTGGTGGTGAGGTTTCGGAGGGTAGTCCCGCCGGGTTTCATTAGATTGCTAAGCCGGCTCATGGCTTCAGTATACCCTCCTCAGATGCCCACGGCGATGTAAACCAGCGTGAACGTCCCGGAACCCCCGTAGACCTGAAAATAGTCCTTGGTTTGGCCCCACCACTTCAGCCCCCCGTGCTGGTCCACGAACACCGCGGCCAAGCACGCGACCGGGAACGGCTTCAGGTTGCCACGGTGGTCCTTGAAGTAGATCGTCGCCGGGAGGCCCGCCGTCACCGTCACCACCCCGACGGATATTTTCGGTTCATGCTGCCCCACCCCAAGAAACGATGCGACCGCGCCGGCCGCTGCCCACAGGCGCAGCCCGACCAACGCCAGTTCCCCGAAGAACCCGGACGACGACCGTCCGCCCTCCTCTTTCTGCCCTTCCGGGAAGTCTGCGTCCTGAATCGGCATCAGCCGCCGGCCCCCTTGTCCGCCCAACCGACCGCGTGAATCCTGCACCCGACGCCATCGTTCGGTGGGTTGATCCGCCACCCGTTGATGTAGTCCGCCTTGGCCTGCCCCGAGGTCAACGTCGGGAACTTGAACCGGAACGCCTGCGGATAGGCGTTCATGGTGGGCGCCCCCGTCTGCACGATGCTGAACGCCGTTTCATACGACCCGGACGGCAACCTCCGCTGGGCGGTCCAGTTCGCCGCCGTGCCGGAGGTCTGCGAGGCCACCACGATCATCTCCTCGATGACCTTCTTTTCCGATGAACGGTACGGGGGTGACGATAGCCGCGCCGTGAACGCCGTGCCGTTGTCGGTGGCAAGGGCGGCGTCGAAATACTGGATGGCGCCCGCGTTCGATCCACCCCCAGCCGTGCCAAGGTACATCGTCCCGCCGGCTTCCCGTAGACAAGTCAGGCCGATGGTCGCCCCCACGGTCCACTTCCAGAACCCCCCGCTGGCGGTGGAGTAGAACAGCGCATCGCACGCGGCGGCGGTCGTTTTCCGCTGTGGCACCATCAAGGCCCCCCGTAGCGCGGTCCACGCCTGCACCTGCGTTTCACGGGAGGCATCAGACGCCACCCTGATCGCCGTCAGCACGCGGTCCCCGATGATCTTCAGTTCGCCACCCGCGATTATGCCGATGTTGCGGGGTGACGGCGTTTCCTGCGTGGCTCCTGAAGGCTTTGCGGATTCCGTCAGGAACGCCAACAACTGATCGTGGGCGATGAGGTCGCCCCCGCGAACTCCCGCGACCCCGTACTTCACGCTGATCTTCGGCAGCCGGCTCTTGTCCTGCGTGGCACCCAGCAACATAAAGATCGCTCCGGACCGCCCCACAACCAACCGCTCTCCGGTCGAGTAGATTCCGTTCAGGGCAAAGTCGTTGTCCTCCTCCGCGACGAACGTGTCCGTGCTGACATGTTGGAGCGGGTTCCCGCGCACGGAGGGCACGATGAGTGAAGCATACCGTGGATCTTGGTTCTTTATGATGAACACCCTCTCCTTGTGCCACGCCAGTAGGTGCGCCGACATAAACGATCCGTCCGGGTTGGCGGGGGCGCTATACGTCCCCGGCTGGTATGCGAGCCCGTCCCATTCGATCTTGACCTGCGCCGACACCGCATTGCCGTTCCTCAATAGCGCGTACCTGGCCCCCGCATTGCAGATGATGTTTGTCCGCTGTGCATCTGCTCCGGTTGCAAGGTATGACGCTGCGTTGTTGGTCACGGCGGGCAGCGTGCCGATGGTGTATTCCGACATGGCGGTAATGTCCAATGTCCCGATTGCCAGTCCGAGTATCTGATCCTTTCCTCGCGCACCCGCAGCGGTCGCCAGCGCCACCCGCTGCAATTCGTATGTGGCAGACGGCATGGCGGTCTGCCCGGTACACAACCTGACCCCCGGCCTCACCTGCCAGTACGTTCCGTCCCCGTACCCGTTCAGTGAGTCGTCCGTCCACATCACGCCTTCGCCGTCCATCATCTTCGCGCCCAGTTCCAGCGGGTCGGTTTCCGTGTCCATCCCCGGAAACCTCTCGACCCAGTGAAACTTTGGTTCGCCCATTACAGCAGCACCTCATGGCCCGACGTGTTCACTTCCGCCACCCGCTGCTCTTTGTCGTACAGGTTCACGATCTTCTGAAGGGCGGCATCAATGCGACCCGCCGCAATCGCGGGGTCCAGTTCGCTGACGTGCATCGTTTCTGTGCGACCCGAGTCCACGACTACCCCCGTCACTTCGTCGTACACATCGGCAGTCAGCGTGACGACGCCGTTGGTCGCTACGGTGCCACCCGTTGCGGCGGTGAGTTTTGCCATCCGCTGCGGCTGGTCGCCGAAGATCACCTTCTTGTAGTCGCCGTACTGCACGATTCGGATGGCGTCCACCTTCAGTAGATCGTCGCCGGTGGTCCCGCCCTCCGCGATCACCTGCACCCGGCTGATGGCCCCCTTGCCCGTGACGATGGACCCGGACCGAACCCCGACCCACCCCTCGCCGTCCATATCATCATCCACGGCGACAGTGAAGTTCTCGCCGGGCGGCAAAGACACCCGGATCATGAACTTCTGTCCGAGGGTGGCTACGTCGTCGCCCCAGATGACGCCGCCCTGCTCATACACATCCAGCCGCACCTTCCCTGCGGTGGTACTTCTTGCGAAGTTCAGGCTGAACGCGGTGTTGGCGTAGGCGAGGTCGCTGGCGCCCGCAGAGAATCCGATCCGCAATTCGTCCCCGATGGCTGCTGTCCCGTCCACGTACCCGGCAATCGCGAACCCCCACGCATCGGTCGCGCTCACCCGCGCCGTGAACGACTTCTCGTACCCCACCGGTCCCCCGTTGTCCACGGTTCGCATGGCGAGGCACTGGGCGCCCTCGATGGTCGTGTCCGCGATGACGAACATCCGCATCGTGGCGGACCCCCCCGCCATGATCGCCCACCCGTCTTGGGTGTCCACATTCCCGGCCACGTATCCCTGCGCGACCTCGAACCCGACGTTCAGCCGCTGGGTCAGGTGCGGTGTCGCCACGTCAGTCCAGTTCCATCCGCGAGTCGTCCTCCGCGTCGTGGTCGTACTCGTTGGCGATCTCGCGCTCCAACTGGTCGGCTTCCATCTGGAGGTTCTTCCAGTCGGAGTCCTCGTTGTATTTCAACGCACGCGCCTTGACCCGCAGCATCACGACATCCTGCGCGATCTCTGGCAAGGGTGCCATCGTGTCAGACGCATGGCTCATGTATTCCGGTGCCCGCTTGTAGAGACAGTGGAACTGGTAGGTGGCGATGTCCGGCAGCAGGTTGAACGCCAGCACGTTGTACCCCATGGACCGCTCCCACGGCAACATGATCCCGTAGTCGAATGAATCGGCGGTGTTGGCGAACGTCAGGCGTCCGACTGGCGTTTCGTTGACGGAGAGCGCCTTGATACCGTAGTGGGTGTCGCTGGTGATGGACTGGTACGAGGTCGTCAGCGTGCTGCCCAAGGTGGCCCGGCGCACATCCGTTCTGGCGGCGTTGTAGTAGTAGAGGGCCGTGGGGAGCGTCGTGGCGACTTCGCTGCCCGATGACGACTTGACGCGAATCCCCGCCATCCCCGCAGCGGATGTGAACCCGTGCTGGCGGATACCTTCCTTCCGGCGCAGCGTCACTTCATTGGGGCACCCCGGCGCGGGCGGGTTCGCCACGCCGAACTTTCGATGGAACTCACCCGAGGGAATGACCTTCAGCGGTCGCTTGGGCTGGTTGGTGCTTTCCGTCACCACCAGAATGTGCCCCTCCAGCAATTCGATCATGTCGCGGGGTACGTCGGTCAATTCGTAGGGCGCCTGCGTGTTCGGCGTCGGCGCGGTGGTCGAGAGCGTCCCGTACCACCGGTCATGGAACTCCACGAAGTTGTATTTCTTGACGTACCGCCGGAAGGTCCTATTTAGCCAGGAATCCACCAGCCCCTGAAAAGCGGTGTCGCCCGGCCGGCGGGCCTCGCTCAAGATCTCTGCCCGCATCTCTTGGAGGCTCTGCAAGGACGACATCAGGCCGACCTCTGACCCATGTGGACCACTTTACGACTCGCCTCGCTCGCACTCATCGTGCGGGTGGTCACGTTGCCCTTGCTGTCCGTGAACCGTTCCCCCCAGCGGCCATTGTCCTGATAGTGCTTGAGCATGGCGCGGGTCATCCACATCCCGTGCTTGTTCTTGAACAGCCGCTCGACGAACGCTGCGGGGTGGTTGTGCTTGGCCTTGCACGGGTCGCACAGTTCTTCGCCCCGCCCCATCCATGTGATGCGGTCAGACTTCACCCCGCAGGTCGTGCAGGATTTCATGAAACGGAAAGCCCGGCGAGGCTTGCACCCCGCCGGGCCCCGAAGCCGATCATGTCCGTTCCGGTCCTTCCTTAGAAACTGAACTCGGTGAAGGAGTCCACGTCCAGATCGTTGTCCGTGTGGGCGGTGCCCCAGTCGAACGACAGAGCCACCTCCTGCGTCCGCACGGTCCGCGTGTCCAGATCGTCCGCTGACGTATCCACGATGATCGTGGTCGTGTCGGATGCCTGATCCGTCTGCACGTTCAGCGTCCAATGGATGGACCCCACCGCACTCGACGTACTCAGCGACCGCACGATCCCCACGGCCCGAACCCGGAACTTGCCCGCCGTAACCGCCACGTTCCCGCTGGAGATCATCAGCGTTCCGCCCACCGACACCCCGAACACCATGTTCGGGGTCGAGTCCACGGCAATCGTGCCCGCGGCCTCCAGAATGATCACTTCGCCGTCTTCCCAGTGTCCCCGGTTGCGGGTGGACGACACGAACAGCGAAGCCGTGGTGCTGTTGTCGTGTTCGAACGTCCCTTCCGAGGCGAACATCAACTTCTGGGACTTCCCGCCGATGCGGGCTTCCCCCGTCGCCGCCAGCGCGAACGCCAGCGCGACCATCCCAAACCGAATCAGATTCTTCATGTGCATGGCCTCCTGTTGTTCTCGCTTACGGGTTCGTGGTCCGAAGCAGTTCCACCTGGTTCCGGTCGGCAGAGCCATTGATCGCCCCGCCGTACAGCACCGACCCGATGACGCGCTCCGACAGGTCGATCGGGATGTGCTTCATCTTCACTTCCTGCTGGAAGGCTTTGACGAACGCACCGCCCTCGCCGCCCCGCCACGCCATGTTGATCGTGCGGGTGGTGCCCGAGACATCCCGGCGCCGGCACAGGCTCGACACCAAGAACTCGAACCCGAGGAACATCGAGATCTTCCCGGTCTTCATGAACAGGTTGTTCTCGCCGACGAACGTGGATTCCTTGAACACGTCGTCGAGCAGCATGTCGCCCATCTGGCTGGGCGAGATAATCATGTGCTTGCTGCCATCCAGCCAGTTGCCGCTGATGGTGTCCGCGAGCAGGGTGTTCATCACGGTTTCCGTGATGGACCCCGCCACATCGGTCGTGTTCGCGGAGGGGACGCCGGTTTCGAGCGACAGGAAATACTTCTCCGCGCCCTTCCGCAGTCCCTCGCCGATGTACTTGCTCCACCCCGACTTGCCGTACTTCACCTGCAAGTCGTGGATGTCCACCCAGTCCATGGTCACGTTCCGCCAGCGGTTGACCGTGAGGGTGTTCAGGATCGGCGTGTAGACGATGGGGGTGACTTCACCGTTCGCGCCCACGTCCGAGTCATCTAGTTCGTGGTACTCGCCGAGGTTCAGGACCTGTCCCTTGAACCCTTTGACTTCCGAGGAGAGGTCTTCCATCCGCGAGGTCATGAACCTCGGGGCCAGTAGCGCCGCCAGCGAATCGGCCTTCCAGCCGATTTCGTTGTAGACACTTGCCGTGGTGGGACTGTTCGCGCCCATGTCTGCGTTCCTCCGTGTGTGTTTTCGACCCCGATGGGGGTCATCCGTTTTGCGGAATCAGTTTCCGCCACACTACGGGGGATCGCCTGCTCCCCGCGCATCCGCCCGTTTCGGTGGGCCAATCCTTGCTGGTATCACCCTGACCAGCGGCATCATCGGGTTTCGGACCCGACCACCGGGGAGAGCGGGGACCGCCCCCGCCCTCCCGATGTCCCTACTGTCTCAAATGCTGCAAGACCCTGTCAACCCCTCACCACGGCACCTTGGCAATCCGGCCTTCCTTCTGCCATTTCAGGTACGTCCGGTGGCCCTTGCTCAGCCGGTTCTCATCGTGCCCCACCTGCATATCTGCCATGGCCTGCATGAGTTCGGCTTCCGTGGGGGGGCCTGACCCTTCCCCGCCCGGCGCCACGGTCGTCGCTCCCGGCCCGCCACCCGGAGGGGTGCGGTTGATCTTGGGACCTGGTGGCGCGGCAGGATACAGCGCCCGGTAGTGCTTCATGGCGGCGTTGAACTGCACGGCGGCCTTGGTCTTGGTGTAGTTGTCGTCGTCGGGGTAGAGGTCCGCCAGAATCGCCCCGAACCGTTCCTTGAACTTCGGGTCGGACTTGTATTCGGGGGCCGACACCATGGTTTCCTTGGCCGTGTCGAAGTCTTTCTGCCGCGCCGCGATCTGCTCTTTGCGGGAGGCCAGTTCGTCGCGCTCCTTCTGCTTGCGCTCGATGTACCCCACGGGGTCGCTTGCCCGCTCCTCCGCGTCTTTCGCGGCGGCGTTCGGATCGGCGTTCGCCTTGGCCTCCAGCGCCGCGATGCGCTCCTGCGCTTCTTGGGCGGCCTTCCGCGCCTCGGCGGCTTCCTCGCGGGCTTCCCGCGCTTCCCGCGCCAGACGCTCACCGTCATACCCTCCACCATCGGGCTTCGCGGGTGGCTCCGGTGGAACCTCCGCCGCCGGTGGATCAGTGACCACTTCCTCCGCTGCCGGTTTTTCTTCCAGTTCCGTGTCGCCCATCGTCATCCGTCCTTTCCACC
>ERZ1292629.4163-Hain-H43-01um-R1-4163-length-10746-cov-4_pt1 | contig 10746 bp, 11 predicted proteins | sample MGYA00564399_ERZ1292629 | MGnify/ENA primary metagenome ERZ1292629 (study PRJEB36523, sample SAMEA6512636) | groundwater metagenome | collected 2019-01-08 | study: AquaDiva: Metagenomics assemblies of 32 groundwater samples | reverse complement strand
GGGGGCGCCGCGCTGGAGTAGCGAGCCGCGAAGCGGCGAGCTAACAACTTGACTTGAAATACGTTCGAATTTTTTCAAAAACGTTCACCGCCTTTCCTATAGTTTCTTGTATCCCACCAAATAAACTCCACTTACTCGAATTTGCAATTCTCGTTAAGTGATTTTGATCCCCCAAAATACTATTCATGATTGCAAATCAAAGTATTTTGGGTATAGGTTTTGATATTGTTTGATTTCTTGACAAGGGATGTTAGGTAGAATACAATCCTTTTCGTAACAACAAAATGTTATTTTACCCCTCATTTATTTTCCAAATTAGGACCTTTATTAAGGCCTAGGTTGGTGTTAGAGAGGTAAGGAAAATTAAGGTCCTCTCTAACAAAAGGAGGGGATATTTTTTTGAGGAAGCCATGAGTAATCCAGTACAAATGACAAAAGAAGGCCAAAAGGCCTTAAGCCGTGAGCTTGACGAACTGGTCAATGTAAAAAGACCAAAACTAGTCGAGAGACTTTCTTATGCAAGAAGCCAGGGGGATTTAGCCGAGAATTCTGATTATATCAATGCGAAAGAGGAGCTGGAATTTCTTGATGGTAGAATTTCGGAATTAGAAGGGGTTCTAAAATCAGCATTGGTCGTTTCCGGAAATGGTAAATCAAGCCTGGTATCTTTAGGAACAAAAGTAACTGTAAAGAGTAACGGAGGCAAACATATTTTTGATATTGTTGGAGAATGGGAAGCCGATCCTGCCAATAAAAAAATTTCTCACTCTTCTCCTTTAGGACAAGCTCTCATCGGAAAAAAGGTTGGAGACAAAGTTGAAGTAGAAGCTCCTGTGGGGAAAATCGCCTACACAATACTCGCGATACAATAATTTACCTGCTGCAATAGCCTATGCTACATTTACGTCGATATAGTTAATTATCATATATTAATATATGATAATTGGAGTCGGAAAATGAAAATAACCAGAGAGGAAGCTTGGAAACTATTGACCGAGCATATGCAAAGCCAAAATCTACGAAGGCACTGTCTCGCTGTTGAGGCAGTAATGCGGGGGCTTGCGAGATATTTTAACGAAAAAGGAAAACCCGTCTCCGTCGAGAACTACGACGAGGCGAGGTGGGGTTTAATAGGACTATTTCACGATGGAGATTATGAATTTACAAAGGAGAAGCCAGAGGAACACGCAAAACTTATGGCTCAATGGGTACGGGAACTTGGTGAAACAGATGAGGAACTTTTAGAGGGAATTGAATCGCACGGTTGGTTCCACCAAGGAAAGGAACCAAAAACCAAAATGCAGTGGTCGCTTTTTTGTTGCGATGAATTGACCGGATTAATTGTTGCAACTGCCTTGGTTCGACCGGAAAAGAAGTTGTCTGCCGTGACAGTTGAGAATGTTTTGAAAAAATGGAAAGAGAAATCTTTTGCGGCTGGGGTTAAAAGAGAAGATATCGAAAGGTGTGAAGAAAAATTAGTAATTCCGCTTAAGGAGTTTATCCAAATAGCCTTAACTGCGATGCAAAAAATTGCTGAGGATTTGGGATTGTGATAGAATCCTTTTGTATGGAAAGAAGACCGGAAAGAAAACCGCAAACCTTTCACTTATTGTTAGACATTTATCCAACCGGGGGAATTTGGGACAAAATTCCCGTAGGGATTAGGCGAATAATCGGAGAGACCTACCCGATACATTCTGGACTCACACAAAAAGAGATTGGGAATATAGTTCTTAATAGTGATAAAGTTAGGCAGATATTGGAAGCATTTGATTTGGATGGTAAGTCACATGGTTTTAGGGCAGTTTTTGATCAACGTCCTCCTCTCCTAACAGGGTAGTTTTATTTTACCTGATGGCTTTTTTGAAAAACATTTCAGAATTTGATAATATACTTTAAAGCGTTTGAGGAGTAATTCCATACTCCGATGCTTTCCGGAGTTGCAACCGGAACGGGAAAGGCACGTAACAGCCTCATAAATTAAGTACCGCTTCAAGGTGGCACCTCGAAGATCCTGAGCAAGTCGAAGGATCAAAAAGCCGGAAGCACCAATTAGAAAGGTGTTTTTTTAATGGCTAAAATTTATTTAGTTCAGCACGCAGAATCTATTGCGAATACAAAAGGGATATATCAAGGCCAAACTTATAATACCGGTCTTTCTCTGCTTGGCAAAAAACAGGCCAAGTCGCTTGCATTAAAATTTGCCAAGATTCCTATTGCCAAAATTATTACAAGTCCTCTTTTAAGAACAAGAGAGACGGCTTTAGTAGTAAGTAAGCTAAATGGTGCCGGGATATTTTTGGAAGAAGCAATAATTGAGACTAATCATGGTAAGTGGGAAGGTGAGAAAAAGGCTGCTATTGTCAGAACTTGGAGAAAAATCTACAAAAATTGGTTGGATAATCCTCCAGGTGTAAAATTTCCAGGCGGAGAAGCGTTTCTTTATACTCAAAAAAGAGTTTTGGATTGGTGGAAAGACCTCATTAGAGAAAAAGAAGACGTTTTGGTAGTCACACACGACAATATTGCACGCATAATAATTGCCAAAGTTTTGGGATTAAGTCTTGATTCAATCTGGAATTTTCACTTACATCCGGCTGCTCTCAATATTATTGAGATTGAAAATGGTGAAGCAAAACTTAAATGCCTGAATAACATGGAGCATTTGGAAAGCTTACATACGAATGTTGCCATCCATGCCCTTTAGATATATTCTAGAACTATGTTAGACATTCAATTTATCCGCGAAAATAAAGAAAAAATTAAAAAAGGAGTTGCCGCAAAGCAGCTGGACCCTAAAGTTGTTGATGAACTGTTGGTCCTTGATGAGAAAAGAAGAAAGTTAATCGTAGAAGTTGAGGAACTTCGGGCTGAGAGAAATGAGATTAGTAGTAAGGAGCATGTAGTAAGTAGCAAGGGCAAGGAAATTAAAGAGAAACTAAAAAAGCTCGAACCGGAATTAAAAGAAGTCGAAGAGAAATATAAAAAGACAATGTTTAAGATTCCGAATTCGCCAGCTGATGACGTAAAAGAAGGCAAAAACGATACTGAAAATGAAGTTTTAAGGAAGCACGGAGAGCCTAAAAAATTTGATTTTAAACCTAAAGACCACCTTGAGCTTGGCGAGAAGTTGGGAATAATTGACGTAGAACGCGCTGCAAAAGTTTCGGGAGCAAGATTCGGATATTTAAAAGGGGATGCAGTTCTTTTGGAATTTGCATTAGTACAACTTGCAATTGAAACTTTGACAAAAGAAGGTTTTACTCCGGTTGTTCCTCCGGTTTTTATTAAAACCGAAATGATGCAGGGAATGGGATATATGGAACATGGAGGAAATGAACAGATGTATATTTTCGATAAAGATGGATTGGTTTTAGTCGGAACCTCTGAACAATCAATTGGGCCAATGCACGCAAACGAAACGCTTATGGCTAACAGCTTACCTCTTAGATACATGGGCTTTTCTACTTGTTTCAGAAGGGAAGCGGGGACTTATGGCAAGGACACAAGAGGAATTTTAAGGGTTCACCAATTTGATAAAGTAGAAATGTTTTCGTACGTTAAGCCCGAAGACGGAGATCGCGAGCACGAATTCTTACTTTCTTTGGAGGAAAAACTTTTGCAAAAACTGAAACTCCCCTATCAAGTTGTCAAAATGTGTTCGGGGGATTTAGGAATGCCGGCTGCCAGAAAATATGATTTGGAGGCCTGGATTCCTTCGCAAGAGAAGTATCGCGAACTAACTTCAACTTCAACAACAACAGATTTTCAGGCAAGGAGATTGAATATAAAGTATCGCGAAGGAGACAAAACTGAATTTGCCCACACTCTTAACGGGACAGCTTTTGCAATTGGTCGCACAATCATCGCAATTTTGGAAAATTATCAGCAGGAAGACGGTTCGGTCAAAATCCCCAAAGTGCTTCAAAAGTGGGTTGGGAAAGACAAAATCTCCAGATAGGTCTAAAATTTAATTAATGCAACGGTTTTCGTCATTAGCTAAATCTGCACAAAACGTTCTTATCAACCTTGGAAGAATGCTTTCTTTGGCGTGGGAAACTGATAAGTTTCTTACAATCGGATATTTTGGCACTGCCGGCATCGGCGCATTTTTCCCGATTATCACGAGTTATATTTATAAACTTTTGGTTGACTATTTAATTAAGTCACAAAATATCACTACCACAATCCCCCTTATCTTAATTGCGCTTCTCGGGTCGAGATATATTTTGAACATTGCCTGGGATTTTGTGATGTGGGGCCTGAAAAACACATATTTTGATTTTTTGTTTAGGTACAAAATCCAGAACGCACTTAATTATAGATTCTTTGAGAAAGTTTCTAATTTAGATATTGCTCACTTGGAAAATCCGAAAACGGAAGATTTAATTGCAAAAGCTTCGGATACTTTTACCTGGAGACCCCCTGATTTTTTGAGACAATCTTCGTATCTTTTTAACAATTTTGTTAGCTACGTCTCTTCATTTCTTATCTTGATTCCTTACGGATGGTGGATTCCGATTACAGTGTCTTTTCTGAGTTTGCCGCGCTTATATTTAAGGACCAAATTCGGAAAACTTGAGTGGTCAATATATGGTTCGGGTGCCCCAGAAGTCCGTAAACTTTGGTACCTTCGCTGGTTACTTTCAACTAAGATGGCGATTGTCGAGTCAAGAATCTTTCAATCGGGGAAAGAGCTTTTGGGTCGTTTTAAGAAAACACAAGATTATCTATATAACCTCAACAAAGGGCCGGTAGAAAAGTTTTTGAATGTTGCAATTTTCCCTCAGCTTTTTGAAGTTTCGGTGGTGTTTATTTTTGCCTACCTTAAGTTGCCGGTTGTCCTGTCTGGCAAAATGTCGGTTGGAGATTTTACTTTTTTTTGTAAGTATCTTGGACAGGATTTCGGGTGCTGTCGCGGATATGATTTTGAATCTTGGTGATATGTACGAGAATAATTTATACGTAGATCATTATTTTGAAGTTCTGGGTCTCTCGCCGACAATTAAGGAGACAAGTCACCCTGTAAGAATTTCTAGAAAAGATTTGCCCCCGAGAATTGAATTTAAGGGTGTTTCATTCTCGTATCCCGGCGCCAAAGAAACGGTTTTAAAAAGCGTAAGTTTTACGATTGACCCAGGGGAGAATATTGCGGTTGTCGGAAAAAATGGGGCGGGTAAAACAACGATAGTCAAGCTTCTTTGTCGTTTTTACGATGTAACTTCGGGAGAAATTTTAATAAATGGGGTGAGTATAAAAGACCTAAAAATTTCGGACTGGTATGCGTTTTTGGGCACGCTTTTTCAAGAATTTATGCACTATGACTTTACAGTCGCCGAAAACATAATGCTAGGGAATACTGAAGTTAAGGATCACAAAAGAATGCTAGACGCTGCCGAGAAAAGCGGAGCGAAAGAGTTTATCGAAGAACTACCAAAAAAATATAATCAACTTTTGGGTCGTCAATTTGAAGGAGGGATTGAACTTTCTCAAGGGCAATGGCAAAAATTGGCCGTTGCCAGAGCCTTCTACGAGTCTGCACCCGTTTTGATACTAGACGAACCGACTTCGGCAATCGATGCCGATAGCGAGTTTGAGATTTTTAACAACCTTAAAAAGTTTTATAAAGATAAAACTTTGTTTTTGATTTCCCACAGATTTTCGACAGTCAGAAATGCTGATAAGATTATCGTCCTTGATAAAGGGAAAATAATTGAACAAGGAAGCCATGAAGATTTAATAAGGAAAAATGGAGTTTATGCAAGAATGTTTAATAAGCAAGCGATTGGATATCAATAAATTTAAATGGGCTGGGAAGGAAAAAATAGTAGCTAGTAATCTTTAGTTAGCAGTCTAGAAATTAGTTTGATTCAAGTTTTGTGATTCTATCTTCGTGGTCTGAAACCCTATGAGATAATATTGTTTCTTCTTCTCTAGATGCAAGAATTTCTTTTAAAACAGAATCGAGTTTATCTAAAAGATCGCTTTTCATCTGCTGAAGATCTTCTTTGGTAGCAAAGGTATCTTTGAGTAACTCAATATCAGTGTTGGTGATCATATTTTGATTTAATATCGTGGGAACAAGGTTGTCAATTGCCGAAATCAAGTTTTTCAAAAGTGGGTTGGGAAAGACAGAATAGGAACTAGAATCTAGTTGCTAGTTTCTAAAATACTTCTTACCTCTTAATTTTTCGGGCAAATAACTGGTTTTATCGTACTTTTCGTAGCCTTTTCCATAGCCGATTTCTTCCATTAATTTTGTAACCGGATTGCGGATTTGGAGTGGAATAGGGAGGTTTCCGAACCTTTTAACATCCTCTAGGGCTCTCATGTAGGCCTCGTAAGCACTCCTATCCTTCTTTGCTGTAGCCAAATAAACTGTCCCTGCCGCTAGGTTCTCTTGGCACTCTGGATAACCAATCGTATTGCAAGCTTGGAACACTGCATTTGCTACTACTAAAGCGGTGGGGGAGGCAACATCCTCACTGGCAAACACTACCATTCTCCTTGCAATGTATAAAGGGTCCTGGCCGGCCTCAACCATTCTGGCGAGATAGTAAAGCGCGGCGTCGACATCGCTTGCCCGCATTGATTTGATAAATGCGCTAATTACGTTGTAAAATTCTTCACCCTGTTTGTCGAAAGTTAATTGTCTTCTTTGAAGTGCCTGTTCGATATGTTTAGTATTTAGTATTTTGTATTTAGTATTTAAGTTATGAGCGATTTCGAGAACATTCAGAAGAACTCGGGCGTCACCATTAGATGATTCAATTAAAAATTCTTGTGCTTTTTTGTCAAGTTTAACTTTAAGATGTTTTTCTGCTCTTTTAATAATCTTCCTGAGTTCTTTTTGGGTAAGTTGATTTAGGATGAGTACGCGAGTGCGGGATAAAAGCGGACCAATGACCTCAAAGGATGGATTTTCTGTTGTTGCTCCAATTAAAGTTATATCACCGCGTTCTACAAAGGGAAGAAGTTTATCTTGCTGGGCTTTATTAAATCTATGAATTTCATCAATCAAAATTACAGGCGGAAAAAGATTCCCCACAGTCATAACCTTTTGAATATCTTTTATTGAAACCGAAACCGCCGAAAATTCAAAGAATTCCCTTTTTAAGGTATTGGCAATTATTTTTGCCAGCGTTGTTTTACCTGACCCTGGCGGGCCCCAGAAGATGAGAGAAGGGAAGTAAGCATTGATTATTTGGTTACTTAGCAACCTGCTAATGATGCCGTTTTTTCCCACTAAATTTTCCTGCCCAACAAACTGGGATAATTTTTTGGGCCGTAAAACCTCTGGTAATGGAATAGAAACCATATCCGGTCATTTTACATCCAAACAAAATCCGAAGTAAAGAAGTCACCTAGAAATCCCGAGGTTCCTCTCGATTTTTCTTCTTTCCCGATTTAGATCTCTTTTAAGTTTGAAAAGGTTCTTAATATCTTTTTCTATCCATTCGGGAGCCGGACTTCCAACTTTTCTGACAAACCTTCTTTGTTCTAATCGTTCGTTCAAAAAAACTTGGCAGGTAGCGAGTCTGGCGCAGAAAAATCTATACCTTCCCGCTTCAATAGGACCGCTTGTTTTCCTTTCTTCTCTCATTAGGGTGGCATTATAACACCTGACACAAAATTTACATATATAATTGATCCATGGACTTTGTTTTGGGGACGAAAATTTTGGAGGAAGTTGACTCACCCATTAATGGAAGAATAAGAGTAGTAAGAAGTTTAGCTTTTGGGACGTATATCCAGGTTGACAATCTTACCCAATCTGGAGGAGTTGTGGAAGAAATCTGGCGAAAAACTCTCAAGAAAATTCATAATTCCAAATTCATAATTCATAACTCACTTATCTTGGGCTTGGGGGGTGGAACAGCTGCGAAAATTGTTAGAAAACTTTGGCCCGCTTCACGAGGCGAGCCCGATGCAAAAATTACAGGTGTCGAGATTGACCCGATCATGATAGGACTAGGCAAAAAATACTTGGGGTTAGGCAATATAGACGTTGATATAAAAATACAGGATGCTTATGAGTTCGTAACTCAAGTCTCAAATGTTAAAACTCAAAAATATGATCTAATTTTAATGGACCTCTATGTCGGATACGGAGTGCCGGAGAAGTTTACTACAGACTTTTTTCTTAGATTTATACTTAAACTGTTGTCTGGTGGCGGTATTGCGGTTTTCAATAGGCTTTATTTTGATAGGAAAAGGGTAGAAGCGGTTAAATTTGGAAATAAGCTAAAAAAGGTATTCGGAGAGGTTGAAATATTTTACCCAGAGGCTAATGTGATGTTTATATGCAAGAATTGAGCTGATAAAACATGCTATTCTAAGATGCAAACAAAGGTATATTTGGTATAGAGAGATAATTATATGTTTAATATTTTTTCCAAACTCCTTGACATTAACCAAAGAGAAGTCGATCGATTAAGAAAAATCGTTGATCAAATAAACGAGTTTGAACCCAAAATTAAAAAGTTAAAAGACAAAGATTTTGCAAAAAAAACAGAATTCTTCAAGGAAGAACTGACTAAGGGTAAAAGTTTAGAAGACATTTTACCGGAGGCTTATGCTTTGGTCCGGGAGGCTTCATATCGCGCGATTGGACTTAGACATTATGACGTCCAACTTATGGCGGGGGTTTCTCTGTTTGAAGGGAAAATTGCCGAACAGAAAACCGGAGAAGGAAAAACTCTTTCAGCAGTTCCCGCGCTTTATCTTAGGGCGCTTTCAGGTCGTGGAGTTCATTTGGTTACGGTTAATGATTATCTAGCCCGCCGTGATGCCGGTTGGAACGCACCAATTTTTCACCTTTTAGGTCTCTCGACAGGTTCGATTGTCCAGGAAGGAAAATCGTTTGTTTATGATCCCGAATATGTTGATACCAGCCATGGAGACGAGAGACTTTCACATCTAAAACCAGTTGAAAGAAAATTAGCTTATGAGGCCGATGTTACTTACGGGACAAACAATGAGTTTGGTTTTGATTATCTGCGTGACAACATGGTTAGTTCCATACCCGAAATGAGTCAAAGGGGCCACTATTTTGCCATTGTTGACGAAGTTGACTCTGTATTGATTGACGAAGCAAGAACGCCGCTTATCATTTCAATGCCGGATACAGAGCCGACGGAGAAATATTACAAGTTCGCAAAAATTGTTGAAAAACTCAATCCGGATACCGATTATAAAGTCGACGAAAAAGTAAAAAGCGCTTCTTTAACCGAACACGGAATCTCCAAAGTCGAAAAAATTCTGGGAGTTACCAATCTGTATGAGAAAGATTTTGAATCAATCCACCATATTGAAAATGCCCTTCGCGCAAGGACGCTTTTTTTGAAAGATCGTGATTATGTTGTCAAAGATAATCAGGTAATGATAGTCGACGAATTTACGGGACGACTTATGATCGGCAGGCGCTGGAGCGATGGACTTCACCAAGCGGTTGAGGCAAAAGAAGAAATCCCTATCCAACAAGAATCAAAAACACTCGCAACGATTTCTTTTCAGAATTACTTTAGGCTCTACGAAACTTTATCAGGAATGACGGGAACGGCAGCAACAGAGGCCGAAGAATTCAGGAAAATTTATAAATTAGACGTTGTAGTTGTTCCAACGCACAGACAAATGATAAGGATCGATAATTCCGATTCAATCTATAAAACTTTAAGAGGGAAATACACTGCAATAATTGACGAAATCGAGGAGAAACACAAAAAGGGCCAGCCGGTTTTGGTTGGAACTGTCTCGATTGAAAAAAATGAGATCGTTTCAGAATATCTAAAAAGAAGAAAAATTCCTCACAACGTACTTAATGCTAAAAACCATGAAAAAGAAGCGACGATTATTGCTGATGCAGGCAGGCCGGGGGCCGTAACTGTTGCAACAAATATGGCAGGCCGTGGAGTTGACATTATTCTCGGAGGGAGTCCCTCAGACATGACTCCCGGAATGGATAGAGAAGTCTATGAAAAAACCCCTGCTTATAAAAAATGGCAGGTGGTCCACGACGCAGTTATTAAAGCGGGAGGCCTCCATGTAATTGGAACCGAAAGGCATGAATCAAGACGAATTGATAACCAATTAAGAGGCAGATCAGGCCGTCAGGGAGATCCGGGTTCTTCCCGATTCTATCTCTCACTTGAGGATGATCTAATGCGGATTTTTGGAGGAGAACAAATAGCATCTTTGATGGGAGCTCTTAAAATTCCGGAAGATCAACCCATTGAAAATAAATTAGTTTCGCGGGCAATCGAGCAGGCGCAGGTTAAAGTTGAAGGATTTAATTTTGATATGAGGAAAAGACTGGTTGAATTTGACGACGTAACAAATCAACACAGAGAAATTATTTACGGATTAAGGAAAAGGATACTTGAGTCTTCGAACATTAAAGAGGAAGTAAATGGAAAACTGTTAAGTCAGATAGAAAAAACTTTGAGCGCATCTTTACAGGAAGATAAAACTATTGATTATGAACGAGTTCTCGCAGGATTTTTGGAGGTTGTTCCTTTTGATGATGAATCGATAAAAAATCTCAAATCTCAAATCTCCCGCCTTGCCGTCGGGCAGGCAAATCTCAAAAGCAAAGATGAGATCAAAGAATTTTTGAATAAAGTCCTGGCAGATGTTTATGCGTCAAGAGAAAAGCAAGTTGGTGAGGGTGCGATGAGACAGGTTGAAAAATACGCATATCTTGGGTCAATTGACCACCTTTGGATTGATCATATTGACCACATTGAT
>ERZ1292629.4162-Hain-H43-01um-R1-4162-length-10749-cov-4_pt1 | contig 10749 bp, 5 predicted proteins | sample MGYA00564399_ERZ1292629 | MGnify/ENA primary metagenome ERZ1292629 (study PRJEB36523, sample SAMEA6512636) | groundwater metagenome | collected 2019-01-08 | study: AquaDiva: Metagenomics assemblies of 32 groundwater samples | reverse complement strand
GGCATTAACAATCATTTTTGCCAAAAAGGGTAGAATTCATGACGCTTTTCGATTTCTATTACCCTTTTCGGTGTTGGGTTTGAGCTATATTTTTATCAGGTTTAATGTTTTAGGCGGCGGCGGAGTGTTTTCGGGTGAATCTATATTGTCAAAACTATTTCTCCTGAAAATTATTGAGTTTCCTCTATTATATTTCGGGCAGTCTTTATTGTTCGGAGAGACGTTTACAGTATTTGCTGAAGAAATTATTCTACGCAGCATATCACTAATAATTGGACTATTTGTTATCGCGGCAAGTTTTGTGACCACGATTGTTCTTAAAAAGAAATACCCAAATTATGCGAAAAACTTGCTTTTAGTATTAATTTTTATCTTAGTAAGTTCGTTGCCTTTTGTTTTAATTCCGGGAGAAGCCGGAAAATTTGTGATATTTGCCCCTCGATACCTTTATTTTGGTATAGCCGGAATTGCGATATTAATTTCCCTATTAGCTGATATTTCATTTTTACTAACAAAAAAGAAATTGGGGAAAATTATTAGTCTTTTTATTGTGATGTTTATATTGTTTGGAGTTTTTGGAAATTGGAAGCGTTCAAATGACTTATTCCAAGCAGGAAAACAAAGAGAAGGTATTTTGAATAAAATCAAAGAAAGTTATCCTCACTTGCCGGATAAAACCGTTTTCTATACACAAAGCGATATTTCTTATTTTGGTTTACCGGAAGATTATAAGATTTTACCTTTTCAGTCCGGGTTTGGTCAGACTCTTCTTGTGTGGTATCAAGCAACAGAATATTTCCCAACGGAATTTTTTCAGGATAGATTTCTTTGGGAAATTACCGATCAAGGGTATAGAGAAATAAAAAGTAGGGGTTTTGGTTATTTTCGAAATTTTGAACTTCTGGCGGAGACTATAAAAAAAGAAGGTATTCCAATAGATTCAACGATTGCATTCCGTTATGATTTATCCAAACAGAAAGTCGAGGACATATCGGTAGAGGTTCGGGGAAGGCTTGACGGATACGCAGCAAAAAAGAAAGAAATAGTGATGAGTAGGGTAGGTTTAAATTCATCATTAAATTCAAAAGACACTAATTTTCTAAGAGATAATAATAGAGAGACTTTTTGGGATTCGAAGCTGCCCTATATATACCCACAATTTATTGAAATTGATTTAAACATGGAGGAAAAAATTGCCCAAATTCAAATTGATTCGTATCATAACAAAGATCAGAATGAAGTAGGATATAGGGTTTCTCTGTTTGGTGACGATGGGATTTGGCATGAGGTTTTCTATGCTAAGCGATATCCACCAGATGAGGACGGAATAGTGAATTTGTATTTTGAACCGCAGGTTACCCGCCGCGTAAAGATTGAGCAGGTAGGCGGTCATAGTTTCGCGTCATGGGTAATTCATGAACTTAAGATATATGAAGCAATTAATTAAAGTTTTAGTAAAATATAAAAATTTTATTCCTATTATTGTATTAGGGCTGATACCTATTATTTGGTTTCTAGGCAGAGGGGACGTTTTGATAAATGGCGTTGACACCAATTTCCCGTTAAACCCTTTAATTTGGTTTGCAAGGAGGTTCTATGTTTGGAACAATATAACAAATGCGGGCGCAGATTTTTCTTCCTCAACGGCCGGGTTATTTTTCCACCTGATACAAGTAGTCCCCTATTTAATCGGTCTAAAACTTCAATTTGTTGAAATAATCAGTCTGGTCTTCTGGTTTTTGTTAATCGTTTTTTCATCATTTTTTTTTGCAAGGGCAATTTTACCCAAAAAACTTTTGCCTCAATTGCTGTTTACTGTTTTTTACTCTTTTAATATTTACCTGTTTAATTCCTGGGAAAATGTTAAGGTCGCAAACCTTTCTTTGGTTGCCGGAATTCCTATAATTTTAGGGGCATTAGTGCTTTTGGATAAAAAGGAAATTTCCAAGTCTTTGGCAATTCTTATTTCAGCTATAGGCGGAATTGTCTTATCGGGAACCGGAATTAATCCGTCTTATTTTGTTTCCTTCTTTCTCACAATATTTCTTTACTTCATAGGGGTATTTATCGTTTCTCCGGAAAAAAGATTTGAAAAAACAAAGAATTTTTTAATAGTCTCGGCTGTCGTAATTTTGATAAATGCTTTTTGGATTTTTCCCGCCTTAAATTTTATTATCAAGGGCATTCCGGCCGGTGGAAGTATTGATCGGATAGGCTTTACCAATTGGATTAATAGTCTTTCGGAAAATACCAGTCTCTTTAATATTTTGAGACTCCAGGGGGCTTGGGATTGGTATGCCCTTGATCAGGCAACGGGATTTCCGCTTTATATCCCTTATGCGCTTAATTATTTTTATAGACTGCCTTTTATTGTTTTTAGTTTGATTCCTCCGTTTTTGGCGATATTGTCCTTGATTTTTAGAAAGAAAGAAAACAATAACCTTTATCTTAGCTTTTCTTTAATGTTGCTGGTAGGTGTTTTTTTAGGCGCCGGTACGCATCTGCCCACAGGAGTGTTTTTTAGGTTTCTAATCGACCGCTTCCCGTTTTTCAGTTTATTTAGAAGCCCCTGGTATATCTTTACCCCCCTTGTCTTCTTGTCGTATGCGGGGCTTATTGCTCTTCTGTTTAACAGAGTATCAAATATTCTCTTCTCGTTAATTTGCGTTACTTTAATTGCAGGGAATTTTTTGTACTCTTATCCGCTTATTACCGGCAAAATTTTCCGTCCCCAAAGATCAGATGGCTTTTATATAAATTTCCCGAATTATGTTTTTGACGCCGGCAAGTGGCTGGTTAAGGAAGGGAGCGACGGCAGAATAGTGAGCTACCCTGATGATGAGATTGAAAATTTTAAATGGGGGTATAGGGGGATCGAATCGGTTTTACAGCTGGTTGCGAACAGGGAGGTTCTATTTTCATCACTCAACGCTCCGGATTCTCCTGTCAGCCGTTTGATTAAAGAATTCTACTTAAGGCTAAAAAAACAGGAACTGGATTCGGCGATGAAGATCGCCGGTAAACTCAATGCCTCTTTAATTTTTGAAAAAAATGATCAGGGAAGTCTTTCTCCGGCCATTCCCAAAGAGATAAGAACAAATTTCGAATCACAAAAATTCGGGGAATGGGCGTTTTATAAATTGCCGGGTGAGAAGGCCGGATTGAAAATATTTTCCCCTGCCGGTCTGGTTTATTCATATCCTTACAGTCAGGGGCAAATTGCAATATCAACTCTTGCGGGAGACAGTCAGATAATCAATATGGATGATGATGAAATTAAAAAAATACCAAATATTTCCGAACTTGCCGGAACAGCGATTATCGCAGACAATTTACAGGCAAAATCCTTTAAGGAGTTTATAGATTCATCTTCTAAGCTCGAGAATCGTCTTACATTTAGAGATTTTTCAAAGGCAAGGTTCGGACTTGAGGTTTTTGAGGATGGAGCCTATCAGCCAATATTGGAAAGATATCACCTGGAGGATTTTGGGATAAATTCGGACCAGAGTTTAAAAATTATGCTTGATGGTCGGGAAGCAGTTCTTGAAATTGACAGCTTGACCGATTCACACGTATTTTATAAACCAATATTTTTGAATAAAGGCCGTCACAATTTAAACTTTCCTTTAAACGAAAAAAATTTGATTTTAGGGGGTGATTTTGAAAAAGGTGAGTTGTTTAAAAGGGGGGGTTACGGCGAGGGTGAAGCAATTTATGAAATAAAAGAGGGAGAATTCGGAAAATATTTATCGATTGCAAATTACGGAAAAGCTGAAGCCTCGGCAGATTTTAAGGTAATCGATTTTGACCCTTTCGTTCCGTATTATGTTGAGGTTGGATATAGACAGATTTACGGCAATAACGGCCTTGTTGTCCCTGCACAAAACACTCCAACGACCCTTGTTAAAGCCCAAAATGAGAGATTGCCGAATTATCCCGAGTGGGGAAAGTTTAGTTTTTATTATGACCCCGTCAAAACAGAGTCGGAAATGAAGGTTTTTTTGGTTTCTCCATTCACGAGCGATCCTTTGGGAACCAAGATATTTTACGACGACCTGGTTGTTCGTAAAGTTTTTGTAAACAACCTTGCCTTTGTCAAAAATGGGAAGAACTTTTTGAGCACCCCGGCGGTAAATTATAAGAAAATATCCCCTGCTTTATATCAAGGAAGTGTTGATAAAGCGGCTGGTCCCCACGTCCTTGTTTTTGCTGAGAATTATTCACCTGAATGGGAAATTAGAGTTTTTAACGAAGAAGGCTTGCCGATCAAAGCGGAGCCAAGGCACTTTTCTATTAATTTGTATGCCAACGGCTGGTATTTTGAAGGAATGCCTGAAAAGTACCAATTTAAAATTTATTATAGACCACAGAACTTGTACATTTCAGGGTTAGTTGTTTCGGGTTTAGTTCTGATTATTAGTATAATGTTAATTCTTTTTAGCAGGCTGCGTCATGACAAATAAAACATTTTATAGGCAAAAATTTACCGATTTTCAAAAAAAAGTGGCCGTCTGGGTTTCTTCTCATTACGCAAATCTGGCTATTTTTAATGCATTAATGGTTATTTTGGTATTATTACATTCGGCAAAATATTTTGACCCATTTTGGCTAATAACTATCAATGTAATTATTTTTGCGGCGCTCATAGCTTCTGTTTTTCTTTTGGGAGCAGGAAGCAAAACTTTATTCATAATAGCTCTAGCATTTTGGATGTTTGCAGGCATGATGAGGATCCTGGGAATAAATGTTTGGGCTGAGAGAATAACAATTTATGTCTTCGAATCTTTTTTTATTGGTGTTTTATTATTTCTCTTTGAAAACATATATGGTAAGAAAAAGTAAGGTTGTTAAACCGATAATCTTACCCAATTTATAATTATCCGGATTATATTTAAAGTCTACAAATTTTGTATCCGGTTTGATATCAACAGCCCTGAGAGCGTTGGGAGTTTCTTGTACCAGGACTTCTTCTTTCCCGTTTAAGTAGGCTTTCCAGCCCGAACTGTAAACTTCGGAGATAACTAACTGTTTTTGTTTTTCGTCGATATAAACTTTAATATAATTTGGTTTATAAATTTCATATATCCTAGGAATAAACGACTCATTTTCAAATATAAAAAAGCCATCTATTTTTTTAACCAATTTAAAATACTTATCTGAGAGAGAGTAAGGGGAAATCAGGTATTTTACATTGTATTCCCCAAGAGATTTTGCGTCGGGTTTTAATTGACTGAATGTATAGGCACCGATGGGAGGAATAGAAAGAGTGTAGTAGTTCCAATATATCCCCGTTAGTTGCCAGGCTTGCTGATTAAAGTTTTTCTGTTGAACAGTATTGTAACCGTCAAGAAGTTGTAGACCATAAACAGAAGAGGTTTTTTGAGATAGGCAACGCGTAAGGCAAAATACCCTAAAAAGAGATTTATCGCTGGCAAGGTATTCGTAAACCCCAATGGGGGCAAGGTTTTGATTGTATTTGACTGGTTTATGCAGATACACAAAGCCAAGTATGATCGATTCGATAACGGCGAAGAAAGAAACAATATATACAATTAATTTATATTTTTTTTGTTTAGAAAGATTTTCAATGGCTATTCCCGAAAGATAGATTAATATTAGGATTATGAGAATCCAAAATCGGGTTGAAACCCGCAGTAACAAATACCAATTCTGTTTTAAAAGGATCGGATAAATTGGGCTGGCGTTATTTAAGACGACAAGAAGAATGGGAATTGCGGAAATAAGAAGCGCCATTTTGGTTTTTCTTTTTACTTTTAGAAATCCATAAACTGCCAGTAAGAAAGGGATAAAGCCGATACTGATCCATTTTTCGCTGTCAATTTTCTGCATACTTTTTACTCCGTCTATCCATGGGATTAAAGCTATTTTCGGCATTTCAAAAACCGATTGCCATTTGGGATAGACGTCTTTGTCCTTCAGAAGAAGGTATCTTGTAGAGGCCTTTTGCCACTCCATTTGGGGAAGGAGAGAAACGGCTGTGAGACCGAAGGTCAATATTCCTGCCAATAGATAATAAGCAAGTTTCTTTTTGAGAAGCAAGAAAATGCCTGATGAAACGGCAATAATGAGAAAAGTCGGAAGATGGGAATAAAATAAGAGAGACAGACTTAATGCAAGAAAAATTGAATTTATTAATTTTGGTTTTTCAGAGAGTTTTATTGTTGCAAAAATGACAAAAGGAATCCAAGCCATGCTGTTGATGAGACCGACGTGGCCCGCTTCCAGATAGCCTGCGAGCTTTGGCGTTGTTATATATAATAATGCCAAGATGATGCTTGTTGCTTTAGAAAAACGGAACCCTTTTTTGGAGCAAAGGTACATTCCTACGCCTCCGATAAACGAATGGAGAATAAAGGAGAATAAAAAGAAAGAATTCAAAGGCATGAGCAGGGCAATAATATTTAGGGGATAAAATATTGGCGCTTGGGGATCCGGAAGAAGCGGGGTTCCTGATAAAATTAAATTATTCCAAAGGGGAATTTGGCGATTGGTAAGAATTTGATTTTTGACGAAATAAAATATCGGCCAGAAAAACTCCTGTAAATCGTTTCCCCTTTCCAGAATTAATTTGGGGTTGATTAAGATTGGGGAGTAAAAGATTAAGACACCGAAAAATATTAAGACAAACGGCAATATTTTTTTCATTATCTTCTTATTCTAGTATAATCTGTTTATGCGGAGGTTTAGTAAGAGTATTTTATTTTTTTTGTTTTTGATTGTCCCTGTTTTTGTTGTTTTTAAGAACTTGTTTGTATCCGGCCCTTTGGCGTGGGGAGACGCGCCTTATTTTTATCCGGAAGCTCTAAAGGAGTTGGTTAACGAGCCTTTCGGTTGGGTTGAAAGGGGGATTAATTTCGGCGGGGCAAATCTTTTTCTGTGGATTTCTCCTTTGATGCTTTTGTATGGGGTATTGGGGTCATCAAGGGTGGTTTTTTACTTGCCCGCTCTTGCGCTTTCGCTGATTACCCCGGTGTTGTTGACCCGTTATCTTAAGCTTTCTGCTAAAGTACAATTCTTTTCTTCTTTATTTTACTCAATAAATACCTACTTCATTCTTTTGGTGGATGGTGGTCAGGCAGGGGTGGCGCTTGCCTACGGTTTATTTCCTCTCGTGCTTTTGTTTCTGAAAAAACTGGCAGATAAGCCCGGTCTGAACAGCTTTTTCTTGGGGATTTTGTTTTTGTTTATCCAGGGAGTTGCGGATCCGAGGGTGGCTTTGATCTGTTTGTTTACCGCATTTTTGTGGTTGTTAATCGAGAGGAAAAAGGTACTTTATCTGATTGCTCTTTTTGCCGCCTGGCTGGCAATGAGCGCTTATTGGATTTATCCCTTGGTAAGAAACGGATATCAAAGCGTTGGTATCGGAGTTGGCAACTTAAATTTTATTTCACTTCTTAATTCATTGCTTTTATATCAACCCCATTGGCCGGGAAATGAGTTTGGCAAGTTATTTACTCCACCTTTCTATTTTGTAGGCATACCGCTGCTGATTTTTGCCGGATTATTGCTTAAAGCGAAAAAGAAAATTTACTTGCAACTGGTTGCTTTGTATTTACTTTTTGCTTTTATTGCGAAGGGTTCAAATCCACCCTTGGGGAGTTGGTATCAGCTGTTCGTCGATAAAACTCCATTTGGTTTTGCCTTTCGTGATTCAAGCAAGTTTTTCATTCCGTTGCTTTTGTTTGCCGGGATACTGATAGGAAGCGCGGTAGAAAAAATTCCCAAAATCCTACAACTTATATCTTATATCTTCATACTGTTTTTAATAACTCCCGCCCTGTTGGGAAAGCTTAATTTCGTTTTATCAGACCGCAAACACAGCCAAGATTATCAAATAATATATGAAAACTTAAAAAAAGACGGTGGATTTTATAGAACCGCCTGGTTTCCCGAAAAATACCCCCTGGCTTTTGAAACTGCCAATAACCCGGCGGTTGAAGCCAGAACTTTGGTCAACAGCCGTCCCTTTGCGGTCTTAAATGCTTCCGAAGATGTATTTAATTTTTTGTATAACCCCGGCTTTGTCGAGTGGTTTAGGGCTTTGGGAGTAAAATATTTAGTTCTTTCCGGCGATCCCAGAAATGTTACTCCAACTCAAAAGGACAAGGAGAATTGGGAAGTTATCAAAGACCTGATTGGCAAAACTCCCGGTTTGGAGAAAAAAGACTGGGGTATTTCCATTCCTGTCTATGAGGTTAAAGACACAAGACCGCAAGTGTTTGCCGTAGATCAACTAACGGCCGTTGTCGGTCCAAGCCAGACATCAGATATCAGATATCAGACATCAGCTGTCGTCTACTTCGAGGACGGTAAATTCGACCCCAGACTGCTTGAGGGCAAGAAACCGGATTCGGTTAAAATTCTTTTCAACGGAAAGGATGAATCGGATCTGGTCATGAGTTTTCTGCAGGAGTATTTTCTTTTACCCGCCAAATCCGACTGGGCGAACTACAAGACCGGTGATTATTTGAAATACAAATACCAGCTCCTGATTAGAGGCGTTCAGTTTCGTGATTTTGATTATGGAAAAGGAATTGCCTTTTCTACGGAGGCAGGGGAAAATATAGAATTTGATTTGAAGGCCGAAAAAGCGGGTGAATACATCCTGGCTGTTCGGGTTTGGGGAGAAGCTGTGAAACTTAATTTTGAAGGAAATCAAATCAACATCAAGCCGAGTCAAAAAGATAATTTTTCCTGGTACACGCAATCGGTAAGTCTTAAAAAAGGAAAGCATAAACTTATTTTGGAAAACCAAGGGGGAATTCAAATTGTCAATGTCGCCGCCTTGATCCCGATTGCCGAATGGAATAAAGCGCAGACGCTGACTAAAACATTTGTCGATCATTTTGGGACGACAACCGAGAACAAATTAAGCGATAAATGGAAAAGGGTGGAATTTAAGAAAATATCGCCGGTAAGATATGAAATTACAGCCCCCAAAGATTCCTATTGGATTATTTTTACGGATTCATATCATCCGGGGTGGAAACTGAAGCGGGGACCGCTGTTCCACGATTCCCTACCGGTGTTTTCCATGGTAAGCGGTTTTTATATTGAACCCGGTTGGGCAAATACAGAAATTGTTTTTAAGGGTCAAGAAGCTTTCAGGTGGGGTCTTTGGTTTAGTCTGGTGACGGTTTTATCCCTGACGATTACCTATTTATGGTTTAAGGGGGATAAAAAATGATTGAAAGAATTAAAGAAATAGCCTCAACCAACACTTTCCGTCAAACTCTGGTTACTTCTTCAGGGACTATCGTCAACGGCCTTTTGGGCATGGTCTTTTATATTTTGGTTGCCAGATATTTGGGGCCGGCAAATTTTGGCATCTTTTCCATAGCCATTGCCGCCATCGCCCTTATTGCCAGCATTGCCAACATCGGGATTGATACCGGGATCGTTAGGTTTGTGGGAAGATATATGTCTTTGGAAAAGAACAAAGCTTTAAGATTTCTTAAATTGGGGCTGGAAATAAAAATACTGTCTTCGTTAACGGTTTTGGGAATTGGTTGGTTAATAATGCCTTTTGCAACCGTAAGTCTGTTGGGAAAACCCGAACTTTTGCATCCTTTGCGGCTGGCGCTTTTTGGAGTTGCAACTTCGTTGTTATTTTCCTTTATCACCAGTTCCATTCAGGCAATTCAAAGGTTTTGGATTTGGAGCGGTTTAAATATTTTTACGAATCTTCTGAGACTTGTGACGGTGGTTTTTCTTTTTAACCTTGGTTTATTGTTGGTGGAAAGTTCTTTGTGGTTGTATATTCTTTTTCCTTTTTTTGGTTTTGCCATCGGCCTATTTTTCCTGCCGGGTTTTTTTAAAGTCAAAAATGAAAAAAGCGTCTTGAGGGAATTTTTTGACTATAATAAATGGATAGCGTTGTTTACGCTGATCGTTGCGTTTTCTTCAAGACTTGACATTTTTTTGTCGGCAAGACTTTTGACTTTGGGCGAAGTTGGCATTTATTCGGTGGCCGTAACTCTCTCAAGCATCGTTCCGGCAATTGTTTTTGCCATTGCCACGGTTGTCGCTCCCAAACTGGCGGGTATGACAAACGATAAAGATGCTTACAATTATCTTAAAAAATTACAGTTGTTTGTTTTAGGCTTGGCTTTAATTGGAATTGTTGTCGGAATACCGTTATCTTACGTTTTTATCCCTCTTTTTTATGGAAGCCGGTATTTGGCAAGTATAGCTCCCTTATCGATTCTTATCGTTGCCCAGGCAATATTCTTAATTTCTGTTCCCGCCCACACTTCAATATTTTACTATTTTTCCTATCCTAAACTTTTCGTTTATGTAAGCATTATACATTTGGCCATTCTTCTTGTTGGTGGTTGGTTTATGATTTCCGCTTTTGGCTATAAAGGTGCGGCTTGGATATTTTTAATAGGAAATATTTGGAATTTTGCGGCTCCGTTTGTCTGGGTGATGCGAAAATTTAAATGAAAATTACGGCCCACACACTGGTCAAAAATGAAGAAAACTTTATTTGGTATGCCATAAATTCTGTAATTAACTGTGTTGATGAAGTGCTTGTTTGGGATACCGGAAGCACCGATAAAACTGTTCCAATAATTAAATCTATAAAAAATTCCAAGATTAAATTTAAAGAGGTTGGCAGAGTGGATGTAAAAGACCTTGCCGATGCCAGGCAAAAAATGCTGGATGAAACTCAAGCCGACTGTATATTTATATTGGATGGAGATGAAATTTGGCCCCAGAGCGCAA
>ERZ1292629.4161-Hain-H43-01um-R1-4161-length-10749-cov-11_pt1 | contig 10749 bp, 10 predicted proteins | sample MGYA00564399_ERZ1292629 | MGnify/ENA primary metagenome ERZ1292629 (study PRJEB36523, sample SAMEA6512636) | groundwater metagenome | collected 2019-01-08 | study: AquaDiva: Metagenomics assemblies of 32 groundwater samples | reverse complement strand
TATTCAAAAAAATCTTCACAATCAATAAGTGTCAAATCGCATTTACCATCAAGCACTCGAGCAGCATTAGCTCCGGCAAAACCACCACCAATAATCACAACTCTTTTCATAAAAGCATATAGAAATTACAATTATAAGCCTATTGGAATTTTTAAGTCTAATAACTTATAAAAATTCTAATTAGAAACTTCAGAAAGTTTCTTTATTCTCTTTTTATGTACGGCAAGATATCTTCTAATAAAATATTTTACAAAACGTTCTTCATCACCAGAAATTGCTTTATAATATGATTTTCTTTTAGATTTTTCAATAATCAACATAGGATATCCAGAATACCATAAAATATAATTCATAAGTAATCTGCCTATTCTCCCATTTCCATCCCCAAATGGATGAATTTTCTCAAATCTATAATGCGCCCTAGCAGAAAGTTCAACAGGATTAATATTTTTTTGATTTTTAATAAACACGATTAACTTATCAATCATCTTATCAACTTCCTGCCAATCAGGTGCAAGATAAGTTCCAACTCTAACAAGATAATCTCTAAATCTTCCAGCAATATCTTTTTTAGTATTATCAAATATCTCTTTATGCCAATCAAGCAATAACTTTTTACCAATCTCTTCTTTTTTATTAAGCATCTTAAGAAAAACCATACTGTGAGCCTCAGTCTCTTTTACATCACGCAATGATTTATTCGGAGCAATTTTATCATGGATTATCTCTCTAGTTTCTTCAAGAGTTATTGTAGAACCCTCAATAGCATTGGTGTTATATGTAAATGCAATTGAAATCTCTTCAAGCTCTTTTTTTCTTGCGCTTTCAGGAATCCTGTTCCATTCAGCTCCAAAACTCTTCTTTATTAATTCAAGTTTTTCATTAAGGTCAGATTTAAACTCCTCATTAAAATCTTCTTTTACTTTCATTATATCCCTAGGCACTTCAACGCCTAAATATTTTTCTCTAGTAAGCACCTTATCTTCTTTTCTATATGAATGCTGTAAATAATAATATTCTCCGCTTCCTTTTTTTCTCTTAATTATTCTCATATAACCATTACCATTACAAAGTATATAAATACTCGTATTTCAGTTAAAATGTAATGGTAAGATAATATAATTAATAAAACTATAAAAAATCAATCTTTAATGTCTATCTTAATCTGAACACTTCTTGGAATCTTAAGCATCATTAACGGTCTCAAAACTCTATCTTGAGCAGGCATGTCTATAATTCTTTTATGAACTCTCATTTCAAAACGGTCAAAAGTAGCAGTTCCGTTTCCGCATGGAGATTTTCTTGTAGTTACTTTCATATGTCTTGTAGGAAGAGGTATCGGACCACGCACATTTATTCCAGATTTAGTAGAAATGTCCTTAATCATCTCGATAACTGAGTTCAACTGACCAATATCAATGCTCGATAATTTTATTCTTACTACTCCCATGCGAACCCAAGCAAAAATCGGTTTAAAAAGCCTTCTATAGCGAAAGACATGAATAGCTAAACAGAATCGTATGTCTTTCGCTAGATAGTCAAGGCACAAGTGTTTAATTTTCAGTGTCCTTGACTATATTTCTGTGAAATAGAATGGACTAAGATAACGTCAGTTATCTTAAGGCTTCGTTTGTTATAGAGAAGTTTGAATAATTCAGAATTTACAAAGAAATTTTCAAACTTCTTCTATAGAATTAAATTATATCTACAAATATAGACAATTTGGTTGATTGCGTTACCTATTTTCCAAATTGTCTATTAGAGGTTTAGGAACAAAATGTAACTCAATTATCCTAAACCTCTATAATTCAATAACATTTAATATCTTGAATATAGGCATATTTATAAAGATAATATTAAAACTGATTTAATGGCAAAACGTATCGATATTTACAGCAATAAAAGCTTAGATGAATTAGACTTTGAAAGAGAAGAGTTATTAGCATTTGATAATAATGATTGTGATTGGTCAAGCCCTCTTGTTTTAGCAATTCCTAAAAGAATTTTTAGAGGTTACAAAAATCCACAGCAAGGTTTGAGATTATTATGGGCTCCTTCTAATGGAAAAAGAGAAGAATGGACTCTCGATTTCAAAGGAAGGATGCTTGAGGTATGGAGTCCCAGGTATAAAAGTAATGGTTCCAGAGCTCCTAATTATAGTGTCAAAGAAGAAGGTACTCCTCAAACTACTCCTTATTTTATAGAAACAGCAATTGCAGGAAGAGCAGCAATTCAAGATTATCTTAGAACTTCAAAAAGTGGAATGGATTTTTATGTAGAAGTTATGGAAAGTGGAGAATTTAATTTCTTTCTCAAACCTCTTAAAATTTAGAAAATCTATTTATCTCCAAATCGTCTTTGCACAGCCAATCCAATAATATTAAAGGTAAATAACATAAAAGTAACAATTGCAATAGATGCCCAATCACTAAGCGAAAGTGCAACCGTCCCAAACAAATATTGAAGAGGCGTATACACGACAGCTAATTGCAATCCAAACGAAACTAAAACAGCACCAAGAAGCCACACATTACTCAACAAAGGCACACCAGATTCGGCACGAACAAAATAAGCTCTGACAAGTTCAAATAATACAAGAGAAGTAAATGCAATAGTCTGAACGTGAGCAATGTCATTTTGATAAGTCCTCAATCCCCACACAAACAATCCAAGGACACCGGCAGCAATTAATGAAGAAACATAAAATATATTAAATGTGCGAGCTTTAGTCATTAAAGGTTCATTCTTCTGTCTTGGATGTTTATCCATCAAACCTTTAGGATAAGGATCAACGCTCAAAGCCAAAGCAGGCAAACCATCAGTAACTAAGTTAATCCACAACAACATCAATGCCGTTATAGGCAGAGGCAATCCAAACAAAATAGCAATTATAACAATCAAAACTTCAGCAAGATTTGAAGAAATTAAATAACTTACAAAAGATAGTATATTTGAGTAAATTCCTCTACCCTCTTCAACAGCAGAAACAATAGTTGCAAAATTATCATCTTGTAAAACCATATCACTAGCCTCGCGAGAAACATCTGTTCCCTTCACGCCCATGGCAATTCCTATGTCTGCTTGTTTCAATGCAGGAGCATCATTAACTCCGTCTCCAGTCATTGCAACGACAGCACCAGATTCTTGAAGTAAACGAACTATCTCTAGCTTATGTTTTGGCTCAACTCTCGCAAAAATATTTACATTTTGAATGACATTTCTTTTTTCAATATCTCCAAGCTGTGCAAAATAAGCCCCTTCAATACTCTCGCCAGTCAGCCCTATCTCGCGAGCAACTGCCACAGCAGTATTAATATTATCTCCTGTAATCATTATAACTCTAATTCCAGCTCCATGCGATTTTGAAACACATTCACTAATCTCTTCCTTTGGAGGATCAATCATTCCCTGTAAACCAACAAAAATCAAATTTTTTTCAGTCGCATCTTTAATATTATTTATTTTCTTATAAGCAAATCCCAAAACTCTTAATGCTTGATTTGCATAAACTTTATTTTGTTCAATTATTTTCTTCCACATATCTTCTTTGAGTATAACAACGCGTCCTCTAAATAATATATGGCTACATTTTTCAAGTACTTTTTCAGGAGCACCCTTATTATACAAAATAAAACTTTTTCCATCACGATGAACTGTGCTCATCATCTTTCTTTCAGAATCAAAAGTCAACTCATTAACTTTAGGAAAAGATTCACGAAGTTTCCTATAATCGAGACCTGCCTTAGAAGCGCTCACAAGCAAGGCAGCTTCAGTAGGATCTCCTGTAATAGAAACATCATTCAAAGAAACATGAATCTGTGAATTGTTGCACAATGAGCCTATTTTTAAAATTAAGTTATCTTTTTCAGTAAATGGTTTTCCATACAAAGAAATCAACCCATTAGTTGAATATCCCTCTCCACTAACACTATAATCTTGGTCATTAACGAACAAATTCCTGACAGTCATCTCATTCTTTGTTAGTGTTCCAGTTTTATCACAACAAATTACCGTCGTCTCTCCAAGAGTCTCAACAGATGGCAAGCGACGAATAAGCGACCTCTTTTTCAACATTCTTTTAACGCCTATCGCAAGAGATATAGTGACAACGGCAGGCAAACCTTCAGGCACAGCAGCAACTGCAAGCGCAACAGCCATCAAAAACCACTTTCTTGATTGAATTAAAAATTCAGAATAATTTCCAGAAAGCAATTCAGAAAAAAGTTGTTCACGAATTGCTCCAATAACAAAAATTATTAAAGAAATTAAAATTACTCCATATCCGACATATTTTCCAAACTTATCTAATTTTTTCTGCAAAACAGTAGTCTCTTTTTCAACACTGCTCAACAAATGCGCAATTCTTCCCAATTCAGTTTTCATTCCCGTAGAAGTCACAACAAAAATACCGCGTCCTTTAGTAACTAAAGTTCCAGAAAAAACCATATTTTTTTGGTCATTAATTACCAAATCCCTTGTCAAGACATTATTGTTCTTAGAAGATGGAGATGACTCACCAGTCAACGAAGATTCAAAAATAGAAAGAGAATAACTCTCAAGCACTCGCCCATCAGCAGGCACCTTACCCCCTTCCTCGAGAACAACAATATCTCCGGGAACTAAAAACTTAGAATCTATCTCTCGCATCTCAAAATCACGAATCACTCGTGCTTTCAAAGAAGACAACTTCCTAAGAGATTCAATTGATTTTTCAGCACGGTATTCCTGTACAAAACCAAAAAAAGCATTTAGCATAAGTATAGCAAATATTACCCACGCATCAACATATTCACGAACAATAATAGAAAACAGAAGTGCAAAAATAAGTATGTAAATTATAAAACTCTTAAACTGGCGTAAAAAAATAGTAAACGCGCGAACACCACCTTCGCTCTTTATCTCATTCAGTCCAAAGTCCTTCAGTCTCTCACCTGCAATAGCATTAGATAGTCCTTTAGAAGCATTAGTTCCCAAAGATGAAACAACTTTACGAGAATCTAAAGAATAGTAAGCATCACCCATATAGAATATTCAATATAAAGTAGTATAAAAATCTGGCTAAAAATACAAATCAACAAAAATCACATACCTTCTTAGAATTATCTTCTGACTTTTTCTTATTATCTTCTTTCTGCTTTTTGTCTTTAACGCCTTTCTTTTTCTCTTTCATAAAATACTCAAGCACAAGAGATATTTAAGCTTTTATGGTCAAAAGCTGTGTTGCATGACTCTTAAAAATAAACGCAGCTGCTTAACAGAAACATCTAAAAATAGATAAAATATCAAATTAAAGGAGAAAAAATATGACAGAAGAATCTAAACTAAAATACATAGTCTCTCATGATAGTGATCCGACCGTTAGATTGGCTGCTTTAAGTAAGATAATGGATCAAAGTTATTTAAATTATGTCTCAAGTCATGATAATGATATTAATGTAAGGATAGCCGCAATAGGTAGAATGACGGATAAGCATAAACTAGGATATCTAGCAACTACAGATAGCGATCCTAGAATTAGATTAGCTGCTGTAAAAAAGTTGTAAACTTTTTTCTTATAATCAATAAATGTTTTACAAAGATTTCAAATACTAAAATCTCAAAAATGTGAGTCCGGCTCCGCCGCGGAACCGGACCCTTTCATCTCAGTTTAGGAGATGAATATGATATTAAAAAATCAAATTGTTAGCTTTTAAGCTTTATGTACATGTAATTTAATATAGCCAATTCTGTTGATTTTGTTATACGGTTCCAGAATTGGCTTATCAGAGAATTCTGAACAAAATATGATATAATTATTAGAATTCTCTGTAACAACAAACCATTATAATCTTTCAATCAAAAAAGATGCCAAAGCACAACAATAATCACGACCCAACCACAAGACTAAATATTATTAATTATCCTTCTTAATCACAAAGAATTATTAAAAAATAAAAGTTTCACACTCATAATTACAACAAGAGCAACAAACAATCTCTTAATCCACAAATCTCCCTTTCTTACTGCAGTACTAGCACCAACATAACTTCCAATAGACATAGAAACAAACAAAATTAAACCAATTTTATAATCAATAATATTATTGAAAGCAAATATTATTACAGAAGAAATACAAAGCAAAAGCCAAGCTACAACTCCTGTTCCAAGAGATTCAATCATAGTCAACCCAAAAAAGAACGTCAACGTGTAAAAAACCATTGGACCAGTGCCTTGACCGTAAAATCCTGCAAAAATCATAACTGCAAAATAAATTATCGCTCCAATTATCTTTTTTGTCCAGCCAGTTTTTAATCGCACAACCCCTAAATCTTTTTTCAAAAAGATAAATGGCAAAAGAACAATCATAAGCACTCCGATAACGCCTCCCAATATTTTAGGACTTATATCTAATAATATTTTAGCCCCAATAAATGAGCCAATTAAACTCAAAACAGCAAGAACAGGAACATATTTCCATACAATCTTTTTAGACTTCCAAAATTTTAGTGTAGCAATAAGCGCCTGTCCAATTGAACCAAATCTATCAGTAGCAATTGCAATATGCGCAGGAAAACCCAAAAAAACAAGAGACGGCACTGAAATCAATCCGCCAGCGCCAATTATAGAATCAAAGAATCCTGTAACTAACCCAATCAAAGATACCAGCAGGATTAAGACAATTTCCTCCATATTTTACTAAGATATATAAGTTAATAAATTAATCTTCAAGAGGATAATCCTTAACTCTTACCCAATATCTAACGGCAAAAATCAAACAGGCAAATCCAGTAAAGTAGTAAAATCCGTGCATTCTAAGTCCAAGAAACATAAATGAAAATCAAAAAAACTTTGACAGTTAAGTTTTTTGGATGCAAGAAACTTCTTCTTGAAGAGAAGTTTCTGCACAGAAGTTTGTCTTTGTCAACAAACTTCTTGTGCTCAAAGTGTTCTATCAAGACACACTTTGACATGTAAATATAGACAAAGCCAATGCAAGAAAAAAATCACTTCCTTTTTTTGAAGTAAACTCCATACAAAGAAAAAGAACAATAGAGAATTTTGAATAATTCCTAATTTACAAATGAATTTTCAAAATTCTTCTTTGATAACTTTGATTTTGCAAAGGTATGGATAACTGCGTGACTTATAGCTCAGATAGTCGCAGTTTTCCAGATAGAGAACTGCACTGCTCATTCTACAGTTCTCTATATCAATACATTTAAAATTGTTTACATTCTCATAATAAAGAGGAGATGGAAAGCTTAATTCTAGAAATAGGTGTAATCATAGGTATAGCAGCGATAATAAGCTTACTAGGGCGCTTAATCAAACAGCCCCCAATAATTGCTTATCTTCTAACAGGAGTAATCGTAGGCCCTCTAGTATTAAACCTAATTAGTTCAACAGAACAATTACAATCTCTAGCGAGCATAGGAATAGCATTATTATTATTTATTATTGGAATAAGTCTTGATTTTAGAATACTAAAACATGTAGGCGGAACGGCAATAATAGGGGGAATATCCACAGTAGCCATAGTTTCCTCAGCAGTTTTCTTCATAGCGCAAAGTCTAGGATTTAATATTATTTCAGCTCTTTACATAGCTCTAGCGTTTTCATTCTCAAGTGCAGTAGTCGTTGTAAAAATCTTATCTGACAAGAAAGAAATAGAAACTCTTCACGGTCAAATAGCTCTTGGAATTCTAATAGTAGAAAGTTTCATAGCAGCCCTGGCTTTAATGATAATCCCCGTCATAACCAGTGGAGGCGCATTGGTAATAGGTCTTCAAGTAGCAAAATTCATCGCGCTAATTGCCGTAGTAATTATATTTGGAAGGTATGTATTATCTGGAATATTGAGCATTGCAGCAAAAAACCAAGAGGTATTATTCTTAGTCAGTATTGCATGGGCTCTAGTAGTTGGAGTTACTTTTGATTCATTAGGGCTATCAGCAGAAATAGGAGCATTAATTGCTGGAATGGTTATAGCATCTTCCAAATACAGTTTAGAAATAAAATCTAAAGTAAAAGGAATAAGAGACTTTTTCGTAATATTATTCTTCGTTTTCTTTGGTTCTCAATTATCAGGACCAATCTCAGCAGAGTTATTGAAACAAGCAGTAATATTCTCTTTATTTGTCTTAATAGGAAAACCAATAGTCGTTATGGCCCTAACAAGGTCGTTCGGATTCAAAAAACGCACAAATTTCATGATAGGAACAAGTCTTACACAAGTAAGCGAATTCTCCTTAATTGTAATACTTCTAGGATATAGTCTAGGTCATATCCCCATAACTATATTTTCATTAACAATATTAGTAACTTTAATAACCGTTTCATTAAGCAGTTATGCAATATACTTTTCAATGCCAATATATAAGTCGGTATCAAGATTCCTTGGTTTATTCGATGGAAAAAGAAGAGAATTTGGTGCAATAAATAAACATGAAAAATATGATATCGTCCTTCTAGGATACAGCCGTTTAGGTTTCAATTTATTAAAAGCATTCACCCTTGCAAAGAAGAAATATCTAATTATAGATTACAACCCCCTTACAATAATGAGCTTGTCTAAAAAAAGAATTAACTGTGTTTACGGAGACGTAAATGATACGGAGTTCCTTAATAGTATAAATCTCAAATCTGTAAAAATGATAATTTCAACAATACACGAGTATGCTACAAATCTAAACATAATGAAACTAATAGATAAAAAAGAATGCACATTCATAGCAACTTCAAACCAAATTCACAACACAATAGAATTGTACAAAAACGGCGCAGACTATGTAATAATGCCCCACTATCTCGGAGGAGACTTCATGGCAAACATGCTTGTAAGAGATAACTTCAACAAAAAAACATTGCAAGAAGAAGGCAAATCACATATTAGACAGCTAAGGGAAAGAATGAGTGAAGCGCATAGTATATAAAACAAGCCTACTATAAACTTTATAAACTCTAAAGTGGTGCTAAAATCATGGGAAAAGCTCATAAATATGTAGCAGGAACAATTGTCGCAGCAACTATAGCAACAGGAGCATATCTTCTAAATAGAGATTATTCAGCACAAATTCCAGAAAGTCATCAAACAAGACAAACAATTGATGACAAAGTTAATTCATCGCCCATAAGCACAGATTATCAAAAACCCTCTACTAATCAAGTAATCAATCAAGACAACAACTCAAGAACTCAAACATATAATTTAGAATCATTAGAAGGACTTCTAAAAATAGGTGGTCAAGAAATGGAAAACCGTCTTTATGGTGCATTGATTAGCGAGTTTCATGAAAATCTAGACGGTTTAAATTTTTATGGTAGCGAAGAATTCTTCAAAGGAGATTTTATCTTAGAATTTAAAGATACTAAATCAGAAGACTTAATACATGCTTACGAAGAAAAATTAAAGAATTTAAGCGAGAGTGAAAGACAAGACCTAACAACAAGATATGGTGAAGTGATAAATATTCTAAGACAAAATAGCAGTTTATCAATAGAAGAAATAGCCACTAAAAACGGTTATTTAGGCGCAGAAGAAACTGCGAACAGATTATGGAATTCTATGTCCTCAAATCAATTATGGGGAAAATCAAGACTAGGAGAAACTTTTGCAGATGTAATAAATAATGACTTATTAAGTCCAGAAAAACTCGATTTATTCCTAAGGGCAACAAGGGCTTATTGTGAATCTAAGAGTGTAGAAGATAAAGGCATCACTTTAATAGACAATATAAGAAAATATCAATCATCAATGCCAGAATTCAACGCATTAGATAAGAAACGCAATAACGGCAATGAATTAAATTCAGAAGAGACTAAGAAGATGGAAGATTATGTAAGAACATTAGGGGATATAGAAGAACAATTTAAAAAATTCACATCTTCAGACGAAGCAAAATCAAGAATGGAAAAAGAAATCATTGAAAGACTAGGAAAAATAAATCTTTTATATGGCTTCGCAAGAAACCTAACTCACCTATAAAAAATTAATAAATAAAAAATAAAATAAAAATTCAATTTCTAATTATCTTCTTGTAAGAGTAATAGGATTATTTCCTTTTTCGTCCAATATAGTCATTGAGTGAGTAGTACAATCTACATTACGAACTATCTTAATCTTTGCGATAGTTTTTCCATCTTTGTCTTTAATATTCTTTGTTTCAGAATACAAAGCTTCCGTTTTAGGGTCTCTAGGGCAAGAAGTTGGTACCGGTGCCGGATCTGTTTTACCAGTTCCTTTCGGAGCATCATTTTTACCAGTTCCTTCAAACTTGTAAACTACCTTATCCTTGACTATCGAACCAGCAGGAGACGTAACTGTTACAGTTATACCACTAGATGGGCTTACCCATGTATTGCTTCCAGCTGATTGAGCAATTACGCCAACAGCAAGTAACATAACTAAAAATAAACTTACTAAAGCAAAGACTAAATTGTTGTTTTGATTTTTCATTTGTTCCTCCATAACATTTAGTTAAAATTCATCTCTTTTCAGGATTTATATACTTAATGTTAAAAAATTACTACTAATCAACAATTATTCTTTTAATTAAATCTACGACCAAAATAGAAAACATAACTCATAAATACATCAGAAATTCACAATCTCCATGACAATTCACATAATCTTATTTTACAAATTTGTAAATATAGAAAGCCCACAAGAACTAAAAAAAGAACATCTAAACTTCTGTAACAATCTTAAAATAAAAGGAAAAGTCCTCTTCGCAAATGAAGGAATAAACGGCTCAATTTCAGGAACAAAAG
>ERZ1292629.4159-Hain-H43-01um-R1-4159-length-10755-cov-3_pt1 | contig 10755 bp, 12 predicted proteins | sample MGYA00564399_ERZ1292629 | MGnify/ENA primary metagenome ERZ1292629 (study PRJEB36523, sample SAMEA6512636) | groundwater metagenome | collected 2019-01-08 | study: AquaDiva: Metagenomics assemblies of 32 groundwater samples | reverse complement strand
GATGAATCGTTAATTGATATTATTATCGGACAGCCTAAATATCAGGGAGAGTTTAGGATTAAAGAAGGATAAGATGATTTTTTTTCGGAGATGGATGATTCTTCATTTAAACTTAAAAATAAATTCGATGATGTTTTAGCTTGTGTACCAGCTCATTTAAAACAAGACGATTATCGGCCTTTTTTTCACAGATCTTTAGAAATTTTATTAGGAATATCTCCTCAGGAATGGCATGACCCAAGAATGTACACTTTAAATCTTGTTGAGCCTCATAATTCCTGTTGGGGTATTTGTGTTGCATTAAATAAAGATGAGATAAAGACTTTCAAAGAAGTTATAATGGAAAAATATAAAACGCCTCAGAAATTTGTTACGAGATTAGAAAATATACGTAAATCTCCGGATGAGGCTCGCTGGGGAAAAATTACATATCTAACTGCTAGTCAAGGATATAAGATTTCTGCTCAGACAGCTTTTACACTTAGTTATGCGCTGGATAGAGATGATAGAGTATCTTTCCTAAGGGATATATATAATGGAACTCATCCTGAACAGGTTAAAAGAACTGAATATGAAGGAATTGGAAAAATTGATAATAATAAAGAAAGTGTGGATAGGGCAATTGAAATATTATTTACTGGAGATGAAAGAAATTCTATTATAGAGAAAGTTAATCAAGCTAGACTTAGAACTAGATCAAGTTGGCAATCTGTTCCAAGATTAAGTCTTGGTGCAATTAAATTGCCAACACCTGGACAGAGAGATATACGAACTGATGAATTCGTTATGAATGCTGCTCCTCTTCTTATTGAGCAACTTTCTGCATATGGAATTATGGGAGAGGAAGATGCAGAAAAAGTTGTTGCTCAGAGACTAAGTAATTATTTTGTTCACCAAGGTGGATTTCAATTGAATAGGGAAAGGGCTAGAGAAATTGTTGGAAGTTTGAGAGGAAAAAGGGAGAGGGTGGCAATATGACTAATTACCCAGATCCTTTAGTGTTTGTACAAAAGACTGCTAGAGAGTTAGGAATTCCAATGCAAGAGGGAAAGACTGAAAGGAATGAACGTCTTTCTAGATCCGATTTTATAGGCAACGACGTTTTTTACTACGAATTTCCAAGGAGAAATGAAGCAGAAGTTTATTTCTCTCCCGATCTTATTATAAGATATATAGACAACAGCAGTAATGGTTTGTATGAACCTTTATGGATAAAACAAGATTTTTTAGATTATGTTCAAGGAAAAACTAATTTGGAAGGACTGCCTTTCAAAGATTTTGATATGGCAAAGCATACCATGAATGAATTAAGAAGGTATCGGGGAAATGTTAGTGTTAGTTTTGTTGCCGAGAGAATGTTAACGAGTGAAAGAGATACTTCAAATTGGAGCAGGAATGTTTATGTTACTGCAGTAAAGAAGAAAGGAGGATTTGTTTTCGAAAGTAATGATTGGAAACATCACAAAAAGATAATGGGAAGTCTTTTCGACTGGTATAAAGATGTAGACGAAACTGCTGGCGAAGACTATCGCCCTTATTTTAGAAGAACGCTTGAGATTATTGCTGGGTTGCCTCAAGATAGATGGCATGATCCTAGAATGTTTGCGGAGATGAATGGTGCTCCTAAGAGAAAAGCTGGGAAGATTGCTTTAAATGAAGAAGAAAAGGGATTTTTAAAGAGGGCTATAGAGGAAAAATATGGATCTATGGACGAATTTAATAGACATTATGGAGGTTTTGAAGGGAACATTAATTGCTATCTTTTTGATATTACTAGAGTTTATGAAGGTAAAAGAACCATGAGTTCTTCTTTGGCCGACGATATATACCGGGATTTATATGGGGCGGATGGCGTTAAGATAGTTTATGATGACAAAAGATGTCCTCCGTTCTTGAGAGATATTATTTACAAGAGACATCCTGCTCAACTTGGGTTGAGAGGGGATGTTCAAAAAACTGGAGAAGTAGAGAGAGACGAATTGTTAGAGACAACTCTGTCAATTCTTTTTACGGAGCAGGAAGGAAAAGAATTGGGAAGGAGAATAAATGAAGCAAGATTACAAATGAGGGGAAGTTGGGGAAGTGTCCCGAGACTCAGTTTAGGCGCTATACAGATCCCCAACCCAGGGCAAAAGGATGTACGCACTGATGAATTTGTTGTTAATGCTTCTTCGTACCTAGTTGAAAGTCTTTCTCATTTCGGGATAATGTCTAGCGAAGAAGCAGAAGAGATGATTGCAAGAAGACTTCAAAATTATTTTGTACATAAAGGTGGATTCCAACTTAATAGGGAAAGAGCAGCTGGAATAGTTAGTAAATTACAAGGAAGAAGAGTTTTGCAGGAGGCAGTTTAAAAATGGAAAGAGATTATAGTCAATTGCCCCATGCAGTTAAATCACAAAGAAGACTATTCTATGCATTAAGTGAAGATTTTTTTAAGATGAAAAAAACTAGAACAAAAGATACTTTGACTTATCTTCATCCTTTTTTGAATTTATTTAAAGCGTTCTCTGTTAGCGGTCGAAATTATGAAGGAAATCATAATACTGAAGTACTTCGTAAAAAATTGGTTTATAGTAATCTCAATGGTGGAAGTATAGAATTTATTTTGAGATCAAGATATATTCCAAAAGATGAGTTTAGAAAATTTGATTTAATGAAGAACAATTTTAATGACTTGGGTAAAACACATTTTTTCTTTGATATTATTGCACCTAAAGAAGAGAAAGTCAGAGAAATATATTTTGAAAATAATGATTATTATAGAGGAAAGGGGATGTGCAGGGATGGAATTGTGGAGATGCCAGTTCGTTCGAAAAGAGGAGGAAATCATACTCCGTTTATTAATTGGAAATGGGGAATTGATTTTATGATTGCAAGATTCTTAGAGGGAGATAAAGGAAAAGCGATTGCTTATGCAAATGGAGAGGAATTTCCAAAAATTGAAGTAAAGGAAGAAGATGGAGAATTAACAAAATTAGTAGATACGGTTATTCCAATCTTGTTTGCAGGAAATGAAAGAGAACAATTGCAAAAGAAAATAGAACAGGCAAAGTTGCAAATGAGAGGGTGTTGGGCATCTGTGCCAAAATTAAATCTTGGAACAATCAAAATACCTGCTCCTGGTCAGAGAGATATTAATACAGATGCATTTGTAACCGAAGCTACACCTTACTTTATTGAATATATTTCTTCTTTAGGAGTTATGTCTGCTAGTGAAGCTGAAGAATTAGCTGAGCAAAAATTAATTAATTATTTTGTACATAAAGGTGGATTTCAATTGAATAGAGAAAATGCTACCAGAATAGTTTCTGGACTACGAAAAGATAATAATAAAAAACTGGAGGTGGCATAAATGACAATTGAGAATCAATATTCTGCGCTTATTGTAAGTGAAGAACAATTACAAGATCCCCTTAGATTTATTCAGCAATTAGCTAAGGAATATGATGTTGACTTAAAGAATGATTATAGGATTACAAATTCAACTAAAATACCTCAGGGACCATATAAAGGAAATCCAAATTTATGGTTTTTTACATTAACAGATAAAAATTTTGATCCTGTGCCTGAATTGTCAGTTTCAATTTCACTTTATGATCCTAGTACAGACATGGATTTATTTGAAGCTCCAAAAGGATTAAGGCAATTTCTGGAGGGAAAAGAGAAAATAAATGATAAATATTATTCTGATTGGGATATTGCGCAAAGCAGTGTAACGGATTTTGGAAGATACAAAAAAAATGTTCGTTTTGGTTTAAGTTATGGACGAACAAGAAACATTCCAGGAAAATTTAAGGAATGTCAGAGTTTTTTTAGCACTTTCTTTAATGAAGATAAATTTAAATTGGAAAGTCCTCACTGGGATGAATATAAAGAATTACCAGTTGCATTCATAAGTCGTCCATTGTTTAAAGATGCAGAAAGTGCAACTGAAGATGATTTTCGCCCGTATTTTAGGAGGGCTTTTGAGATATTTACTTTAGCTCCTAGGGAACAATGGCACGATCCTCGTGTATATTTAGGTGAAGATTCTAGAGCTTTAGAAAGTGTAATAGATTCAACACTAGATTATTTATTTGCAGGAAGCGAAAAAGAAGAGCTAAAGAAAAAAATAGAGCAAGCAAGATTAAGAATGAGGGGATCTTGGCAGTCTGTACCTCGCTTAAATCTTGGAGCTATACGATTACCTAATCCTGGACAGAGAGATGTTAGAGCAGATGCATTTGTAAAAGATGCTCTTCCTTTATTTATTGAGTATTTGGCGTCTATCAATGTTATGGATATTGACAAAGCGGAAGAGTTAGCTGTAAGAAAATTAACTAATTATTATGTTCATCAAGGGGGTTTTCAGTTAAATAGAAAAAAAGCTGGGGATATAATTAATGGTTTAAGATCAAGGAAAGAATTACAGGAGGCAGTATAAAATGATTGAAAATAATGATGTTTTATATAGGAAAAAGGGAGAGGAGGCATTTATAATTAAAAGGAATTATGGGGATCCGCTAGTATTTGTACAGGCAACTGCTCGCCAATTAGGAATTTCGGTAAAAGAAAACAATACTAGAAGGCATACAAATATAACTCATCCTAAACCAAAGGATAATATTTTATTTAATTATAAATTTCCTACTAGAAAAAACGGAGAAACTTATTTTGATGCCAGCTGTAATATTTTATACTTAAATAAATTTAATGAAGTAAACTATAGATTTAATCAATATATTGAAGGGAAGGTAAAGTTGGGAGATATTTCTTTTAATAAATTTGATATGGCAAAACACACTATGGATAAATTTGAATTGTATAGAGATTATCTTGGAGTAAGTTTTAGTGCTGAAAGAATAATGAGAGACTCGCATAAAACGGGCGAATTTAATAATAATCTTCTTCTAACTGCTGTAAGAGAGAAAGGAAGATATCAATTACATACAAATTTATGGAAAAAAAATAGAAATGAGATGAAGAGTCTTCTTGATTGGTATAAAGATGTAGAAGAAGTAAGTGAAGAAGACTATCGGCCTTATTTTAGAAGAACTCTAGAGATTATCGCAAAGTTGCCGCAAGATAAATGGCACGATCCTAAAATGTATAAGGTGGATATCCCTGTGGGAATGGAAGTGGCATTAAAGAAATCAATGTCTGATTTGGAGCTTTCTGTAAGATCAAGAAAATGTCTTCAACGTCATGGTGTAGGCAATGTTGGAGAATTAATACAGATGTCTGAATTTGATTTACTTGAAACAAAGAACTTTGGAATTACTAGTTTGTATGAAATTAAAAGACAACTAAATATTTATGGCTTGCATCTGGGAATGAACTTAGATAGAATAAAAGATTTTTCATATCAAAATGAAGAAATTGATGAGAGTTTTGAAAAGATTGTTGCTCCATCTATAGAAATGTTGTTTGCAGGAGATGAGAGAAAAGAACTGCAGCAGAAAATTGAACAAGCAAGGCTGAGATTGGGAGATACATGGAGCTCAGTTCCTCGTTTGAGTTTGGGGGCAATAAGATTGCCAAACCCGGGACAAAATGATATATCTCAAGATGAGTTTGTACGAGAAGCAGCCCCATATTTAATTGAATACTTAGGTGCAATGGGAATAATGACTCCGGAGGAATCTGAAAAAGTTGTTGGACAGAAATTAATAAATTATTTTGTGCATCAGGCGGGATTTCAATTAAATAAGGACAGAGCGAGCAATATTGTTGACAATCTAAGAAAGGGTTCTAAGGATATAAAAGAATTAGAAATTGCTTAGAAGTTCGTTTATGGATAATTTGTTTAGAGAAATTTGCAAAAATCAATAAAAATCTAAAATGCTACAAATTTCTCTAATAAGAAGTTTGAAAACGACTAAAAAATGCAATAATTCAAACTTCTCTTTAATAATTATCAAATTTTCCAGACAGAGATTTTGCACAATGGATAAATCTATCAGCAAAATTCTCTGTAACAAAAGATTTAAAAGAGAAGTATATATAAGAATTTTATGTCATTTAAAGAAAGAATGAATAATGCAGCAAACAAAGCAGCTTTAACACAAGCAAAGACAGATCTTGCATTTGAGAGAACAAAACTGAGTAATTTAGGAGATGTTGTAACGAATACTCATTCTTTTACAGCACTTGTTGGAAGAAAAGGAGAAAATCTTGCTGTAATGCTTCCGCTTAATTATGAAGATTCCAATGATTTTTTACTTGGCTTTTCAGACCAAGTAAGCGGGGAATTAGCAAAATATAGCCCTCAGGAAGGAAATATGGCTGGATTTTTAGTTTATGAGCTTACTAAAAAGATGCCTGGAAGGTTCCCTAGTAATTTGAAATTTGATTTTAAAAATTTAAAGTTTGATATTGAATTTTTAAGAATAGATACAGAATTAGATCAATATATTCCAAGTAGAAGGGGTGGAGGTTATGGAAGGGGAGTTAATAGGCCTATGGCAACTGAAGTATATATGCCTGAGGTGAAAAAGGGATTTGAATTTGAGGCAAGATATGATAATGGAACGTCGGGATACCACTTAATTGCATTGTCAAGAAGTGAGGGCGGAAACAGACAGTTTTTCCCGGGTTTTGGAATACCTTTTGAAGTTCAATATGCTAAAGGAAGACAGATAACCACGCATGTTACTTGTGCTCCAAAAAATGTTGCTAAAGGAGCTTATGCTGGGACATATTTTACTTCACAAGTAAAAAAAATAGCTAGTGATTTAGGTTTGAAACATCATGATGTTCTAAAATTTAGAGTAGAAAAGCCCGGGGAAGTTTATAGAATTACTGACTTTTCTAGGTAAATAAAAAAATTTTTCTGATATTAACTATTATAAATAATATCACAAAAACTAATCATAAATATTAGTATATAAAGTATAAACACTTTATGAGAAGAAAATTATTTTGTCTAAAGTAAATTTAGCCAAAATAGAATTCATGAGAAATTTACTTTCGAATAAATTACAATAATAGAACTGCCCGCCGGGCATTAACTTGTCTTTCTATGTCCAACTTTTAGTATAATAATGGCATCTTTTTCGATAGAAAAGATAATTATATAATCTCCTACTCTTAGCCTATAATCATCACTTCCTTTTAATCTTTTTATGTCTTTAGAGAAAGGATTTTCTGATAATTCTTCTATTTTTTTAAATATTCTTCTAGAAATACTAGGTTCTAACTTATTTAATGAATCATTTGCTTTTTCATCCCAAATGATTTTAAAGAACATTATAGCCCGAGCCTTTTTTTAGCTTCCTCATGGGTGATAAATTTTCCTGTTCTTATTCTCTTTTTTGCTTCTTCTATTTCTTGTTTAGTCTTTTCATTTAATTCTAAATCATCTTCCATCATTTTCATATTTTTAATAATATCTTTACATAATCTGAAATTTTTATTGTTGTTCTATAACAATCTACAATGATTAACTATTAAAGGTTAATATATTTAAAATTATTCTTTATATTAAATACAAGATATATTTGAAATTTTGTTTATTTCATAATATATTCAATTTCTTCTTCAGTTAATCTTAACTTTTCATGAACGTGGGGTTGTTTTAGAATTGGTTTAAGAATTGGGAAGTCTCTTAATATTCTAGCAGTTGAACAATGCACATAACGGGCATATTTTTTTGCGATTGTTTTTTTCTTTGCAATTTTTTGATTGTTGAGCCATATTTTTAAAACTCTTTTTGGTCTTTCATATTTTGTAAAACCACTTGAAGGGTTTTTTTTCGCATACGCAATACCCGCACTCTGAAATATATTTTGATAAATTAAAAATCTCCAGTGCTGATTTTTATATATTCTTCCTCTAAAAACGTCTGCATTAGCTAGAGCCATATATGCTTTTAGTAAAGATTCTTCTCTATATTCTTTTGGAATGTTTTCCTCAATCCAAAGAAATATTTCATCAATTGATAATTCGGAGTGATCTAATAATTCTAAGAAATCTCCTCTTTCTTTAAATAATCTTCTTAGGATATTGAAAATATTATCATCTATGTCTCTTTTTTCTGTTAAATCGATTTGACCATCTGACAAAGAATATGACTCTAAATCATTTAATGCTGCTCTTAAATCTCCTTGAGACTTTATTGCGATTTGTTTTAATGCCAAAGGATTTCTACTAAATCCTTCAATTTCAGTTATTTTTAATAATAAAGCTATTATTTTATCTAATGTAAGCGCTTTCATTTCAACAAGTTTAGATTTTGCTCTGATAGGGGATAATTTAGACTGCCAGACATCATTACAAGTCATAATTATGGGAAATTTAGTTCCGATTATTAGATCTTCTAGCTCTCCTATTCCTCCTACGTCAGTTCCTGTTACTCCATCTACTTCATCCATTAAAATTATCTTTCCCTTTTTGAAAAGTGCTTGCTGTTGTGTAGCAGGTCTAAGAGTTTCCTCAAGTTTCTTTTTATTTCTTAAATCTGAAGAATTTAGTTCTAAAATTTCTAAATTATTTTCTTTTGCACTAGCTAAAGCCAGAGAAGTTTTTCCTGTTCCTGCTGGTCCATGAAGCATCAAAGCTTTCTTCTTAGGAAATTGTTTTAAGAATAATTTTATTTCTTCTACTGCTGCATCCTGTCCAAGTAAATCGGAATATTTTTTTGCCCTGTATTTTTCTGCTAAGTTCATAATAAGATAAAAATATTATTGTATTTAAGGATTTAGTAAGGAAGATTTAATTCTTACGATAACCAAATTTCTTATTATAATCAGGATGATCAATAATATCAATAACAAAAACAATGATTTCAAAATTTGTTCCACCATTGGTTAACATATACAACATTCTCCAGAAATTAGGCAACTCCACTCTGAATAAATTATTTGCACTATATCTTAATTTATATTCTTCCGGAATTTGGTTTTTTGCTATAGGATTACCATAATGAGGATTTATCTTTATCAATTCTATTTTTTGATTAATCGCCTTTAAAATCATCCTTTCATTTTTAGAATTTATAGATTCTTGATTTAGATAATTATAAACTTCCTCTGCTTCTGGTGATAAAATTGATTTCACAACTTTCATATCGTAAGGCCTCTATTTAGGGCATTTCTCAAATTTGGATTTATATTATGGATCCAAGTTATTCCACTTAAACTCACAAATATCTTATTGCTTTGTTCTAAATATTTAAGAATCACCATTAAGGTGTTATGGTTTATTTGCTTTGGTAGTTTTCTTTTTAGTTCTGCAATCTTTATTATGCTTTCATTCATATTTTTCAATACATCTTCCACCATTATTACGGTGTTTAATGTAGGCCAATGGACTACATTTTCCTTTTCTATTATTTTTTGCGACATATTAATAATTTATAGTTATTTATATATAACTATTATATATTAATTAGTATTTAAATGTTTTTATGAAAAATGCCCACTAAAAACATTTTGAGGATAATATTTTAACTTTCCATTTTTATTTATTAAATAGCTTAACCATCTATCTTTAGGAATTTGATAATTATTTTCAGAAAGAAAATTGTAATCGTCTCCAATTATTAGACCCATTAATCCTTTTTTAAATTTATAAAAATCAAATATAATTTTAGAAATTTTAAACATAAAGTTACTCAACTCTTCTATCCATTTTTTATGATTTATTTTATTTCCAAAAGGATATGATCCTATAGGGAATATTTTTAATTCTTCCAAAGCTCCAAATGGAATGCTAATATTAATAAAACAATCCATTTTATTTTCATCATCTATAAAATATGCATAAAACTTACATGGGGCAATTTTATTATTTGATAACTTAACTGTTCCATAATTAATAATTCCTTTATCAATTTTATCAGGGATTTTTATTTTAATTTTTTTTTGATTTATTGGCTCTAAATTGTCATACCCAAATGGACCATTAAAACAAGGCATTTTCCACATATAATTAATTACATTTTTAAATTCTTTATTAGATAATGTTTTAAATGATAATAAGAGGTTAAAATATCCGCCGTTCCATGAATCTTTCCCAGTAAATAATTTACTCATCTTTAAAATTAACTCATGCCCTTTCCAGCCATTACAAAAGAGGCAAGCAATGCTTGTAGTTGAACAAATTCATCACTGCCTTCAGTCATTCTAAACTCTGCTTCTCCTGTTTTTTCTGTCAATCTTACTTTTATTTCAGGCTCAATTGATAAATTCCATATTTCTTTTTGTATTGCTTTTATAATGTCTGTTCCACTGACACTTTGTTTAAGCATAACGTCTAAAAGTTTATCTCTAGCATTTAAGAAATCTCCTGCTAATGCATAATCTAGAACAATCTTAATCTCTGCAGGCTGTGTAGAAGAAGAGATCATCTTAATCATTTCAGAAGTTATATCCGGAGAAATTGAAGCAGTTGCCTGCATAAGGTTTATTGCTCTTCTGCAATCTCCTTCGCTTGCTTCATATAAACTCTCAAATGCATCTTCGCTGACTTTTAATTTTTCTGTATCTGCAATATGCTTTATTACTTTTGAGATATCTTTTTTTTCAAGTAATTTAAATCTGAATACCACGCATCTTGATTGAATTGGTTCAATTAATCTTGAAGAGTAATTACATGACATGATGAATCTACAAGTTCCAGAATAATTTTCCATTGTTCTTCTTAAGGCCTGCTGAGCTTCTTTTGTTAAAGCGTCTGCTTCATCTAAAAATATTACTTTAAATGGTATATTCTCAATTGCTTTTGTTCTTGCAAAATCTTTTACTTTTTGTCTTACTACATCAATTCCTCTTT
>ERZ1292629.4158-Hain-H43-01um-R1-4158-length-10755-cov-5_pt1 | contig 10755 bp, 15 predicted proteins | sample MGYA00564399_ERZ1292629 | MGnify/ENA primary metagenome ERZ1292629 (study PRJEB36523, sample SAMEA6512636) | groundwater metagenome | collected 2019-01-08 | study: AquaDiva: Metagenomics assemblies of 32 groundwater samples | reverse complement strand
GTGAGGCTGCGCAGGGAGCCGCCGAACCGGTCGCCTCCTCCGGCGGCGCGGGTGTGACCCTGGCGACCGTGGGCAACGTCTACACGATCGCCTTCCTGGCGGACCTCGCTGATACGACCGTCGTGGTGACCTCAGACCTGACCGGCTTGACCGGCGGCACGGTAGTACATGCCGAGGGCACACGCGGCGGCGTCGGCCTGGGCTGGACCAAGTACGAGGGCGGGGGCATTACCGGCTTTTACCAGTCCGACGGTGGCGGGCAGAAGATACAGGTGACAGCAGCCACGGGCGCGGGACCAGCGGGCGTGTATCAGGCGGCGACGGCCGCGGGCACATTCGCGGCTGACGATATCGTCAGCATGAAGGTCAAGGTCAAGATCAGCACGGCGACGAATTTCAAAGCCCAACTCTTGCTCAGTTGGCGCACGGCGGCGGATGCGAATATCAGCACGGAGACGGCGGATTACATCACCGTCTCCGGCGACTGGGCGTGGCTGAAGCTGGAGAACAAAACGGCACCCGCCACGACAAGCCGGGTGCGCATCTATCTATACGCCTACGCCACGGGCGCCGGCGGCGTGGGTTCGGCATGGTTCAAGGACGTGCTGCTCGAAAAGGCCGCGGCTTGCTCTGACGAGTATATCTCGGGCACGGACCTCGTGAACCATACGGACGGCGGCGCAACGCACTACAACCACATCGATGTAGAGGACGTGCTTGGCGAGGTGGAGGGGCCGGCGAAGCTGACGTGGACTTACGCCGGTGGTGGTACGGCCGCAATCTTCATGGTCGGACAGCGCTCTATCCCGGCGGCCTCTAGCTTCGCGTGGTGGCTGGACTCTAACACGAGTGAGGCCGTGGACTTCGCCGACACGGCGGACGCCGGGGCCTCGGGCGGCACAAGTCTCCAGGCAACCGTGAACACGGATGCGGTCTGGAAGGCCGGACGGTGGGACCTGTCGAGTTTGTGGCTGACGTATCGCGGCGCGTTCCGGGTGCTCGCGGGCGTCTACCACAACGGTGCCGGGGCCGGGAACATGACCTGGCGGGCGTCGGTTATGAGCTATGAGAACGGGGCATGGCGATACGTCAAGATGGGCAGCTATGTGACGAGCACGATCAACAACGCCTGGCAGGTGCTCGACCTCGGCACGATAGAGTTGCCGGGCTGGTACGTGCCGGCCGACGTGGTGACGGCGCTGACTCATGTGCAGGTCGATGCGAAGCGCGCGGCCAACGCGCCGGTGACGCGGCTGGATTTTATCGCGTTGCTGCCGGTGGATGAGGGTTGGATGTACGGCCGCACCCCGTACAGCGATAACGCGGTCAACCCGGCAACGCTGGTTATGGACGCCATCGCCGAGCCGCCGGTTGTGTACGATGCGACCAGCAGCCAATGGGACCACTGGCTGATCGGCGAGGGGCGGATCGCATTGCAGCCGGGGAACAACCGGCTCTGCTTTATTCTGCTGTCAGCCACTACCTCCTACGATTTGACGGATGCGTTCGCGCTCAGCTTACAATATCAACCGCGTTGGGAGACACTTAGGTAAATTGCTCTCGGCTAGAACATGAGAGCTTGTAACTAACCCGAAAGGGTCGCTACCATCGGCTGATTTACAGCAGCCCTGGCTCTGATATTTAGAGCCGCGACATGATCCGCCGGGCCAGAGTGCCCGCAGGATACACAGAGGAAAAGACTTTGAGAGGGACGGTTAGCTTTATCAATACAACCGCAAGCGGGGCAGGTGCGGCTCGTGTTTCTCGGATCGACCGGGAGCACAGTCATGCCTGCCAGCGCAGCCTTGTAGTCGATAAAGCACCGCAGTTGAAAGAAGGCCCAGTTAGCAAGTCGCGCTCTCTGCCGCTTACAAGCCCTTACCCGGTCGCGTATGCCTCTGAGTTCTTCAATGGCAATGGCGCGCCCGGTGCGTTCAGCGTTTCGAACGACTTGCTTGGAAATAACATGGTTAACATCGGCCTGATAGCGAGCCTGCTTACCCGCAATGAGTTTAAGTTTGCGCTTGGCAGAGCGGGTGCCCTTGCGTTGCAGGTTGCGGCGCCGGTGAGCATAGATGCGGCGGTTTTGCTCAACAGCAGCGCCCGAGTAGGTATTGCCGTCGGAGTCAACCGCAATGTTCACGATGCCCATGTCCAGGCCCAAAACATCTCGAATGTCGATCGGTTCCGGCGTCTCAATGTCACAGGTGACAAGCAGATAAAAAATACCATCAACGTAGCAAAGGCCACTCTCGCCATGCTGAGTCTGCAAAAGTTCGCGCTGGCGGTCACCGCAGGTAAAAGGAATCGTTTGCCTTCCGGCAAGAGTCCAGATGGACACCTCGGAATGAGTCAGCCTGTAACGCAGGATGCGTGTGTCATAGGCAATGGCTCCCAGCGGTTTGAAGTGCCGCATGTTTGCACGATCGATCTTATACGCATCGGCAACCTTGGAAATGCAGCGCACGACTACCTGGGCCGTGAGTGGATAGGCGGTGCGTATGTCGGCATAGACGAGTTTGTGCAGAGGGAACTGGCGAAAGGTTTGTGCGTCATAGGCTCGTTGCGAGATGTAGTTGCAAGCGGCGTTAGCCGTCTGAAGCGTTTGCTTCAAGATGGTTGCTTGCTCTTCTGTGGGCAGAAGCTTGAGCTTTGCAGTCAGTTTCATAGACTCATTATACCATACTGTCAATATATTGACAAGAGGGGGCCACTGAGATGAGTAGCAAACTCACGGCACTGGCAGAGTTGACATCCCCGGATACAGCCGATCTGCTGTACGCCGCATCCGATCCGGCTGGCGTGCCGACTTCGAAGAAGGTCACGGTCGCTAATTTGCGCGACGCCATTACGGCGGTCCACCGTGCGGACCTGCGGCACAGCCGATACTACGACGCTTTGTTCCAGGGAGTCAGTTACGACCGCGCGATGATATGTCTGCGCTTCGACGACGGCCGCGATGAGGACTACGCGGTTGCATACCCTGAGTTGATCAGTCGCGCGCTGCCTGGCGGCTTTGCCCTCTCGCCCGGCAAACTGGACACGGCCAACTACATCTCCACGGCTGAGGGTCTTACCATGCAGGCAAACGGCATGGAGATACTGTGCCATAGCCAGGACCACGGGGCGGACCCGGCGACCTACGCGGCGTTTGTGGCGCAGACCTACACGGCGCGGGAGAACCTGCGCACCGCCGGCTTCAACGTAGACAGCTTCACGCCGCCCGGCACATGGGTTGCAGGCTATCAGTGGACTACCGAGGCCCACCTGGATACGATTGCGGCGCGGGCTTTGCGCGGTTGGTTCGCCGCCTTCACCGGCTACGTCGCGGACCCATCGCCGTGGAAAGCCTACGTCGCGCCCCTCCCGTGCCAGGACACGTTTCGCTGGAGCTACTACAACACGGACACGGCCACGGCGGCGCAGTTGCAGACCCGAGTGGACGATGCGATCCTCTACGCCGGGGGCTGTCGTTTGACGTTTCACCCCTACCGGTTCAATGCGGGTGGCTATATCACATCTGCAGATTACATCACTTTTTTAGCTTATCTGAAGACGAAACGAGACGCCGGTCTGATAGACGTGGTGACCCCGACGGCATTTCAGTTCGCGCGGAGAGTTGCCGCGGCATACCGGCTGAACCTTTTTGCTGATCCGTCCTTTGAGGCGTCGGCGACCGGGGCGTGGGTCGGGTGGGAGATCGCAGGCGGCGCGCCGACGGTGGAGGCATTGGGCCGTACCGGAACGAATGCAGCCAATCTGACGAGCGCCAATACGATCCGTCAGTACCTAATGGCCGGCACGCTACGCAATGTCTACATTGAGTTCTACGCCAAAACCGACAATCCGGGCGTGGCGGCCAACGTGCATCTACACGTACAGGGTCTCGGCGGCGCGGCTACGGCACCTGATCTGACGTTCACGTTTACTGCGCCGGCCAGCAACGCCTGGATACGCTGCCAGGCGTGCTTTGCCGTGGGGCCGCTCTGGATAGCGAGCCCGGCGACTTACATCAGGGTCACGGTGGATACGACGGACGCAGCGCCGGGCGTGCTGGTGGACGACTTCGCGGTGTACAAGGTCTAGCTATGCCGGTATCACCCGCGGAGCTGCTGATTGTTGAGTCCGGCGGCGGGGTAGGCCTGGAGGCAACCGGCGAGCTGCTGCTGGAGGGCAGCGCGGCAACCACAGTGGCGCCGGTGGTAGGCGGCCGGTTGGAACTTCGGGTCTACAGCTACGATCTATCCAATATCCCGCACGACCTGACCGGGGACATCGCGGGGCTGTCCTTTTCCAGCAGCGCGCCGGGTGGATTCCGGGAGTGCACATTCTCACTCCTTCGAGACCCGCGGCTGCCGCACCTGGACATCGGTTACAACTACCTGCTCCGGGTGCGGCGCGCGATGGACACGGCCTGGGAGGGACGCATAGAGGACATTGGCATCACGCCCCACGAGTGGCAGCTCAATGTGCGGGCGCTCGGCATGATCTCATCATGCCATGATCGATGGGCCGTGGCACCGTGGACGAATACGGCGGCGGAGCAGTCGCCGGAAGATGTCATCAAATACATGCTTACTACATATTGTTCGGATATCAGTGCGGACCAGAGCAACATCGCAGCGACCGGAGTCACACAGCCCGCCACCGGCACGCTGAGCTATGTGGACACGGATAGCGTCAAAGTATTCGACGACATGCTCGCGTTCGGGAACTCGACCTACGCCGACACGATGTACCTCGTGTGGGGGGGCTTGCAGCCGCCGGAGACATGGGCGGGCGGCCTCTTCTATTTTGCTGCTAAGGAGACTGCGCCAAGCTATTACGTGCGCCTCGAAGCGGCAGAGCTGGAATATGAGCAGAGCCTTGAGGATTACGCTAACCGCGTGAAAGTGCAATCGGACGGCGGGACCTGGACTACCGTCAACAACACGGCGGAGCAGGCGCTCCTGGGTCGGGGGGGCGGGACGTTTATCAAAAAATATGTCGTCGATACGTTCAAGGATGTCCACACCCTGAACGCGACGGCGCGCACACAGATCGCAAACACCTATCTCGCGCGGCTGATACAGCGTCGGGCCAGGGGGAAGAGCCTGAAGATCGCGAGCGGCACGCCAATCGAGAGCGTGACCGGGTTGCCGGTGTATCTGTGGCAGGTGCGGGCTGGACACGTGATCCGGGTAACGGGCATACAGCCAAGGGCCAGCCTGATCGACGGCTCGGCGAGCCTGGAACGGGATATCTATATCGCGCAGACGGCGTACGACGCGGATAGCGATAGCCTGACGATCACGCCGGAGGATGCCAAGGACCAGGTGGATCGGCAGATAGCGCGACTTTTGAAGGCGGTAAAGATGTAATGGCGATCCACGGACCGGGCGAAATAGACACGCTACAGGTGCTCTATGAGATACTGGCGAAGCGCTTGGACCAGCTGGACACGCACCTTGACGAGGCCAGCGCGGAGCGGCGGGCGGATATCAAGTCACTGACACAGACCATTAGCGTGTATCAGCTGTACGTGGAGAGCAAGCATTACGTTGAGCCGAGCACCTGTGACCGCCACATCGCAACTGTCGCCGGGAGCATAGCGACACTGACATCCTCCGTGGCGCTCCTGCAAGCCAGTCACCAGGAGATGCGCGGCACGCTCCTCAGCATCCTCGACAAGTTGCGAGAGCGCACGGCGACAGGGGCAGCGCGCCTAGGGCTGTACTCAGCTATTGGAGTGGCGATTATTGCGGCTATTGTGGCGGTGGCAGGACGGCTATGGTAATCCACGCCTGGGCCACGATCAGATGCATAACGCTGCTGAAGACCGACCAGCGAGTCTATGAGGCAGCGGCCTGCGTCCAGGATTGGCTACATGAGAAGATGGCCTGGAACGGCGCGGCGGAGGAGCAGATACGCGAGGTGCTGCGGCGCTTCCACGAGATGCTGGCAGAGAAGAAACGGGAAGATGAAACAGGTGTCTAAACTTTGTGGTATAATGTGAGCAAGCGAAAGCTCCGGCGCGGCTGGAACCGCCCGGAGCATGGCACATCGAACCTGCATAGGAGGCTTGACATGCGACTACATTCTATCACTTCGCAAGTCCGCACCCCACAGCCAAACACTACCTGCCGGCAATGTGGTACGTTATTCTACATACGCCCTGGTAGAGTTGCAGCCGGCGAGGGCAAGTTTTGCTCTCACCTCTGCTATTGGGCCTACTGGCGATCCGCCACCACATTCGCAGAGCGATTTTGGTCTCATGTTGCACAGAGTGAGACCTGTTGGGTATGGACGCTCAGTTGCGAGAAGGCAGGATATGGACAGTTCCAAAGGAATGGTGCGGTGGACAAGGCGCACCGTATCGCCTACGAGTTGACATACGGTCCTATTCCAAACGGCATGTGTGTTTTGCATACCTGCGACAATCCGCCGTGCTGCAATCCTGCGCATTTGTTCACAGGTACACATACCGACAATATGCGAGACATGATACGCAAGGGCAGAGAGAGGCATCAGCCAGGCGTAGCGCAGTCTCAAGCAAAACTCACAGACGCCAAGGTAGTCGATATCAGGGCAAGATACCGTCCATGGACAGTGCCTTATAGGATGCTGGCCGAGGAATACGACGTCTGTATAGCTGTCATTCGAGATGTAGTCAAGTGTAAAAAATGGACGCATGTCCTATAGGAGTGCAACCTTGGATATCCTTTTACAAATAGGCCACAAAAACATCGAGAGCATCACCGATGAGCGACTGGCCGTCGGTGATGCGGCACGGCTGCGTAGGTCTACCGGCGCTCCAGGAGAACGCGAGTGGGCGGAGGCGCTGTCGCACCAGCTCGGCCTGCGGTTGGGGGAGCTAGGCTGTCGCGTGACCGTGGTTGACGCCATCTGGCACCCGGACATCTACGCCATCAAATACGATTTGATGCTGAGCCTCCACCACGATGGCGGCGGAACGGACTCGCACGCGATGGCATCTGAGGCGTTCCGCAACACCAACGAGATCGCCGCCGGGTGGGGTTATGCGATGGTGCGTTTCTGGGGTGAGGAGTACGAGGACATAACGGGGATACCAGTTAAGCAGCAACTCGTCAACGCTAACATGACGCACTATTATGGCTGGTCCTATCCGACGGTGGACACGCCTCGCGTGCTGCTGGAGCACGGCAACGGGAGCAGCCCGCACGATTGGGACGTTATGCACAACCACATCGCTTGGATTGCACAAGCGGACGCGCTGGCAGTCAAGAAATTATTCGAGCTTAGCGCACCTGAGACCGTGCGGCTGTTCCCCGAGACCGGCTTCCACCTGGGCGGGGGGTTCAAGCGTTTCTGGGAGCAGTTCGGCGATGACAACAAGAGCATCCGCCTATTCGGGTATCCACTATCAGAGGAGATGCTGGAGAACGGGTTGACGGTGCAATACTTCGAGCGTACGAAGCTGGAGTATCATCCGGGTCTACCGTCTCCGTGGGATATCCAAGGCTCGGACCTTGGCAGGCAGGCATTAGCAAGGAGAGGATGATGGGGACCATAGAACGAATCAAAGGACAATCGAAGGTAGATCACCTGCGAACACAGGTGCTCTACAACCAGGTGCGAGTCAAGACCAGCAAAGCCGGCGGCTCCGGCACGGTGATCTACTCGGCGCTGGGAGAGGACAGCAAGCAGTATAACACATATGTGCTCACCTGCCACCATGTCGTAAGTGACGCGATCAGCATCAAGTCGGCGTGGGACTCCCGGATCGGTCGGGACAGGAAGCAGGAGCTACGCCAGCTCGTGACGGTGGAGTTCTTTAACTACCTGAACGTCCCGCATGGCTACCGGCCGGTAAGCTCCTCGGTAGATGCCGAGATCGTGGCCTACGACGACCGCCACGACATGGCGCTGCTGCACCTGCGGACTATCCAGCAAGCGGAGCATGTGGCACAGATGCTCAAGCCGGCTGACGTGGAGGTGCTTCAGGTCGGCATGCCACTCGTGGCGGTCGGGGCCGCGCTTCTGCACGATCCGATAGTGACCCAGGGGCACCTGACGCATATGGGCGACGAGATCGACCATGCGCTCTATATGATGTCCTCTGCACAAATCATCTTTGGCAATAGTGGCGGAGCAATGTTCGGGGAGGTGGATGATGTCTATCAGTACGTCGGGATACCGAGCCGGATCGACATCGCGGGTTGGAGCTCGCCGGTAACACATCTCGGGTATTTCTCACCGGCGGTACGGATTCACGAGTTCCTGCAGGAGCAACTTTACTGCTTCTTGATACCGGGGCACGAGCACACGGGGGCACACTGTGCAACGGAGCGCAAGGAACGTAAGGAGCGCGAGGAGCGGCGGTTGCAAATGACGGGACCGGAATGAGGAGGATGACATGAGCGAAGAGGCAGCAAAGTATGTCTATGTGCCGGAGTGGGCGCCGCGCACGGCTGTCCCAAATGCCAACACAATCACATCACCGCCGGGCCAGGTGCGGATCGTCGATGTGACATATAACACTACCCCGATCTGCGGCGACTGCAAGTACAGCAGCCCGCTGCGCCACGCCTGGATGACGGCTTGCGCCAAGGTCGGGCGGCTGGTCGCACACTCACGGCCGGTGGGAGAGTGCCCGAGCTACAAAGCTGAGGAGACAAAATGAAACCTTTCTGGCTGAGTAAGAAATGGTGGTTCACGGTCCTGGCCGTACTGGTGCCGATCCTCAATCAGACGTTCGGCTTGGGACTTGACGCAACGACGGTACTGGAGATCATCTTGCCGATCATGGTCTACGTCGGTGGCCAGGCGCACATCGACGCGAAGAAGATCGACGCAAACGCCAAGAATGCCATGAGCATCTACAAGGTGTCCTAGGCCGTTCCCCGTCTCCTCCTGCGGGGACGGTGCCCCTGGCTGAGGCAGAAGGCCAGGGGCTTTTCTGTGTCCGGGATATGCATCAGGCGTCTTGTCGTTTATTGCGTCGGGCCTCGACACAACAGCGACTATGACAGTCGCAGACTCTCTCTGATGGCTGTCCCATCCACGGGTGTGGCCAGTGGCCAGGTCCATGCGTAGTTAGAATATCATGGACTCGCTGCCGTGAGAGCTTAAACTGCGTAGCAATGCTTATCGCTGACATGCCGGCCTGCCGCATGTCGATCATTGCAGCCCTGCGGGCATATCGCTTGTCACGGGTCATAGCGCAGCCGTTGGGCTCTCTGTGTTTGGTGACCATATCCCGAACGTTATCGCCTGGAGTACCAAGAAACAGATGATCCGGGCGCACGCAGGGCGGATTATCACACTTGTGGCAGACATACATACCGTCGGGAATCGAGCCGTATGCCAAGGTCCATGCAAAGCGGTGCGCAGGCACATGCAACACTTCTCCTGTGGATGTGTGATAACGAAAGCGGCCATAACGCATTGATGCTTTACCTCCCTGCCATTCCCAGCAACCATCGGACTGTTGGACCTTGCTCCAAAAGCGTTCTGGGGTGGATTGAGTCTTAAAGTACGAGCCTCGTGGCATGACACGCTCCTTATGCTTTTGTCAACAGTATACCACATTCACGCAATTAGAACAAATTAGCACACCAGATGAGAGTTTGCACGCACCTTTATCAGACCCTTGACAACCATACGTATGTGTGGTATACTACAAGTAGAGATAAGAGAGGGGGAAACGAGATGGCAGTCACAAAAGAGGAAACGGCACTGGAGATCAAGCGCGTCGTGAGTGATGCCCTCCTGCGCACGCTGGAAAGGCGTTGGGGCGCCGGGCGCTTAAGTAGCTACCAGGCTAACACGTTGACGCTCGTGAGAGAGCTGGTAGAGACACCCGGCAAGTATTTTCAGCTTAGCGAGAAGCAGGCCGGATGGGTACGGCAGGTCATCACGGCTGCAACAGTTGACGAGCCACTGAAGGTCACAGTGGCCGGCAGGACGCTGTGCTTAAGTGGCACAGCGATTATCAAAGGGATGGGGCTATGAACGAGAGCGACATCGACGACATCCGCTCCGCCGCAATGACGGAGCGCGACCTGGCATGTGGCCACGTGCTGACCACGTGGCACCAGCCAGGTGAGACGGACTGGTGTGAAGCCTGTCAGTCCTGGCAAGAGGTGATTGCATGACTGAGATCACCCTGCCGGTCCTAGCCTGCCGGTGCGGGCACACCTGGATACCGCGCACCAACGCGCGGCCGAAGGTGTGCCCGCGATGCAAAGCGCGGGCCTGGGATCAGCCATACAAGCGGCAGCCGGCTGAGGCTGCCAAGGAGGGGGATCATGACGGATGATTGTAGCAGGGATAGTGACACGTGCACGTGCCGCAATGGGCGGCCGTGCTGCTGGTGGACGGGGAGCCGATGCTCCCAGGAGGACTGGTCGCAAGAGGACGATCAGTCGGGATGCGATCCGTCCGGAGGAGGCAGACATGACTAACGATTGGACTATCGGCTGGGGCCAGGCATTGGCCGCAACTGAGGCGGCCGGCTTTGGGGCCTTCTGCGGTGGGCCTGTCTGTATCCGCCCGGAGTGGTGCTTGAGGCCGGAGCGGGCGGATACACCGGCCGGACTGTCTGGCGGGGTGGCCGGCTGGATGTCCTGTGCGGCCTACACGCGGGGCTTTTGCACGGCGGCCCCACGACCCCGCTAACCGCATGACAAAGGCCCCTCGCCATGATCCGGCGCTTGCCGGGAAGCGAGGGGCCTTTGTCATGCGTGCTGAGACGCGCTACGCTGGCACGAGAACCACGAAAGGGGTTATGCG
>ERZ1292629.4157-Hain-H43-01um-R1-4157-length-10756-cov-4_pt1 | contig 10756 bp, 14 predicted proteins | sample MGYA00564399_ERZ1292629 | MGnify/ENA primary metagenome ERZ1292629 (study PRJEB36523, sample SAMEA6512636) | groundwater metagenome | collected 2019-01-08 | study: AquaDiva: Metagenomics assemblies of 32 groundwater samples | reverse complement strand
GCCGCATGCGTGCGACGCTTGAGAACCGCGGATTTGACCGAGCGGAGATTGATCGGCTGTTTTCTAGACCGAGATCGCTCGTCCCAACGACCGAAAAGTCGGTAAGGTATACGAACTGATGCCTACCTACGACGTCGTCTTTGAGCGTGTGTTTCGAAGGAGCATCAAGGCGGCCTCGTACAGCGCTATCACTGATCTGCTTGACGCTGATCCGTGCTTGATAACGGAGTGGGCCGACGAAGTCGAGGCAAACTGGACGACTCGGATCACGGGCGTCGATACACTGCCAAGTGGACCGCTTGACATAGCTATCGTTGGCGACTCTGTTGTCTCTGTCGACGCGTACGACACGGCCGAGCGTGAGGCTCAGGCTGACGCAGCGAAGGCGACCGTGCCTACAGCCCAGACAAGCCTCTTCAACAAAGTCTGAAAGCGAGCCCTCTATGCCGGTAGCCGCTTATGCCGCGACGCAGCCCTTGACCGTTCGACGGCTGATCGAGGTGCTAACGACCATGCCTGGCGACGCACTCGTGGTTGTCACCAGTCCGTATGGCGGTGTCGATCCTGTCATCGACGTCATGCAAGTCGGCGTTCGAGCACGGACGCCGCCGTCGCCTGACACGCCAGCCTCGGTTCAGCCGCATGGCAGGTTCTATGTAGGCCAGTTGGGAACGGGCGAGCGGCCGGCAGTGTACGTGTACGGCGGCGTGGAGTAGTCGAGAGCGCGCGAGATACTGCTTACATGCGACAAGCGACAACGGGACACGCCGCACGACGATTGCAAGCATTCGATACAGAAGCTATCAATGGGTTACCGGAGATCGACATTGCATGGATTGCGGGATTCTTGGAGGGTGAAGGATGCTTCTTTATAGCCCCGACGGGGTCGCCTGGCATAAAAGTGCTCTCAACTGATCGCGACGTGCTAGTGAAGTATGGCGCATTCGTGCGTCGAGACGTGCGTGGCCCTTACAGAGACCGTAGGACGCTGCGTAACGGAAATGCACCGAAGGCACGGTGGGAGGTAAATTTGTACGGTCGCCCGGCGATTACCCTGATGAAGCGACTGCGCCCATACATGGGGACTCGTCGGCTCGCTAAAATAGAGTTAGTTATTGCTACAGCCGACGGACGGGCGCTAAAGCTGTACGTTCGGCACATGAAGGCGACGTGCCACAAGGATAGACAGAGGTATCATTCAAGTGGTCTGTGTCATTCTTGCTACAACGGAGTTGCGAAGCGTAGAAGGCTTGCTGATCGGGAGGCCCGAGGCGAGATCGTTGAGAACAAGGCAGTCGCAGCAGCGATCGGCCGCAAGACGGCCGCTCTTTGGCGGCAAAGGCTGAATGCCGCCCTCAAAGGAGAGTAGTTTGCCGATGGCGCTAGCTGCGGGTGGGCTGTACGGTGCGGTCCGGGTCGTGAAGTGGGCCTGGGCGGGCTAGGACGCTTTGCGTCTTCTCGTAACAGGCGGTCGCGAGTATAGCCACCGTACGGTTGTCCACGGCGTGTTGGATCTGCTTCACGCAGAGCGCCCGATTGTGACTTTGATCCATGGTGGCTGTGGCAACGTCGAACCGTATAAAGGCGCCGATGGGCACGCGCACACTTGGGCGGTCGAGCGCGACGTAGCGATTGAGATCTACCTGGCTGACTGGCAAAAGTATGGTCTGGCGGCCGGCACGCAGCGTAACGGCGTGATGCTTCGTGACGGTCGACCCAATCTTGTCTTGGCCTTTCCAGGACGAGGTGGTACAGCCGATTGCGTAGCGCAAGCGCTGGCCTTGAAGATCCCTGTGACCACCGTTTACCGTGGATTGGTTCTTGACACGGCGTGGGCTCGAGCGGTACGTGACACAACCAAAAAGGGTGGCTAAGGCGTCGGAGCTGGCAAAGCTCGAGGAGCGCCGCATCAAACTCCGCGACGAGAACGCGCGTATCATTAGCCAGCTCGTTGAAGTGGACTTGCGGATCGCTTGGCTGAAAGAGCAAGCGGAAAAGGCCGCGAAATGATCGGTGACGGAGGTACAACCGTGGCTGAGAAACCCCGTCGCGCGCGTGTCTACGTCGCTGGCAAGTTCCGTGGCAAGACACGCGAGGCGGTCGTCACAACAAGTCATGCGAACCTATAGCTATCGTCTACGCGCGCCGACGCTAGGTGCGGACATCGTGGCCGCTCAGATGCGCGATGCACATCGTTACTACAACGCACTTATCGAGATCGAGCACGAGCGGCGTGCGGCCTGGCAAGCTGCGATGAGTGCCCACGCCGATGTTGAATGCCACGAAGCGTGGGTCTCCGTCTGTAGTGAGCAGCGCGACGCGGCTCGAGATGCGATACGCCGTGTGCGTAAAGCTGCGCGTAGGCGCGCAGATACGGCCGAGCAGCGTGAGCTGGTGCGCGAGCTGTCTGTAACACTGAAGGACGTCCGTGGCTTGCTTCGCGCAGCGAAGGTTCGACAGCGTAAGGATGTAAACCAACGCAAGGCGGAAGCAACGATCAAGGCTGCTGCAAAGACGCGGCGACGTGCCGCGCGTGCAGAGTGCGGCTGTTTTTGGGGTACCTACCTTATAGTTGAACAGGCCGCAGAGGCGGCTTGCAAAGCGGTCAAAGCCCCACGATTTCATCGCTGGGATGGCTCTGGCGCGATTGCAGTTCAGCTCCAGCGTGGGCTCGGGCTCGCGCAGCTAGCGTCAGACCGTCGTTTGCAGATCGACATGCCACCAGCCGAAGCTTGGGACCGGCGGCGCGATCCGCGGACGCGAACTGTAGTACGCCTCCGGGTCGGGTCGATGAGTAAAGCGGGGGCTCGGTCGAAGAGTAAAGCCCAAGCTAGGTCGAAAGGCAGAACGCCAGTTTGGGCGGCATGGCCGCTGATTATGCACAGGTCGTTGCCCGACGGCGCCCGTATTATGTGGGCGCGGATTACACGTAAGCGCGTCGAAGCGCGTGATCACTGGATGCTGCACTTGTCGGTCGACGAGCAGCGAGTAGCGCCGCGTCCTGTTGCAGCGCCAGCGGCTGAAGCGGTCGCGGTAGACCTCGGCTGGCGAGCCCGTCCCAACGGTAGGCTGCGCATTGCGTATCTGTGGGATGGTCTCAAGGGACGTGAGGTACTACTTGATTCGGGTGTTCAGCTAGGGTTACGTAAGGTAGACGATCTACGCTCGATCCGAGACAAACACTTGGCAGTAGCATGCCGCTTTCTCCTTGAGTGGTTGCGTGGGCGTGAGAGTGTACCCGACTGGCTGCGCGAGGCAACACAGTATTTGCACCAGTGGCGCGCTCAAGCGCGGCTTGCAGGGCTCACTTTACGCTGGCGGTCGCAGCGTTTCGCGGGCGATGATATCTTCGCTGGGCTTGAGGCGTGGCGTAAGCGTGACAAGCATCTATGGACGTGGGAGGTGAACCTTAGACGCCAAGTTTTGACGCGCCGCCGCGAGCAGTACCGTGTACTTGCCGTTGAGCTTGCTCAACGCTACGGCGCGCTGGTACTTGAGCTGTTCGACCTTCGCCGTGTCCAGCGCCACGTCGCGACGGAGTCAGAGGAGGTTGATGTTCAGATGGCGCACAGCCAACAGCAGATCGCGGCGCCGAGCGAGCTGCGGGACTGTTTTGTCCAGGCGTTCGCGACGCGACGGCGCATCGTCGCCCGGATGCCGGCAGTTAACAGTACCCGTGAGTGTGGTGTCGATTTGCCAGACGGCAGTCGCTGTCGCAGTCTCGAACGGTGGGACCAAGCGGCTGAACTAGAGCACCGCTGCTCCACTTGCGGTACGTTGTGGGATCAAGATGCCAACGCCTGTCGCGTGCTACTCGCGCGGTGGCGCGAGCGGTCCGGTGCTGTCAAGGATCTAGGAAGCGCTCGCGTAAGAGATTACAGCGAGGTAGAGCCGCCGAAGCCAGGGCGGTTTGCGAAGTGGCGCCAGCAAAATGAAGCCGCTCGCAACGCGGAGGCTAACGATGTTGAATTATAGAGCGTTGCGGGTGCTCCGTAGCAATGCCAGCGCAAGGGCTTTATTCTTGCGACGCCGACGCGCGCTCTACATAGATCGATGTACACATGGGTAGCAATGCCAGCGCAAGGGCTTTATTCTTGCGACCTCGATCTACTGCGATCTGCGCTATCCGCGGGGCGGTAGCAATGCCAGCGCAAGGGCTTTATTCTTGCGACCGTTGTCCTACGATGACCATAGTAACCTCCTATTCTGTAGCAATGCCAGCGCAAGGGCTTTATTCTTGCGACCGCTGCCGGACAGGTCGTACGCCCTCGGCGACGACGAGTAGCAATGCCAGCGCAAGGGCTTTATTCTTGCGACAGACTGTCGATGCACGCCGCCCGGGCGTGTACGCGGCGTAGCAATGCCAGCGCAAGGGCTTTATTCTTGCGACACAGTAGAGCGGCATGACGTTATCTTGCATACGTTGGTAGCAATGCCAGCGCAAGGGCTTTATTCTTGCGACATCTAGGGCGGGATCTGGGTCCCCGCGGTCCGCGCCGGTAGCAATGCCAGCGCAAGGGCTTTATTCTTGCGACGTGGTGGAGGGACGCGAGTCGTGAGGTGCCTGTGGTGTAGCAATGCCAGCGCAAGGGCTTTATTCTTGCGACGACGAGGAAGGGGTAGCCATCGACGAGCGCGAGGTGGTAGCAATGCCAGCGCAAGGGCTTTATTCTTGCGACATACCAACCGCTGAGGGGCTGCGGGGGCTGCGCCTTATGTAGCAATGCCAGCGCAAGGGCTTTATTCTTGCGACTGCACCTTGCCCGGGAACTCGCGGCGAGACGGGCGGAAAGGGCAATTTCCTACTCCACCAGAGTCGGAAGTTGCTATGCTAAGTACCTGTAACTACTGGAAATCATTCAGGAATTTAGTAACTTGACAAGCTGTTACGGGTGTGCGAGGGTTTGCATATGGATCACAACTCAGCAGCAGCAGACCCATGGCAAGGTTGGGTTTGGGACGATGTACACACCACCGCCATCGACATCAACGCCATTCGGGAAGAGGGCACGGCCGACGAGGTTGAGCGCAAATACGTCCGCGCTGTAGCTCGTGGGGTCTCGCGCGAAGCTATCGACCGCGCCATAGCAGAGCTGCCCAAGCTCTTCCACACGCTCAAGCGCGGCACACGCGTCCGCGTGCGCACCGCCGAGCGATCGAATGTACCTCGCGATCCGTTTATCTTAGAGCACCGCCTCCTAACGCAGACAGAGCACATCCGAAAGCAAGCGCGCGTGTCTGTCGAGGAGGCGCGTCGGCGGGCGGCCGAGCAGGTGGAGCGTATGGCCTACAAGCCCAAGGAAGATAGTTTTGAGGATTGGGGCTATGGCGGACGCGAAGGGACGGTCGACGGCGGACGGTACATGGTGCGCGTCGTCTTCGACGACGGGACGTTTGACTTTCTGTCGCAGGGAGATCTGGTCGAGGTGACGGCAGACTCGGAAGGTGACCGATGAACAAGTATCCGCGGCTAAGGTAGCCAATGCCACATCCAACGGCAGCCGCGATGCTCGCGTTCATCCGTGCCGCCGGCACGCAGGGCATGAGCTTTCAAGACATATGCAACCGCCTCGGTCCTAGCGGCTGCGGCGCAGAGCTAGAGCGGCTGCTGAGACGTGGTGAGATCCGCCACGTCGGATACATCGCTACGCCTACTAAGGAGCCAACGAAATGTCGCAGCACCAAGCGCAGCAGGTAGCCATGAAGCCGACCGTCGATCCTTATCGCAGCCCTGACGCCGAGAGTGCTCGACAGGCTGCCGAGAAGGCGTTGCAGGCCGAGCGCGACGTGCGGGCGAAGCTACAGCAGAAACTCGACAGCCTACAAGCGAAAGTACGACGGCCCTGGAAGATCGCCCTCGGGATCGTGCTGGCCGTCATGATGTACCTCTGCGGCGTCGGAGCGACCTACCACATAGTGCTGCGCTTGTTCGTTCCGCCGTGTAACGGTGCTAGTACCGCTGCAGGGTTCGGTGCCGCAGTCTGGCCACTTGCACTGCCGCCGGCCCTTGTCGCGCACGCTGTATCTGGCGATGCGTGGGATCAGTGCTACCCGCTGAAGCCCGTCAAGAAGACGCGTTGCGAGAAGACGAAGGACTAGAAGCCAATGCGAGATGAAGCGTGGCTGAGCAGCTCCAATCCGATGCAGATCCGTTGTCCGCACTGTGGTGTATGGCGCCCGATCGCGATACTGTCCCAAGACACGCGCCTCTGCACTTGTGGCTTTCATAGCAAAGTTGTGGAGCCGACGATACCCGAGACGCTGTCGGCTTACGCGATGGTGGCGTCTGTCCTCGCCGGCCCGAACGACGCGCTCACAGTGCGGCCCAACGCGGCGCTGTCAGCCGTTTGCGAAGTACACAATGCCCCGCCCACGAAAGCGGTAGTGGCGTTGGTAGCGCCGCTGCCATCTCTCCTCGAGCCCGAGCGCGATCTGCCCAAGCCGCTGCCGCGTGTCGGCTGGTGTCGCCACCTTACGCTTGCTGTCTCGCTCGACGGCCGTGAGTTCGTCTGCTTGACATACGCGTGCGGAGCGCGGTTCGTGCCTGGCGGCTTCGACAAGGGCCTGACCGCACGTGAGGTCTTCGAGCGTACGTGGATAGGCTGTAGCGGCTGGCGCGAGCTGAAGGGCCGCCGCATCATTCGTGGCCCTGACAACATCCAAGCGGCCTGCGATTGGCGGCCGACCACGACGGCGCGCTACGCGCCTCTCGTCGACGACATGCGTGCCGACCCGACGCTTTTCCTGATCGCGATCTGCGGCGAGGGTGGTGCTCTGGTTGCCCTGCGCCTCGTCTCGCCTGTCAACGACGAAGCGCGCCCGCCGGAGGGCGGCTGGGGCTGGAACAAGCCCGCGCCGATAGGTACAGTCAAGCGCGCACTGCTCCCTGCAACGTGGACCGACAACACCGATCGCTATCAGGTGATCGATCCCGACGCGCCGACGCTGCACACGACCTTCGAAACTCTAGCGTGCAGCATTGCCAAGACGTACAGTGCCCCGACGGCCCGTAGGCGTCGGCCGCTCGTCCTCTTAGCAATCGCAGCGGTAGAAGGTAATCGAATCGACCTGCCGCGCGACGTCTTCGAGCTGGCCTACGTGAAATCGGAGACCGAGGCAGTAGCGGAGATGCGTTGCACCGAGCGCGGGCACATCGCCGATCTGGTCACTCGCGCACGCACGGTCATCAACGAATACAAAGCTGCCGCAAGCGACCTTTCAGCTACCACGCTGCCGGCCAAGGAAACCGAGCCGTACCGTTTCAAGTGCTGGGTCGAAGCGCTTACAGAGCGCTGTCGACAGCGAAGGCTTCCGATGCCGACTGGGGAGGAAAAAGCAGAGTACAACGTTACGCTGGCGCGTTTCATCCTGAGCGCGATCGGCTGGCGGGCTGTCTCCGTTGCCGTAGGGCCTGAGAGTGGCATCCGCCCCACGAACGGCAATCGAATCTCTACTGGCGTCTGGCGAGCTATCTGGCAGACCAATCCCCCGACGCGGACCCCTGAGGCAGCGTGGCTGCTACGCGGGATTGGCCTGCATAGCGAAGCCGATCTGATCCTGGCGGTCGAGGCCGCGTTGAACAAACGGGGTGGGTCGTGAACATCCCAAACGCCGGCTCATCGCGACCGCGATCTGCCTGTTCTATCTCACCGCTACTTAGGGAAGGTGAATCACGAAATGCCCACGAAGACGGCAATCAAAGCCAGAGCGCGAAAGGTTCTAAAGAAGGTAGCCAAAAGAGGCACGGCGCCGATGATTCAATGTATGACCCTCGTCAATCCCTCACGGACCGATGGGCCTCTCGAGGTTTGGCTCGCCAGCATCGTGCCGGACCACGCGTTGGTCTTGCGCACGCTGCACAACGTGTTGAACCTGCCACGCCTGCAGAACTTGCTCGCCCGTCTACGGCGAGAGGACTACCAAGCGCTCTTCGGGAAGCAAGGCAACTTCACGGTCTGTGTGCTAACGCCAGCCAAGCTGACGGAGGCGGCGTCGCTTTTTGTCGGCGTTGCCAAGTACAACCCGGCCGACGCCGGTAACAGCCCCGCGCGGGGCGAGTCCATCGCCTGCAGTCGCGCGTTCAAAAACGCCGCGTTTACGGCGCCTAGAGCGTGGTTCGGGGCGTGACCGCCTCTGCCAACCGCAGCGACGGCCCACCGATCCTCCCGCCGACGCGCCAGCGACCGGCCCCCAAAGCGTTTCTCACTGTAGCGGAGTGGCGTCAGCTCCTCGTTGCCGCTCGAGCCTCGTCGCGACGAGATGAAGCTCTGCTGCTGCTCACGTACGAATGCGGCCTGCGCCGAGAGGAGCCGGGGCTCTTGCGCCTGAGCTACATCGCGCGGCTGCATGAGCGTATTGTTTATCTTTGGCGGGGTAAGGGCTCACAGACCGGCGACTACGAGCTGTCCGCCACGACAGCGAAGGCGCTGCATGCTTGGGTCAACGAAGCGTACCCCGACCGTGAAGCGCGGCGGCCCGAATCCTTCGTATTTCCTGGCTACAGGCGAAAAGGTTTGACAGGGCGTGCGGTCTACGCGATATACACTCAGCTAGCCATCGCAGCCGGGCTGCCATCGAACGCACACTCGCCTCACGCACTTAAGAGGTCACGGTGCCAACACATCCTCGAAGCGGCCGAGCGCGACGGATCGATTCCGGTGGATCGGCTGGTCAAAAGCCTCGCCAAGATCGTCGGCCACCGCAGCGCGATGACGACGGTCATTCATTACACGCAGCAGACCAAGCGCGAGCGGGAGCTGGTGCAGCGCGTGACAGACGATCTGGTCGAGTGAAAGAGAAGGCCAAGATCGTCGAAAAGGTCAGGCTCGCTGAGAAGGCTAAGAAGAAGCGCGCCCGAAAAGGAGAGAAGGGATGATCATCGCCGGTTGTTACGAGGTCCCCGAAGACTGTCCGCCGGACTGTAAGTTTCAAGGTAGCTTCGCGCGCTTCGGACAGTCGGCGATCTGCGGGCATTGCCCCGTACTCTGCTGTCGTCCGACGCTACATGAAGATGGTCCGTTCTGCCTTGTCGAACCGGAAGACTTCCGCCCCGACTGGGCGGCTGAGTGGGAGCGCTTCTTTAGAACCGCAAAGCCGCCGACGCTGAAGCTAGCTGTCGATATAACCGGTCTTGGAGCCCCGCTATGACCAACGAAGAGATCCAACGCCTCGAAGCACTCTCGGCTGTCTTGCTGCAGAAGCGGCTACTCGTCTCGCGTCTAGGCGACCTGATCGAGCTGATCACCGAGACCAAGGCGCAGGAAGACCATGAGCACAAGCAGGTGGTCGTGATCGTCCTTGGAGTCGCTGGGCACCAAATTGCGGTGCCCGCAAGCATTCGAGCGTCGCTGCTGCAATTCCTCAAAGCGCTGCGCGCACAGGCCGAAGCGTGGCTCGGCGATTTATCGCTAGACGCTGCACTCTCGACTGCCGAGGCAAGCTACAAGCTGCTCGAGCAGCCGTATCCCTGGGCGTCTTTCGAGCAGGTGCTTGACGAGGTCGAGCGTGCTACGGGCACAGCTATGCCGCAAGCGCTGCCAAGTCACACGCCGCAGCAGCTTCCACCGGCCGAGCGCCTTGACGCGACCGTCGACGCGCTCGAACGTCGCTACGACTCGTATGCTCTTGAGGCATACGACGCCGAAGCGTACGTTGTACCCGACGCAAGTACAGAAAAGGATCCGGATGCTCTCTAATCCACCCCGCATGCGCCTTTGGTGTACGCTCGACCGTGGTGGCTACGGTTATGCCGCCCGCGGGCTGATCCAGGCGCTTCGCGCGATCGGCGTCACGCCAAAGCACCTGCGCATCGTGCCGTCGATAACTAACTCGCCGGCCGTCGAAGATCTCGACGAGGACATTTGGCTCGATCCTTACCTTTATGGGGACTGGGCCGGAGACGATCGAGTTAACATTGTCCATCTCAATCCAGCGCTCGTCGGGGCCTACCACACCGGTGCCAACAGCCGCTACAACATCGCCTACTGCGCGTGGGAGACCAAGCAGCTTCCGAAAGCTACCTATGAGTCGCTAGGCGCGGCTCGTACCGTCGTGCAGGATCTGAACGCGTACGACGAGATCTGGGTCCCGACCCGGATCGTCGCCGAGGTCTTCCTGCGCAGCGGGGTGACGCGGCCGATCTACGTGATCCCGCATGCCCTAACCGAACAGGCCCTTGCCATGCCGCCGAAGACAAAGCCGCCGGCAGAGAAAGTCGGGGTCGGGCTCTACTTCATCGGATCGTGGAATCCCCGAAAGAACCCCGAGGGGCTGCTACGCGCCTATTGGCAGACCGGCTGGTCGATAGCTACGCAGGCGCTGCTCTCGTTGCACCTGACTACACCGAACCGGACGCCGGACGCTATCGCCCAGCATAGCTGGATCGTCAGCCAGCGCGTCCAAGAGCTGCGTACGCTCATGGTCACGCCACAGGATGGACCTCGGCTGGCGGTCTTGACCGTGCCACGTAGCTACGCCTGGCTGCTCAAGCTTCACGCAACGAACCACGTCTTCGTGACGGCCTCACGGGGCGAAGGCTTTTGCCTGCCTGCGCTCGAGGCGGTCGCTGCAGGCAACTATGTCATTGGCGGCGCCGGGCCGGCGCTAGACGACCTCGCGCGCCTTGCGCCGAGCGCTGTCGTAGCGCTGCCGCGTGTTGAGGTACCGATCACACCCATGCCCGAGTACCGCGGCTACGAGCTGGACCAAACGTGGTGGGACACAAGTCTTGAGGACTTGGCCGCCGAGCTGAAAGCGG
>ERZ1292629.4156-Hain-H43-01um-R1-4156-length-10758-cov-5_pt1 | contig 10758 bp, 17 predicted proteins | sample MGYA00564399_ERZ1292629 | MGnify/ENA primary metagenome ERZ1292629 (study PRJEB36523, sample SAMEA6512636) | groundwater metagenome | collected 2019-01-08 | study: AquaDiva: Metagenomics assemblies of 32 groundwater samples | reverse complement strand
AAAGAAAGGACTATGCGGAGAAGTACTCGCCTTGGTTTGGTAAAAAATATATGAGCAGAATAAGAACCTGTGCCTTCGACACAGAACCTTGTTCAGCACTATTTATAAGAAAGAATATATGAGCAGAATAGGAAAAAAACCCATCCAAATTCCAGATTCAGTCAAAGTGACTGCCCAAGGGCGCATTATAAAAATCTCAGGAGCCAGGGGTGAGAGCACATTTGTTATCCCGGTAGAACTAAATGCCGAAGTTGGAGATGGAAAGATACAAGTCACAAAGAAGCTCAACACACCACTTGCCCAAAAACTTTTTGGAACATTCGCAAGACTTTTATCAAACGGAATAACGGGTGTCGACTCAGATTGGAAAAAAACTCTAGAACTTATCGGTACCGGCTACAGAGCAAGACTCGAAGGCAAGACTTTGGTTTTAGCACTTGGCTTTTCCCATCCTGTTAAGTTTGAACCGAAAGAGGGAATTACATTTGCAGTTGAAGAAAACAGAGTAATAGTCACAGGAGCCGACAAACACATGGTTGGCCAAATGGCAGCCAACATAAGAGATGCCAGACCGCCGGAACCATACCAGGGCAAAGGTGTAAGGTATCAAGGTGAACATGTAAGAAGAAAAGCAGGTAAATCCGCAAAAGTCGGAGCGAAAGTTTAGTCAAATGAACAAAGCATCAAAATCAGTAAAAAATAAAAACAGGGCAAGAAGAACAAGGGCAAAGCTGCAGTCAGATAGGCCGAGGCTTTCTGTGTTCATTTCAAACACCCATATCTATGCCCAAATCATAGACGACAAAAAAGGAAAAACATTGGTTTCGGTAAGCGATAAGGATACAGGAGCCAAGGGAAAAACTATTGAAATTGCCCAGAAAACAGGAGAGCTTTTAGGGCAAAGGGCAAAGGCCCTAAAAGTAAAAGAAGTAGTTTTTGACCGAGGGTCAAAAAGATATCATGGGAAAATAAAAGCATTAGCAGAAGGCGCAAGAAAGGAGCTAAGCTTCTAAGGACAACTTGTCCTGAGCGAGCGAAGCGAGTCGAAGGATGAATCCAAGAGACCAAGGCGAATTCCAAGAAACCGTTATCGAAATAAATAGAATTTCGAAAAAAACTAAAGGTGGAAATCAAATAAGATTCTCCGCGTTAGTTGTTGTTGGAGACAGAAAAGGAAAGGTAGGAGTTGGTATGGGAAAGGCTCCAAACGTTGTATCAGGTATTAGAAAAGCAATAAGCCAAGCGAAAAAAGGGCTACAAACTATTCCAACCCGAGGAACAACAATTCCATATGAAGTTACCGTTAAATATGGCGCAGCAAGAATATTGTTAAAACCTGCAAGGGAAGGTTCAGGAATAGTAGCAGGGGGTCCGTTGAGGGCTGTATTTGAATCAGCAGGTCTTCATGATATCGTTGCAAAAATAATGGGAAGCAACAATAAGGTAACAAATCTTTACGCAGTAATGCGCGCAATAAAAGAATTGAAATCATTGGTAGACAAACACGAAACGTTAAGAGCTACAAAATGACACTCCTAAATTAAGAAAAAATGTTAACGCTATCAAACCTTCCAAGAATAATGACAAGAGCAAAAAAGAGGTTGGGTCGTGGATACGGAAGCGGCAAGGGGGGTCATACTTCAGGACGCGGACAAAAAGGCCAAAAATCCAGAGGAAGAATCCACCCACTTTTTGAAGGTCAAAAGACCAAAAAGTCTTTAATTCAAAGACTTCCACTTTTGCGAGGCAAAGGCAAAAACAAACCGCAAAAGAGTAAAAAAGAAAAGAGAAGTGCTAAAATCAAAGCAGAATGAATTTGACCTCAATTCTATCTCGACTATGGTCGGTTCCCGACATAAGAAAAAAGATAGTAATAACAGCCCTCCTCTTGGTTGTTTTTAGGCTTGTTGCCCACATTCCTGCATCAGGCGTTGACCACCAAGCATTAAGACAACTTTTCGCCCAAAGCCCATTTCTATCTCTCTTGGATGTATTCTCCGGAGGAACTCTGGCCAATTTCTCAATCCTCGCTCTTGGACTCAACCCCTATATCAATGCCTCAATTGTAATCCAACTTTTAACCTTGGTATTTCCAGCGCTTGAGGAACTGCAAAAGGAGGGTGAACCAGGGAGGGCTAAGATCAACCAATATACGCGAATGCTGACGGTTCCCCTTGCAGCGCTTCAGTCTGTTGGAATGTATTTTCTCCTAAATAGTCAGGGAGTTGTGGAACAGCTCTCTCCAATCCCGCTAATAGTGCTTGCTGTAACGATGACAGCAGGAACAATGTTTGCAGTTTGGCTTGGAGAATTAATTACTGAATACGGCATTGGAAACGGAATCTCGCTTTTGATTTTTGCAGGAATCGTTGGAAGAATTCCAGTCTCAGCAAGCCAAACATTGCTCGTTGCGCAATTGGAGGACTTATTCCCGGTTTTGATCTTTTCTGCTGTTTCAATTGTAGTTATTGCAAGTGTTGTCTTTATGTCTGAGGCAGTAAGAAGAGTTAATGTGCAATATGCAAGGCGTGCAGCCCGCGGTGGAACAGTTGCCCAGACAACCCATCTGCCGCTTCGTCTAAATCAAGCAGGAGTTATTCCAATAATCTTTGCAGTTTCTCTCGTTTTGGCCCCGACAATGCTTACGCAATTTCTCGCGCGTATCCCAAACCCCCAAGTATCGCTCGTTGCAAACTCTGTATCTGCCTGGTTCCAGCCGCAATCATTATCGTATGAGGCAACGTACTTTCTCCTAATTGTTGGGTTTACCTTTTTTTACACCGCAGTAATTTTTAACCCATCAAAAATCGCAGAAGAAATAAAAAAGCATGGCGGATTTATCCCCGGGATAAGGCCAGGCGAGTCAACAGCAAAGTATCTAAACTATGTTCTTATGAGAATAACCCTAGCAGGAGCACTTTTCTTGGGTGCAATTGCAATTTTGCCATCAATTGTTCAAAACATTTCAGGAGTTACAAACTTAGCAGTTGGGGGAACAGGAATCCTGATCGTAGTTTCGGTAGTTTTGGAGACCGTCAAAAAACTCGAATCACAACTTGTCGCCCGAAACTATGACAAATTTTTGCAGTAAAAGATAATTAGTTGGTCACTAAGTGCTTTGTGCCACACCCCCAGAAAATATAATTTTCGGTGCTAACCCCCGTTTGTAAAGACCTGCAGCATATTCTGCAACTCTTAGATCATTACTCCCAAGTACCCAAATAAGGTCAGCTTTCTTGAGCTTGTCTCATATAGTGATAGTCCCAAACTTTCTTTGCAAGCTTGTCGACAGAAATCATGCAAGGAGTATTGTAGCAAACAACAATAAGCAATTGTAATTATAATTCTGGTATAAAATACAGATGACTGCTGAAAGAATTACAGAGAAAGAGCCCAAACAAAAAGTCCCGCTTGTTGTGCTTGTTAACGACGGGACTCTGCTTCCTTGTATTTGGGAATACACACAAACTGCTGACGCCAACTCATACATCTCCCTAATTCTCACTGGTAAAAAAGACCCCTTCGCTTTTAAGTTCGCAACCGATAAACACATACCAGCAAGGAGGTTTGCGCAAAAATCCTCTGAAGGAGAAACACGCGAAGAATTTAGCTTACGAGTTGGCAAGTTTATAAAGGAATGGTTAGACAAAGTAGGGTCAGAAAAATACTTGGTCATTTCTGCGGGTTGGAAAAAAGTAATGACAGGCGGGTTTTTTGGTTTTTTCAAGCCAGACCAAATTATAAATACCCATCCCGGCTTGCTTGCTGACAATCCTGGAAATGATTTTGTTACTCTCTCAAGCGGCGAAACAGTACCCAGCTCTCGAAATACATTTGATCCCGGCCCGATGCAAAGGGCGTTAATAGAGGGGCACAAATGGACAGGAGCAACTGTGCAATATTTGGTTGAAGAAACTGATGCGGGGCCTGTCATTATTAGAGGTGAAGTTCCCATAGATAAGACCGATACGCTAGAAACACTTTCAGCTAAAGTTTATTCTTTGGAATCCAAGATTGTACCGATGGGCATAGATAATGCACTTAAAAGACTCGCCTAGAAAGTCCCCGGAGGCTAATAAATTCCTCAAGGTAGCCTTATTTGTTGTACAATATCCTAAATGAACATAGTCATCATTGGTCCTCCCGGATCTGGAAAAACAACCCAGGCCCAACTTCTTGCCGACTCACTGGGTGCCCCACACCTCAATACAGGAGACCTTATGTATTTTGCCTCCCAAGGAGCCGATGAGACCGCAAGAGCGGTAAAAGAAAGTATGGAAAAAGGACAAATGGTCGATGACGAGATTGCAGAAAAACTGATTAAACAATATTTTGAAGACCACAAAGACTCAAAAAATATTGTGATAGACGGCTACCCAAGAACAATTGCCCAAGCAGAAGCACAAATTTTCCCAATAGACCGTGTTTATTACATTAAAGTGGGAGACGAAGAGTCAGCAAAGCGCCTAAGTTCTCGTGGACGCGCAGACGACAGCGGGGTCGTTATAAACGAGAGACTGAAAGTTTATCACGAAGAAACCGAACCAATACTTGAGTTTTATAGAGAAAAAGGAATATTAGAAGAAATCAACGGTGAAAGAGAAATTGATGAGGTTTCAAAAGACTTAGAATTGAGGACAATTGATAAACGTTAGGACGAACGATGAGTTAGAAATTATGGCCGAAGGGGGACGCATAATTTCCCCAATTAAAGATGAGTTGGAAAAATTAATTATTCCAGGCGCTATTCCAAAAGATATTGATAAGGTTGCAGAAGAATTAATTTTAAAAGCTGGTGGGGAACCCTCTTTTAAAAAAGTAAAAGGATATGACTGGACAACATGTATTAATGTAAACGAGGGGGTAGTCCATGGGATTCCCAATAGCATACCTTTTAAAGAGGGGGACATAGTAAAACTTGATATCGGAATATTCTACAAGGGCTTTCATAATGACACAGCCTTTACTGTTGGGGTAGGTGAAATATCAGGAAAAAACAAAGACTTTTTAGATGCGGGAAGACAGGCTTTGAAAAATTCCATTAAAAAGGCAGTCGCTGGGGCGCACGTTGCCGAAATTTCAAAAATAATGGACGAAACTTTGACAAAAAGAGGGTATACCCCCGTGCGAGACCTAACGGGACACGGTGTTGGCAAAAACCTCCACGAAGAACCCCAAATTCCATGTTACTGGGAGGGGGATACAGGCAATTCCCAAGTTATACCAAAAGGGGCAACTTTGGCAATAGAAGTAATATACACCCAAGGCGCCCCCGAGCTCGTCCTCTCAAGCGACGACGGTTGGACAATAAGCACAAAAGATGGTAAAATAGCAGCACTGTTTGAGGAAACCATTGCCGTAACTGATGGCCTACCTCTGGTCCTTAGCTCGCCGGGCTTCAAGCTCAACGAACCTTGCTAGGGGCCGTTTCTTGTTCTCTCAATGGAAGATCAAAAAAGCCAAAACAAAGAAGTAGCGGGAAAAGTTCTTGAGTCCCTTCCAAATACAATGTTCAGAATAGAGCTTGAGGACGGCAGGATTGTAATAGCAATGGTTGCCGGAAAAATGCGAAGGCACTTTATCAGGATTTTACCTGGCGACACAGTAGTCGTTGAGATGACACCATACGACGATGAACGTGGAAGAATAGTCTGGAGACAAAAGTAAAATAGGAGTTTTTGTAAAAACAAAAACCCATATAATGTGTTTCGTTAAGAAACTACACAATTATGAAAGTTAGAGCATCAGTAAAACAAATATGCAAAGATTGTAAACTCGTTAAACGTCGAGGAGTTTTATTTGTAGTTTGCAAAACTCCCAAGCATAAGCAGAGGCAGGGATAATTATAAAACCAAATGTATAAAGAAAAATCAAACGTATCAAAGGAAGGAGTCAGCACCGGTCCCGTAATCGGGATTAGGCGCGGCCTTTAGGTGCGCCTAGAGGAAACCTTGGTGTCCTCTAGGAATTAGAAACTATGGCAAGAATTGCAGGAATAGACCTACCAGAAAACAAAAGAATAGATTACGCCCTAACTTTGATTTATGGTATTGGCTGGAAAAGAGCAGTCAGCATTTTAGAAAATTGCGGAGTAGAAAAAGGCAAAAGAACAAAGGAGCTTACTGACGTTGAGGTTGCAAAAATAACAAAAGCAATTGAAAGCTACACAGTCGAAGGAGATCTAAGACGTGAAGTACGCCAAAACATTCAAAGACTAAGAGATATAAGTACCTACAGAGGATTAAGACATGCAAAAAATCTCCCGGTCCATGGCCAAAGAACAAAAACAAATGGCAGAACTAAAAAAGGCAAAAGAAAGACGGTTGGAGCCTTCAAAAAAGAGGCTCTTGCGAAAATGAGTTCTGCTAAACCCGCAGCAAATAAATAATCATGGCAAAAGAACCAACAAAAAAAGCAAAAAAGGCAGAGAGCTATCCAAACGGTAAAGTCTATGTTACTGCAACTTTTAACAACACTCTAATTACAGTTACCGATGAGGCAGGCAACGCGCTTACATCTGGTTCCTCGGGGCGCGCAGGCTTCAAAGGCACAAGAAAAGCAACCCCATTTGCCGCAAGCTCAGCTGTTGAGTCAGCAATAAAAAATGCAAGAGATGAATTCTCTATGAAAAATGTAGATGTTTATATAAAAGGGCCAGGCCCCGGAAGAGACGCAGCACTCCGCGCAATTAAAGGAATAGGGCTAAGAATGAATATGATCGCAGACGTTACACCAATGCCATACAACGGCCCAAGGGCTAAAAAGAAAAGGAGAGCGTAAAGACAAATGAGATATACAGGACCAAAAGACAGATTATCAAGAAGAGAAGGAGTTGACCTTTTTGGAAAAGGTACCTCGTTCCGTCGTCTTAATGTTCCGCCGGGGGTTCATGGTCCCAAAGGAACAGGCAAAGTATCTGAATTCGGAAAACAGCTAAGAGAAAAACAAAAGGCAAAACGAATCTATGGAATCTCAGAAAAGCAATTTAGGTCATATGTTACTGCAAGCCAAAAAGCAAAAAACCTAACAGAACTTCTTGAACGAAGATTAGACAATGTAGTTTTTAGACTTGGTTTTGCCCCCTCCCGCCCAGCCGCAAGACAACTTGTCTCCCATATGCACATTTTGGTAAATGACAAAATCCTCAATATCCCGTCATATAGGACCAAGGTCGGCGACATTGTTGCACTAGATACAAAAGGTCAAAAAATCCCAGAAGTCCAAAAAACTATTGAAAAAACTCAAGACTCAATCGTTGCCTGGCTCGAAAGAAAAGCAGCTCAAGGCAAGGTCAACAGGCTCCCAGCAAAGACAGACGTCCAAGAGCCTTTTTCAGAGCAGGAAATAATTGAATTCTACTCAAGGTAGTAGTATAATACTATAGCCACGGTATATGCCGTGCGCTTTTTTATCAAACATGCAGCCATTCCAAATCGAATCAAAAGAAACAAGATCAGATTACGGCCAGTTCGTTATTGAACCTCTCGAGAGGGGGTATGGTCATACATTAGGCACAGCCTTAAGACGTGTCCTTCTCACAGGGCTTACCGGCGCGGCAGTCACCCAAGTCAGAATAACGGGCCTTAAGCACCAATACTCAGCAGTAAAAGGCATCAAAGAAGACGGAGTAGACCTTCTCCTAAACCTCAAGAAAATTAGAATCGCCTACTCAGGCGACAAGCCGGTAAGACTGACCCTTTCCTCAAAAGGTAAAGGTGAAGTAAAGGCAGGCGACATAAAAGCCCCAGCCGGCGTGACAATCGCAAACCCAGAACTAGTTCTTGCAAACCTTGCAGATGACAAGTCAAAAGTCGAGGTTGAAATGCAGGTAGAAACTGGCGTCGGATATTCCCCCGCAGAAGACAGAAAAACCGCAACTGTGGGACTTATTCCCTTAGACGCTGATTTTTCACCTGTAAAAAGAGTGAGCGTAAAAGTCGAAGAAACTCGCGTCGGACGGCTTACAAATTACGACAAATTAACCCTAGAACTTTGGACAGACGGGGCAGTTGATCCAGAAGCGGCAGTAAGACGAGCAGCAGAAATCCTAATTCAATACCTTCAATCAGTAGTTTCCCCAACCAAAAAATCGGAGGCAATAGACACTCCAGCAAAAGCCCGCTCTGGAAATGTAGCAAATAAACTTTCAGTTGAAGAACTAAATCTACCAACAAGAATAACAAATGCTCTAATCGGCGCAGGATTTGAAACCGTTGAAGATATTTTGGGAGCAGGACGAGATGAATTGGCAAGAGTAAGAAACCTAGGAGAAAAGTCAGCGAAAATTATAGAAACCGCTTTAGCAGAAAAGGGAGTAACCTGGGGGCAGGAGTGAAACCCACAGGGAGTGGTAACTCCTTAAGATAAAAGGAGTATATGTTAAAAAGAGTTAAAAACCCCAGACTTTCAAGATCCAAAGGAGCAAGAAAAGCGCTATTAAAAGGCATTGCTCTCAGTCTATTCGAAAAAGGCAGTATCGAAACCTCAGAAGCTCGCGCAAAAGGAGTAAGAAGCTTTATCCAATCAGCTCTTCGAGTCTCAGACAACCACGAACTTGATCTAAGAAGAGTTACAAGCCTCCTAAGTATAGACAGATTAAAAGCAGAAAAAGTAATACTTCTAGGACGTGCACTACCAGTTGGATCAAGCGCAACAAGAATTATTCGCCTTGGATCAAGAGCAGGCGACATGTCCCCAAGAGTAAAGCTTGAACTTCTTGCAAAAGTACCAAAGGTATCAAAAGCAGAAAAATCTACAAAAGCGAATCCGAGTAAATCTGCTCCAAAATCTGCGTAAATATATTTATGAATATAGTTTTTAAAACATACCAACCTAAAGGAAATAACCCAAAAAGAGAATGGCATCTTGTTGATGCTCAAGACAAAATACTTGGGAGAATTGCGACAAGTATCGCAATAAAGCTAATGGGCAAAGCAAAAAGAACCTATTCCCCTCAAGCAGATGAAGGGGATTTTGTAGTTGTAATAAACGCCCAAAAAGTAAGAGTAACCGGGAAAAAGGAAAAAGATAAAGTATATTACTCCCATTCCGGATATCCAGGCGGATTAAAAGCAAGGACAGTTGCGCAAGTCAGAGCAAAAACTCCAACAAGACTAGTAGAACTTGCAGTAAAAAGAATGCTACCTAAAAATAGACTTCAAGCAAAAAGAATGGCACGTCTTAAAATTTACGCAGGAGACCAACATCCCTATAATGATAAAATACGAAGCACGAAATCCGAAATTCGAAACAATGTTTAAAACATTTAATATTTTGAGTTTAGAATTTGTTTCGGATTTAGAAATTAGAATTTCGAATTTATAAATATGGTTGCAAAAAAAGCAAGAGACTATTTTGAGCGTAGCGAGAAACAAGGTTCTCGAGCGAAAGCGAGAGGTTCTTACATGCATGCAGTAGGTCGAAGAAAAACTTCTGTTGCCAGAGTTCGCCTTCATAAAGGAAAAGAACAACACGAAGTAAATGGAATGCCTATTGGCGAATACTTCCCAGGAGTTGAAATGCAAAAGATTTGGAGTTTGCCTTTTGTATTAACAAAAACAGAAGGTAAATATTTCGTAACTGTAAAAGTTGCGGGCGGCGGAAAGAGGGGACAGCTAACTGCTTTTACTCATGGAGTTGCGAGAACCTTGTCAGAACTTGATGTTGAAAACAACAAACCAATAATGAGAAAAAATGGTTTGCTGACCCGTGATTCTAGAACTCGTCAAAGAAGAATGGTCGGAATGGGAGGGAAATCAAGGCGCCAAAAACAGAGCCCGAAGCGATAGTTTTTGCGCCGCAGTCCCGTACAAATCGCAGCATGAGCCGTGTTCGAATAGAACCCAAAAGGCGAATGCTAAGATGTACTGGGGCAAGACGCCAAAAGCAATCTCCAAAGCGTTAAGCCTTTTTAGGTTCAAACTTCACAAGTTGCGGATCTTCACCCTTATTCAGTTTGTCAGCCATATCGTACATAAATAACTAATTTCCATTCGATATATCGAATCTTTGATTCGCTATAACAATTTCTTCATATATACCTTCAATTAATTCGTAAGCTCCTGCTTCCTCTGGGCTAACCCAAGCAGAATCTCTGCTTTCGTCATCCAGTTTCACTTCCCCAGACTTGTAATCCGCATAGTAGCTCAAAACAATAACAGGAACTCCATCAGGGCGCATGAGTGCCATATCGATAAGATACTTTACATTTTCAATCTCCAAATCCACCTCTTCTTTCACTTCTCGTTTTAAGGTCGTCTCAACAGCGTTATACCATGCAGACAAATTTCCCTTATCTGTGTTTACATAATCCTCTGTGCTAATCCTGCCACCCGGAACAGTCCACATGTTTGGAAACGCTTTTTCGTTTGGGGAGCGTTTAGTGATCAAGTACTTACCGTCTTTGTGGATGATTGCAGTGACAGCAACAAAGTGAAGATGAGAGTCTGGGTATTTTAATTGAGGTTCAGGCACAAGTTCATTTTTACGCTTTTACCTGGTAGAATACAAGCCTACGGGGGGTAGTTTAAAAGTAGAATTCACGTCTGGGGGACGTGAGACCTCGGAGCGTCACCGAGCCTCCCGACCTATAATAAGGAAATTGAGTTTGACATTCGGGTTTTATTTGGCATAATGGTTTATGCCCGTTGTTTTTACATCTTGCTCAAAATGCGATAAAGAGTTTGCTCGGGACTCTGATTGGGTAGAAGAAAACAAAAGATTAGGCTACAAGATTTATTGCTCATTAGAGTGCATGCG
>ERZ1292629.4152-Hain-H43-01um-R1-4152-length-10761-cov-7_pt1 | contig 10761 bp, 10 predicted proteins | sample MGYA00564399_ERZ1292629 | MGnify/ENA primary metagenome ERZ1292629 (study PRJEB36523, sample SAMEA6512636) | groundwater metagenome | collected 2019-01-08 | study: AquaDiva: Metagenomics assemblies of 32 groundwater samples | reverse complement strand
GCCCAACAAGTCGCCGCTCATTTTAATACGCTTGTTCATATAATGATCCTTGTCTATCGGCTCGTAACCATCACGAGCCACCATTAAGTATCTTTTTATAATCTTGCATAAGTTATAGGCCTTTGCAATCCTATCTTTTTGCGTTAATCCAAGATGAGGCAATAAGTACCTGTCGAGCTGCTCCATGGTTTTTTCGAACCTTATTTCTTTTGGCTGGGTAATGCCTATTTTTTTTGCAAGATATTCTAAAGCATCTTCCTCTGTCTTGACCTCTTGCAGGCTGGCCATGTTGATGAATATGTCATCATACTGCTTTTTTTCTGAAATAAACCTGACAATTTCCTGGTCTTTTACAAGACCTAGAGCTTTTATCACCACTATAATTGGAACTCTTCTGAACCTTGTGAATGAAAGATAGATTATACCGTTCTTCATTTGCTCTATCGAATGAGGGATCCTATAAGAGCCACGCTCAGAGAATATCTTGCCTATGAACTTGCTCGGGCCTGATGAACTTTTGTTTATGAAAAGCTTGTTTGGAGCAAGGTCTTCTACATTTATTAACACTCTTTCATTTCCATTCAGAATAAAATAACCCCCAAGGTCATCAGGATCCTCGCCATGGGCTATTAAATCTTCACGCTTCATCCCATGAAGGTTACAGTATTTTGACTTTAGCATTATTGGCATCTTTCCTATCTCTGTAGAAAAAGACTCTCTTTGGACTCCGTCTATGTAAGCGGCAACTTCTAAATATACAGGGCTTGAATAAGTCAGCTTTCTTAATCTCGCTTCTATGGGATAGATGTTTCTTTTCGATCCATCGGCTTCTGTGATTTGAGGCTTTTCGCACCAGATCTTGTCTATTTTTATCTTGAAGTTCTCTACATCATGCGGTATTATTGTAGGAAGTATCTCAGAATTTTCTGCGACTATGCGCTGCATCTCCCTCTCAATGAAGTTGTTGAAAGAATTTATATTGGACTCTACAAAAGAATATTCTTCAAAGTATTTGCTTATTAATATCTTGTAGCTTTTAACCATTTATTACAACCCTGTAAAAAACTGCTTCCGAAGCTGTAGGACTTGACCGTATAATTTTTATTACATCGCCCTGCATTGCATTCAGATCCCTTATTGCCGGATCATCATCATAGATTGAAGGCAATTGTGACAATGAAATGTTGTATTTCTCCAGAACTTTCTGCTTTTCTTCTTCGCTTAACTTAATATGCTTCGGAATTAAATTATGTTTATGTATTGTGACTTCTTTTTCTTCTTGCATTTTTATTTGAGTGTGGGCCGGACGGGATTCGAACCCGCGACCACTTGCTTTCCCCTTGGTATTAAAAGGATCACCAAAGCATGACTAGAGCTTTTCAAGTGCTCTACCAAGCTGAGCTACCGGCCCGTTTTTCTTTGATTAATCTATACATTTCCATGTTATAAATTAATACTAAAGAATTTACTAAGCCGATAAATTGATGATAGTGACAAGCCTTTACTTGAGATGGAATTGTGTTGGTCATTTTATTAGTAAGAATCATGGATTATTTTTTTGTAAAGTAAATACTTATAAATCTTTCGATTTGTGAAGCTTTGCAAAATAAAATACCAAAAAAATGTATAATAATGCTAATACTCCTATTATGCTAAATTTGGCCATTAAAACGGGCGATTTCATTATAGGAGATTTATTATTTCCTTGATTGCCATTTTGGTTATCCTTCTTGTCATAGCTTATATTTTTTCCTTGATTGCCATTTAAGCTATTTGTATTAGATAGGCCTGTGCTTTGGCCAATGTCATTATTTCCTTCGTTTCCTGCGCCACCGGCATTTCCGACTGTGGCACTATTAAATACAAAAATTGAATTATTTGAAACAACCGTGTTATTTTGGAAAACCAAATCTAAATACACATAAATAGTTTGATTGCCTGCAACATTTATACTCTGAGAATTGTCATCATAACCGCTTAATGAGCCTCTGATATTGTGAAATCCTTGCACTACATTATTAACTAGCAATGGGCTATTCCCAATCAAACTATTGTCAAGGAATATAGCTGCTGATATAGGATTTGTTGCGATGTATATGCTCCCTGTTTGTGAAGTATTACCCTCTATGCTGTTGCTCAATGTTAACATCACCATTGTAGTTTGTCCAGCAGACACCTCGACCAAATATACAATTTTATTATATCCCTGTAAATCTGCTTCTAACCTGTGTGTGCCGACAGATACACTATTGATCATTATCGGACTAACACCTTGGTATATTCCGTCTAGATATATTGAAGCCCCAGAAGGATTTGTCGTAATGTCCATGTTTCCCACTTGCCCAAAATTTCTCGAATCATTGGACATCAATGATAGGTTTATGAACACAAAAAAAGTCAGATTGTTCTCTACAAATATATTCAAATATGCTGACTGATATTGCGGCAGGGAAGCAAATATTGTATGATTGCCCCTTTCAACATTGTTCATTTCTACAGGGCTTGCCCCGCGAAAAATATCATCTAGATATACATTTGCTCCAACTGGATCTGTTTTTACATTCACATTTCCAGCGTTAGCACTTGAAAGCTCAATAAAAATCAATAGCAGCAAAAATAGTATCTTTTTCATCAGTTCATCCTTTATTTTATAAAATAGCATAAGCCCATATTTAATATTTGTGATGGTTTATGAAATTTATGCCCTTTTGATTTTAGGTCGTTCCAAATAAACCCCCCAGCATAGAAGATACCAATTTTCTTACAATAAAAAACACGACTAATGAAATGACAACAATAATTGGCATGAATCTTAATCCGTACTTGGCTTTGCCCTTTGATATCGTCCCTATCACAAGGCTGCCCAAACTAGAAGTGATAATCAAGCTAAATATTGCATAATTCATTATAAAACTTGTTGAAACACCGACTTTTGATATGTTAAAGGGCATCTGGATGGAAGACGTTAACGTTTCTTCAGGCAACTCTATGGATGCTATATTTTTTGTTAATACTTCCACTAAATATGTGCTCAATCCGAACAATAACGGAGCCCCAAAAACAACTGCTATAAAAATAAATATTACATACATCAGCACATTGCTTCTTATCTTTTCTTCTACTACCTTTTGGGATCTTAAGTTGTATGCTGTTTGGTCCAATAATTCAGCTAATTGGCCTCCGCTTCGAATACCATTGACTAATAAAAGCACTGTTTTTTCCAGTTTCTCGCTCCTTATTCTGTGGCTGAGGTCTATCAATGCGACGTCTATCTCTTTTCCAGTGCTTATTTCCTTCCCTAGCCTGTTGATTTCCTCTTGAAACAACCCGAACTCTTCCCTGGCGCTTAACAACAGTGCCCTGTCTGTAGTCATTCCAGCCCTTAGATTACTGCTCATCAACTGCAAGAAATCTGGAAGAACATTCTCCACGAATTTTGATTTATTGTCTGCTTTAAGATTAAGAAAAGAAAAAATAAATAATTCTGTCACTAAAAACAATCCTATAAACATCAAGAAATAATTTATATGATAAACATAACTGATGAAAAATGACAATCCCAATGACAGGCCCATCCCCAGGAAAATCAAAAGTCCCAGGAAACTTTCAGAATTAATTTTTATATTGTTGTATTTCAGGATCTCTATATAACTGTCTCTTAATTTCTTCGGCATTATCTTTGTAAATATTCTGTACATTTTATTGCATTAAATTAGGCCTCCTTGCCTTTAACAATCCTAAAAACATTAACTGAAAAAATACATCAATGGATATTAAACCGTAAAAAATCGCCTTTGTTGTGGACTCATTTAATGATATAAAGCTAGTCAGCACAATAATTAATGTTATGCCTAATGATGGGATAATTACTGCCATCAGCATATAAAACATCGCTAAAGGATTCAGCTGCGACCCATATTTTTGTATCTGTATAAGCTGTTCTTCCCCCAGATTTTCTATTATTCCTGATATTACCTTGCTTAGGTCGCTTCCTGCTTTCATTCCATTTACAAGCTGCCATATCCCCCGCCTAAAAAAGATGCTCGAGTTTTTTGTAGCTAGCTCTTCTATTGCAACTATTTCATCCTCACCTGCAGCAATCCTCTTAACTGCTATCTTAAACTGGCTCGAGATTTCTCCGTAACCACCGAAGCTTATGTTTACCAAAGTATCAAATAAAGGAACCCCTGAGTTGATCTGAATCATAATATTCTGTAGAGCAGGCATCAAATTTTGCTCGATAGACCTGACCCTCTTTTGCACCATCAACCTCGGGTAGAACACCTGCTGGATAAAGATGAATAGAACCATGATTAAAGAAGCAAAGAAAGAATAAATTATTGCACCATCAAATTTAGCCTTGCTTAATACTAGGCTTAATACTATAAAGAAAAAAGCAAATACCATGGACGAAGCTATAATACACATTCCGAGGTAATCTCTATCAGAGACTTCCATCTCACTGAATTTAATGTCTAAACTAAGTTTAGGAAATAGACCTTTTAATCTCTCAGAAATACCCTCTATCTTTTTTGCCCACCTTAACAATACTGGTCCAGGAACAACTGCGTAAGGGACTTTAATCATTTTTCAGGATTTCTTTAGGATCCCCATTTTTTGTAACAACCTTTAATACTATCTCGGGATCTATATAATAGTACTTAATTATCTTGCCAACGTCATTTATCTGGCGCACCTTCTTGTTTACCATCCAATCAAGAACTTTTTGTTTTTCTTTCATGTCATTTTGTATTTCTGCCTCACTTAACCCAGTATGTCTGTTAAGCTCTTCATAGAATTTAGTCATTACATTATGCTGAACCAGTTTATCGCTGTTCGGTTTCCATCTGTATATTATATTAGGTTTTATAGACACCTTTCCTTCTTCTTCTGAAGCTAAAAATTCTCCAACCTGAAATACTCTCCTGATTCCGCGCCGCCTATCCCTGAATAGAACTACATTCAGATGGACTGCCTGCAACAAGTTTTCTGCCACTTCAATCGGCGGATTTATCAACCTCTGGATAGTTTCTGATACAGTATTTGCGTGCACTGTCCCGTATACGCTATGACCAGTGTGCATGCTTTCGAATAACACCTCTGCATCTCTTTTTCTTCTGATCTCTCCTAGAATTATACGATCAGGGCGCATTCTCAAAGAATTTACTAACAAATCAAGCATGCAGATTTCCCCCTTACCTTCTGGATTTGGCAGCCTAGTAACCAGAGGAACCCAGTAAAGATAGATTGGCAATTCTAATTCGCGAGTGTCTTCTATGCTGATTATTCTCTGGTTGGGGGGGATGAAAGGCAGAATTGTATTAAGAAATGACGTCTTTCCTGATGCTGTTCCACCACTAATCAGAATATTCATCTCATACTGCATCCCTAGCCAGATCAGACTCATAATCTCGCTGGAAACTGTCTGGTTCTCTATGAAATCTGTCACAGTCCACGGGTCGCGGGCGAATTTTCTTATAGTGATTGTGTGGCCCTTTGTTGCTATTGGGTAGAGAACAGCATTAGCCCTGTCTCCGGTTATTAGGTGGGCGTCTAATAACGGGTTCAATGCGGTTATCTGGCGACCAACCCTTCTGGCTATAATGTTAGAGTAATTTAATATTTGGGCTTCACTGTCTAGGGTTATGTTTGTTTCAAGCCACCCGTATTTTTTGTGGTAGACTCTTATAGGCTCGCTCGCACTGTTTACGACTATTTCCTCTAGCCAAGAATCATTCAACAAGAATTCAATCTCTCCAAGACCGAGCATATCACGAACCAGCTTATTAACCATAATTTCTTTTGTTGTTTTGTTTACCAAAGGCAATCTTTTCTCTAGAATAATGGAGGCTACCTTTCCAAATCTGTCCTTTAGCTCATAAACGATTTTTGGGTCCAGAATTTCCTTTCCAGAAACCTGAACCTCGACTATTAGCTCATCTTTTATATCATCCAATAAAGCTTTTGTTGCCTTCCCTATCTCTGGAATAACCAGGTTATACTTTTTAATCGACCCCTCCCCGCTTTTTATTTGTATGTCTATAGTAACATTATCTGCAGTTATTTTATACTGTTCTATTATTTTATTTGGCATTTTCTTTCTTTGAAGGCTCTATGTATTTTAATGATGCCGGTCCAAAAGCCGGATAATAGATTCTTACTAGATTATGACTCTCAAGTATCTTTGCAAAATACTCTATCTTATCCAGACTATATCCGAAATCATGAGCCACTGTTGTTATTAAAACGCTTTTCTTAGCGTTGATATATTCCAGCAGCAAATCAATTTCAGTCTCGTTCACTTTCAGATTTTTGATTTTTGCCTCTATCTCTAGGGATGGCTTTGATACGATTCCTGTTTTTGTGCTGTCCTTGTATTTCTTCTTGCTTTGTATTAATGCTATAAATGAAACCGCCAATAACATCACTATGATTGAAATACCATAAATCGATGCGAGCATATTGAATTTATACAGCAAAAAAATTATTGCTATGAAAATCAGCAAAAAAAACGTCATAAGGCCAATTTTTTTTAATTTTTGTTTTTTTGCTATTCCGGAGGCTAGTTTTTCTTCAGGACTTTCCTTTATTATTTGGATGGGCTGTTTAGACAAAGGTGTTTCCTTTGAAATGCCCTTATGAAAAAAACTGAAACCGAAGTGTTTTTTATTAGTTTCATCAGATGCAATGATATTAGGCAAGTCTTTAGTCTTTGGTATCTCTTTGTTCAAGGGAATATTCTTTCTGTCCTGATTGCTTTCTGACAATAAACTATTTTTTTGCGCAGTTTTCCTTGAAGGTATGGCATATATGACCAATGAGATTATCATTAAGAATATTCCTATTCCTGCCATTAATAATGACGTTAACTTCAAAATGAAAGATATTATCACTACAACCAGGCCTGACCAGAATAAAAGTTCAAATGCTATTTTTTTTGCGTCCAATTTATGTTTTTTTGTTATGTCTTGATTATCTGACTGGATTGGCTTTTCATAAATTTTTTTCATCTGCGCATTTTTTATGGAATCTAGAGTTTGCAAAGGTTTTGTCATCACTATAGAATTTTTATCTTTATCATCGGACTTTAGGTTGTTTATGTCTGAACTGATAGCATCCTTAGACGACAGCAATTTATCGCCTGAATTAATATCATTTAAATTTCGGTCTCCAAAATTAAATGTTAAATTATGCTTCGGTCTTTTAGAAGAAGCCTTCTTTCTCTTTTTAACCATCGACATACTTTTCCTCTTTTTCATAAGATTAAATAAAAACCCTCTTTTTGATATTTAAGTTCCATCTTTTACATTATTAAATTATTGTATTTATCGTTCAATAGTTACTAAGCGATTCTTGCATCGCCCAACTTTTTAACTCCTAGATTCACAAAATTAATGTTAATCACACCCAGAGGATATCTGACTTCCAGTTGGTTTTCATTAGTGTTGTTTACAGTCATTTTCGTTTTTACTTTGCTGTATACCCCATTTGGAACTGTAATCAGTATTGTGCCAGGATTTGTTATTATCACTGTCATATTTCCCTGTGAGGTGTTTATAGACGCCAAGCTGTGTTTTGTCGGATCTATCTGGCCCACGCAGTCGTAACGCCCGCCATTTGCCAGATCCCCAGAGACGCTAAGCAAAATTGAAGGACTAGAACCCATTGTTAAACTGCAGCTATAGCCAGAAAGCAATGTTGAGTTTGTGGCAAAATATACATCCAGAGCATTTATGTTAAATTCAGAATTTGTGATATTTATTACATTATTTTGGCTGTGGTTGTAAAAAATATTATGCGAGGGCATTAATAACGGAATGTATTGTTTTATGCTGCCAATTGATAAATTTATTGAATCAAAATTAGTTTCTAGATAGTTTTTGAAACTGTCAAGAGAAGCGTTAAACTCTGCATGGACATTTGGAAGAGTTTCTTCGAAAGTAACATCGAGACCTTTTATCGTCACGTTTATTCCGGATTTGTCATCAAAAATGTTTTTGAGCACTTTTTGCGCAGACAAGTCTAGATTGCTTAATCTTTCGAAAGATGCGATATCGCTTAACCTGTTCTCAAAACTCTGGCTTGTTTGATAGGCTATAATAGACAGCGTCAGTATAGTGAATGCTAACAGGGTCAATGTCACCAAAAATAATTGCGCCTTCTTATTTTTCATCTGTACCACGCCAGATATTTTGCTTTTGCATAATTCCCATTGATGTAGATAACCCTTGATCCGGATACTATAAGACCCTTAGGGGGAGGTTGCATAGTGGTCTGTGTAGCTGAAGATGGAGCTTCAATCAGAATCTGCATGTCCATATTGGGGGGGAGCATAGTTTTCATTTCATTATAGATTAGAGTTTCATTCTGCGATTGCAATATTGCCTTATAATCCAGAATAGCTAGGATATCATTACCGGTCCTTATCAATTGCAATTGCCCCAGTTTTTCATCGCTGGCAAGGGATAAGTAGACTGATCCGAAAGTCAAGATAATCAAGACTACCATAATGCCAAGCATTACATCTAGCGTAAACACAATGCCTTTCCTATCCTTTCCAAAGATCGAGTTCAAAAATCGAGGTTTCATTTTTAAATATTACATATCTTCTTATTTTTATCACGGTTTTAGCTGAAGGCGAGGGCGAAATTCCATAAGAGTAAACAATGCCTTGCGAGGTCTTGTTTAAATCTGTTATGAGGATACTGTAGTCATAGTCAAAAATATCTATCTTCAATAGCCCTTTGGTATAATTGTAATTAAGCTTGCTTAAATTGTTTAGCTTTGCTTCTGATAGAACCCTATCATAATCTGCCAGGCCCAGCACTCTGACGCTGGTATTGCTCCACTTTGTCGGCTCTCCCGATGTAGTGACCAGAAAATCAGACATCGCAAAAGCGTTGTTTAGTATTTCTGTCTCTATCAAATTGGTCTGTAGCCTATTAAGGAACAAATCAAAGAATACTATTATCGCTATGACAATAATTGAGAATAGCACTATTGCAATTGTTAAATCAAGGCTTACAATTTGGGCTTTTTTATTGCTCATGTTGGGTTTTGTATTACTAATATTGTGTTGTCGTCGTTTCTTATCGTGATGTTGCCAGTAACTTTGTTATATGGGCCGTTTCCATAAAAAACGCAATACTCGCCAGGCCCTTTTTTTGCACTTACGAGCAAGAAATATGCATTTTTTATTATGCTGACAAGATTGTCGGAGTACGCCGTTTGTTGACTAATTACTTCAAAATCAGCGATGTAATGAACCATTCCAGATCCGTAACGGAATGTAAGAATTGTAGGATCCCCGGAGTTAGCGGCATTCAGGTCAGAGCAATTATAATTCCCCATATTATCTACATATTTTGATATCACATCTTCGTTGCCTTTCAAAGAAGATGTTTTAATGCATGATGGCTCGCTAAACCCGTATGTATCGCCTATATTGAATGTGTATGGGTCTGTTTTGTTTACTATTTTAAGCTGTCTTCCGGGAGGGTTAACATAAGCTCCAGAATATCCATATAATTGCCTCCCAAAAAAAACTTTTATATTTCCCATGTTAGAAGGCATCTCTGTATTTTTACACTGCCAATGATTAGATAGTTCATCTAAATAACCTCCTCCGTTATCAATACAAAAGAAATGTTCTGAAGTTATTAACACTCCACCATCATGCGTCCAATTTTGAAAGATACTTGGATATTCCATACCCTGATATTTTAAATTAGGCCCATTATATATTTGAAGTGGATGAAGATGAGGGTCCTCTAAATAAACCGTATTATAGTTGTCTAAATTAGCTATTAAATCTGAAAGATTTTTTGGAATCAGATTCCAGTTTACTTGACCAGGTATAATATTCGGATTGCAATCTGTAGGGTATCTGTCAGTGTAACCCCCAAAACCACCATCCCAGTCATCTGAACACCATTTATAGAAGTCTGGATGAAGACTAGAATTTATTCTATTATAAAAATCCTGTGTGGAAACTCCCGACTCTGACAGCAAGACCGCTATTTTGTTTGTTATTACTGTCGTATTTTCTAATTTTTGTATTTGCATTACGCTGTCATTATAGACTGTAAGCACATGATTGGTTTTTGTTGTCACTTCTGTGCCTGGGCCATTTTTATAAACGCCGGAAATTAAATTGCTGAGCCTTATACATTCTTTCTTTTCATCAACAGAGTCCTGCAACTTCCTGAGATCTGCGTTTCTATCGAATGTGAAAGCGAAAAAGAGCACGAAAATAAGTAAAACTACCCCGATTATTAGAAGAAATTCAAAGCCTACCTGAGATTTTTTTATTTTTATCATTTATGATATCTTCATTCAATATATCTAGTCACAACAACAAGATGTTGAAGGAGTATACGGACAATATACATCTCCGTCAGCATAGTGATGTGATGCTCCGCCCCAATTTGGACAGTTGTTATTATCACAATTTCCTATTTTTCCTATACTTATACAATAATTAGAACAGCTATCTATTGTACCCGCGCCCAGAGTCATATTGACTCTCATCCACCATTGCAATGAAATATTTGTATTTGTCTGTGGGCTTGAATCTGAACATATTACAGACCAGCTGTGATTTCCTTTATCTAATGAAGCCTGTATTGTTTGATTTATATCTTCAAAAACTGAAGTGTCTGTTATTTGTTGGAAACCAATTGCACCATTATCATACTTACTTGACATACTTAGAGTGCAGCTTGCTATGCTCGACGTTGTATCTGAAACACTATAATTAAA
>ERZ1292629.4150-Hain-H43-01um-R1-4150-length-10763-cov-7_pt1 | contig 10763 bp, 11 predicted proteins | sample MGYA00564399_ERZ1292629 | MGnify/ENA primary metagenome ERZ1292629 (study PRJEB36523, sample SAMEA6512636) | groundwater metagenome | collected 2019-01-08 | study: AquaDiva: Metagenomics assemblies of 32 groundwater samples | reverse complement strand
AATTCTTTTTATTTTTATCATAAAACTCGTTTACATATAATTCTATTACCTTCTTCTTTTCCTCTTTGCTTTTTATATCATTTAACCTCTCTTTGAGTAGGGGATGATAAAAGAAGATATAACGACTCCAATCCCAATCTCCTTTACTAGGCAGAACAAATTTCTTCATAATCCTTGAATCATATTCTTTAGAAATTTTAAAATCTATTTCTAACATAATCTTTAAATTACCTCACTATATAAAAATTTATTGGATGTCTAATCTTATTCTTATATATACTTAATAAAAAATTTATCTCTTAACAAACTTTTTCCAATAAGTTCCTGGCTTTGCTAATGCTAATACCCTAAATAATGATTTATCAGCTTTACTGTAAGTTTTACTAAAGTAAAGACTTGTTATGTCTTCTGGATATGGGCTATGATACGGAACATGCAAATGCCCAAATTCATGCCTTCCCTCTGCCGTTAATCTTTCTTGGTCCCAAATAGAAGGATCTATATAAACTCTTGCGCTATCCTCTTTCCAATTTCCATTTTGATCTTTTGAATAATGATTAATTACATGTGAAAATGAACTATAATCTAACCTTACTTTTGCTTTTTCTAATCTATCAACTTCATAATAAACATTTAATTTAAGTGAATCGTTTGCTTCTTTTATAATATTCCTCAATGTATTTAAGTACATTTGGGCCCTAGCTCCAATTTTAGCATTATTAAATATTGCAGCACTATCTAAAAATACAGGAACAGGATAATTTGTTTCAAAATCACCAAAGTTAATTACCCCAGTTGGTCTTAACATCTTAATATAGTCTAAAAAACTTATTCCATCTTGCTTTCCCATATCAACATCCTCAAGCATTTGTATATTTTTTGGTATTTTATCTAAACTTTCAATTGTATCTTGTATACAATAATAAGTGTTATCTTTTTCAACATTATAAACTACGTTTCCACCACCTTCCTTTTTAAGTTTGGTTGCAAGAAACTCACTCATTAAAATTCTTTCTAAATTTCTTGTACTTGGTCTTCCATCACAATAAATTGTATCAACAACAGAAACATTTCCTGTACTTTCCTTTCTTAAACTAGTTTTATTAACATTTTTTTTACTATCCTTTACAACTAAGTTTCTTTTACCAATTCCTTTATTAGGTATAATTAATCCAGTTTCAATTTTAGTTTCATCTTCTAATTTATATAAATAAGAGCTAAAAGCTACTTTTTCATTATTGTTATTCGTTAAATCCCAAGTTAAGTAATTATTTCCATTAATTTCTTTTACTTTTTGTCCAAGGATATTATAAATTATTAAATTAGCTTTTCCAACATTATCGAACATTACATTATTATTAAATCTAATATTACTTAATTTTATTTCTAAATTATTTTCATTATTGACATCTGTCAAGAAATCAACATAACCTTGATTATTTGTTCTAAACTCTAAATTGTTTAAGATAACTTTAGCATTACTTATACCTTCTATTGGCCAAGAACTTAGCTTTGTTACTCTATTATTTTGAGCATTTCCTTTATTAAATAATCCTAAGCTTCCTAATGTAATTAATCCAGTTAATGCTAAATTCTTTAATTTTCCCATGAAAATAACATGTTTTCAGGGTTTATAAATATTTCGTTACTATATAGTGAGAATACATCTATCTGTATAATTTATATATCTTAAAAGATGTTTAAAAATTAAATGGTAAAATTAGATAAATTATCTTTTTCAGAGAAACCAGATAAGAATATGAAAATTGATCTTCATACACATACATTCTATTCCGATGGTTCTTTGAGCCCGAAAGAATTAGTGAATTTAGCTGTTAAAAGAAAAATAAAAATTTTAGCTATTACTGATCATGATACAATTAAGGGGGTTAAAAAAATATTAAAAACCAAAAATAGGGGAAATATAGAGATCATTCCTGGAATAGAAATAACAGCTAAGGTTAGTAATTCAAAAGATGAAATTCATATTATAGGATTATATATAAATATTTATTCTAAAAGCTTGCGAAGTCTTCTATATCAAGTGTCTAGATTTAAAAAAATAAAGATAAATAAAAGATTAAAATTAGTTAATAAATATTTTAAAACCAGTATTACCTATCGTGATTTAAAAGAGAAAACCCGCGGTATACCAAGCCTTCCACATATTGCAATGGTTCTCCTTGATAGGGGTTATGTTAATAATATTAAAGAGGGTATTAGATTAATGACCAAAGGAGGACCTTGCCATGTCAATTTAGTTAACAAATTAGTGCATGCTAGAGAGGCTATTAAAATTATTCACGAATCTAATGGAATTGCTATATTAGCACACCCATTCGCTTATAAAAGAGAAAATAAATTTGTTTATTTAAAAGACATAGGAAATTTGGTAAAGGAATTAGTTGATTACAAATTAGGCGGTATTGAGTTATATACGCCAGATATCACAAAAAATGAAAAAAAATTTTGTGAAAAAATTGTAAAAAAATACAACCTTGCTGTTTCTGGGGGAAGCGATTTTCATGATGAGAAATTTATTCCTCAAAATAAATTAGGCTTTTTAAATATAAAAAAAGATAGGATAACTATCCTAAAAAATTAAAGATGAAGACATTGATTTAAAACCATTCTCGCTAATTAATTCAAATTTCTTTAATTCAATTAGAATTTTTTTAAGCCTTATTTTATAGTATGGTCTTTTTTTTGGGCTAAGGTGATATGTTTGATTATACAACCTATCAATATGCCATAATAAATTAGGAAGTGTGCCGTATTCAATATAAGTTTTTATTCTCTGCATAGTATCTTCATTTTCTAAGCTATAATAGCTAAGAAATCTCTTTTTGTCTTGATTGGTCATGTTTGCTCGATAAAATAGAATCGAGATATCGAAAGCAGGATCAGAGACATTTGCATATTCCCAATCTATTAACCTTACTTCATTAGAAGAGTCTAATAAAATATTCTCTGGTCCAAAATCTTTATGGCTAAAAACAAACTTATTTCCTCTAAAGAATTTTCTTCGTTCTTCAATTCTTTCATCCCCTTTATTGATAACCTCCTCAAGAGATTTTATAATATTAGAAGACAAATTTAAATTACTAAGTTGTTTCTCTCCCATATATACATATTGCTGAATTTCTTTTAGAAAGTCTTCATAAGTCTTATAATTACTCAGACCAATTTGTTTAAAAAAATCTGAGTTGGTATTAATAGAGTGTATCTCTTTTAACTTGTCTGCAGTTTTGTCAAGATAATTAGATACTTTCATTCCAACTAAAGGGGTTCCTTCAATGTATTCAATAACTGAAATAGGTTCTCCAAAACGATTAGAATCAAAAAGATAAGGTTTTGGGGACCCTACCGAAAAATTTTGTAAAGCTTCCAAAATTCTATACTCTCGTTCAAGATTATTCCAACTAGTTATGATATTTTTTGACTTAATAGAAACTTTCTTCCAACCAACATCAAATACTCTTATCTTATTAGCTTCTCCAACTAATTCAAACAAGAATTTAGGCAGGGGATTAGTTTTAGTTACTCCTTCCCCAAAAAATCCTAATTTTATCTTTTCTTGAAGATAAATTATAAATTCATCCATTTTTTCTAAATACATATAATTTATTCACCCCCAATGATCCAATGGACGGTGATGGTAGAAATGAAAAGATATAGTTCCAAAAAGAATTATTTTTTACTGGCGCCATTAAGAAGTCAGCAATTTTTGGATAAAGAACCCTAGATAATAAATAATAAGTAGAAGTGAAATCTTCTTTTCTTTCTACTCTAAGATTTCCTGAAATCATATTCTCCAAATTTTCTTCGGTGAGAAGAGTACAGTGATATGGGTAACTAATGGGGTGCAAGGAGAAACGTTGACGTATTTGATTCAACTTGTCATATCCTTCTTTAAATAAATCTAAAACATAAAGCTTTCCAGATCTCTTGAGAACTCTGAACGCTTCTTTTATTGCTTCCCTTTGTTTTCTTTGACTAGGTAAATTCGAAATTGCTCTTTTTAGATATATAACGTCAAATGAATCATCTTTAAATGGAAGAGAAATCATTTCACAATTAATATAGTGTATGTCGAGGCGCCTTTCTTTGAAAGTTAGTTGCTGAGCCCTCCTTATAAGCTCTTCATTTACATCAACACCATATACCTCATTAAATTCTCTTTTATTGATTTGAATTGTGCTATATCCATTAGCACAACCAATATCCAAAATTCTTAGTCCCCTTACTAAATTTACTTCCTTCTTAATAGTTCTATTTTCCTTTCTATTTAAATAGATATCAGGAATTGATAACTCTTCTTTTTCTCCAAGTTTTTTCACTCTTTTCGACCAGAATTGCCTATTAATAAAAGCTCTGGAATCTTCAAGAAATATCTCTGGGTCCCCCATAATTTTTCTAGCATAATTTACAGCTATTTTAAAATCGTCTTGCGTTACTTTTTTTGTTAGATTATCCAACCCACAGTAAGGATAAGAAACCACCATGGAATTTGTAGGTCCTCGGTATTTACCTGAAAAATCTATTAGGATCGTTCTGTCTTCTTTAAGGTGTTTTAATAAATTATCAAAATTCCCAAAATAAGCAATAATTTGTTCTATTGCAAATCCACCGACCTTTGCCCCATAAAGTCCAAGATTTCTAAAAAACCTTTTAGTTAACAATATATCCTTTTTTTGATTTTCTGAAATCCTGTTTAAAGTAAACTCTGGATGCATCAACAAATCTGCACCTAGATTATCATAAGGGAGAAAGGTACCATTAATACAACCAATACTGACATCAAACTCCCCCATTCTCGCATCTACCTTATCGTTGACTATAAAACACTCTTCTTGAAAAACAATATTTTCTAATCCAGATATTTTAGTTGCTCTTTCCCTGAAAACTTGTTTATCAAAATTAGAAAGAATAATTACTCCGTCGATATCACTTTTACCTCTCATGTAGTTTCCTGTGGCAGCAGAACCTATAAATTTAAATCCCAGATATAATTCTGAGCCACTAAATGCTTCATTAATATTACTAACCAGTTTTCTTTTAGTAGCATCTAAATTTTTTTGTTCATTCTCAGAAAAACTAATCGAAAATAATAATTCGTGATATATTCTATCCCTTTCAATTTTCCTATATAATTCGTTATCTTTCATTTGAGAAAACTTTCCACTCCTCTAATTTCTTAAAAACTTCTCCTGAAGCAAGAATTTGCGTAGCTTGATCAAACCCTTCTTCTATAGATTCGGCTTTTCCTGCCAGATATAAACCGCCCCCAGCATTAATTGCTATTAACTCACTTTTAGGAGACCTCTTACCTTTAAAGATTTCAATTATTATACTCGCATTCTTGCTTCTCTCTTTGGAAGACAATAAATCATTATAGTCTGCATTAATTAATCTCAACCTTCTAGGATTAAACTCATATTCTTTTTTTACACCATTCCTCTTCTCTCTAATATGCGTTGGTGTAATTGAAGAGATTTCATCTATATCTGGATTATATGTTAATAAATAATTTTCACAAGTCCTCTCAACTATTGGCTCAACTATTTCTAGATAAGATTCGTCTCCACAACCCAGCATTTTATAAGTTAGTTTAAGCGGATGGCACAAAACACCTATATAGTTAAGCGGACTTCTAAAACCCGATCTACTCTCATTAACTATAATGTTAGCAAAATCATAATAACCAATATGTAATCTTTTTACAGACTCTAGAACTTTTTCAAGTGGCTGAAATGGGTCTATCCCCCATTCTGTAAGTAAATCTCGACTACCACATTTTCCGGTAACTCCTTTATAGCCATTCTTTAAGACATTAACACCCGCAGTAGCTAAAATAACTGCTGCAGAAGTGCTAACGTTAATTGTTTTTATTTTATCACCCCCACTACCAGCATTACACAGAATTTTCGTGATATCAGAGTCAATAGGTACTCTTAAGGCACGTACTAAATTAGCACATTCATCAGGATTTATTCCTTTAATTCTGTTCCGTGTTTCCATAGCTGCAAGAATAGCTACGAACTCTAGATCACTAATTTCCTTCGTCCTAATTAACCTAACTAACGATTGTAATTCACTGTACGCTAAATATTCACCACCCATAATATGTTCGGCTATTTGTTTTATCATAATATTGTATATAATCACAAAATTTATAAACTCTTCTTTTCTAAATAGTAGTAACACTAACTGGTTAAGAAAATGACGAAAAATATTTTTTTTGATTTCTGGGGAACACTTTCTTATCTAGAACAAGGGATAGATTTTGGAGAAGAGATTTCAAAAATTTTTGGAATAAAAAAAGAAGAATATTTAGCCTTTGTTGAAGATGTGTGGTTCAAAAGAGATGTATCCCCAGAACAGTTTGCTTTATTACTGACTACAAAATTTAGTGGAAATGAGTCGGATATTGGAAGGTTAATTGAATTAATCAAGAACCCCCTAAAAAGAACTCAACTATATCCTGAAACAATTAAGACCCTCGAAAGACTTTATCCTATCTATGATCTTTTTATTATTTCTGATACTAGTAGTGTAGGTAAAGAAGCTGTTAAAAATCTGGATTTAGTTCGATATTTTAAGAGATTATTTTTTTCCTGCGATTATAACATGAGGAAGAATGAAGGATTATATAAGAGAGCTTTTTCTGAACTTGGAATAAAACCATCAGAATGCCTTGTCGTAGGAAACAGCATCAAGTCTGACTATGAAATTCCTAAAAATGTGGGGGCTAGGGCACTTCTTCTTGATAGAGAAGGAAAATTAGAGGGATTAGATTTAATAAGAAATTTAGAGGAATTACTAAGATGAAGATTGCAATCGGGCCAATAGAAGGACATTACGGCGGAGCTGCACAACACATACTTAATATTATTAAAAATTCTAGCCATCAATTTGATAAAATCGAAATACCAAGATATTTAAAAGAATGGGGGAAATTTTTTAGAAAATATATTCTACCTATTCAGGAAAAATTACCTCATTCGTTGGAGCATAGCGATAAAAGATTTGACATGTATGGTCTGCAAAAATATCTTGATGTTACCGGTTTTATTCAGTCAAGATTTTACTTACCCCGGTATAACGTAGTTCATTTACATGGGTATCCTTATTGGGAAAAGATTTATGATACAAGGACAATAAATTCTGTTTTTACGGTACATAATTTATATAGAAAAGAAGATTTTCTCAAAAATTGGGAAAGAACTATTGAGATATTAACTAAAAAAATGCTAAATGTTTGTAGGGGTTCAAAAGTTGTAATAAGTGTTGCTAAATGGCTCCAAAAAACGATGAGAGAAGAATATGGAATAAAATCAATTTATATACCAAATGGTGTTAATTTAGAAGAATTTGATAAAAGAGATGGTGAAGCATTTCGAAAAAAATTTGGTGTTGATGATGATTTTTATTTGTTTGTAGGAAGAGCTACAAAATACAAACGCCCTGAATTATTCGTGGCCCTAGCAGAAAAAATGCCTTCTAGAAAATTTTTAATGATTGGGAGGGGTTTAACTAAAAAAGAATTAGTCAACTATGTTGGTAAGCGTTTACCACAGAACCTTTTATGTATTGGAGAACCTGAACGAAAAGACGTAGTCAATGCTTTTGATGCATGTCGTGTTTTTATATTACCAAGTACCAACGAAACTTTTGGTATTGTTTTTCTAGAAGGAATGCTCAGTCAAAAGCCAGTTATAGGCGCAAACCATCTTGGGCCTGCAGAAATAATCAATCATGGAAAGACAGGCTTCCTTTTTGAGCCAGAAAATCTAGAAGACCTCCTAATACAAGCCGAATATGCTTGGAATGCACAGGAAGTTGGGCTAGCTGGAAGAGAAGAGGTAGAAAGATCTTATGATTGGAAAAAAATTGTTTCACAAATTGATGAAGTCTATGAAAATGTTGAACGTAATTTATAAATATAAGAAGAGACAATGATAGAATATGTCAAAAGAAAAAATACTTATAAAGATATTTGAGAAGGTCCAGAGGATTCCATATAGAGTTTGTAAATTTAATAAAGATGATATAGATGAAAGACTTCGGTATGGGGATTGCCGTCATAAATCCCATTTATTGTTTATATTACTAAAAAAAGCTGGTTTTGAAGTAAGGAGAATAAAGGTATTATTTGATTGGAAAGATTTACCCATCCCTAAAGATATAATTTTTATATTAAAGGAGTCCAGCTCTATTTGGTTACATGATTCTCTTAAAGTGAAAATTAATAACAGATGGTTAAAAGTAGATTGTACTTGGAACCCCGAGTTAGAAAAGATTGGTTTTCCTGTAACAAAAAAGTGGGATGGTAAATCTAATACTATACAAGTAACAAGAGGAAAACTTAGATTTTATGAGGAAGAAGATTCTATTAAAAAACCAAAAATAATCAAAGAAGAAGCGTATAACTTCGCTGAGAAACTTAATGAACTAGCGAATGTCTAATCTTTTTTACTTCTTTAATAATAAACTTAGTTATATTAATTATACCATTTCCATAAATTCCGGCGATGTGGGGGGTCATGATAATATTTTTTTGTTTATATCTTGATTCATCAATACTTCTCGAATAAACATCAAGAATAGCTCCTCCAAGAATTCCTTTTTTCACTTTTTCCAATATTCGCTTTTCACTGAGAATTCCTTTTCTAGATAGATTAAGTATTACTGCTCCTTCCTTTAATAAAGAAGTTTTATTTTTGAGAAGACCTTTTGTTTCCTTTGACAAAGGAAGTGTGTTTATTATTATATCTGAATTTTTTATAACATAGTTTATTTTATTTAGCCCACCAACAAAGTCTAAACTATATTTTTTATTTGTTCCATTAATATTGGTTTTCTTGATTATCAAAAATTTGCAACCATGTGGTAAAAGAGCGTTAAATAAAAATTTTCCGAGATGACCAAAACCCAATATTCCCACAACCTTGTCTTTAAGAAATAATCCTAATTTGTTATTACTTATTTTTCTAAGGTTATCTAGAGCATATCTAGCAACAGCCTTAGCCATAACATCTTTATTCTGTATTATTTTTATATTTTTAGAAAGTGCTTCATGAAGAACTATATTTTCTGTCCCAGAGGTCGGGATTATTAAGAACTTCAAATTTTTTGCTAATTTTAATTCTGAAGTTGTTAGTTTATTTGATACCAATACATCAGTATCTTTAAGTTCTGCCTTGAATTTCGCCTGAGAAGGAAAAACCATACATGGAAGTTTATGTTTTTTAATATAATTCTCTAAATAATTTTTCTTCCATCTAGGTGGGGGGAAAATTCTTATTACAACTTTCATAAGATATTTATTTTGTTATTATTTTATATACTTATTGGAATTTTAATTCAAAATAACCATTAAATTATATTTAACAAGATATGGAGAAACAGACTTTAATAAAGTTGGAAGGGAATATGATCAAGATTCAGAGGGCAGAGGAATCTGCTTGGGAAGAGGACCACATAAATCATAATATTTAAATATAAACAAAATATTAAAATTTTAATGAAAAAAGAGGAAATGCCAATTGGTTTTAAACTTATAAGAGCATATTTTGTTATTATTATTATATTGAATTTATTTGATTTATTTAGGGGAGGTCTTCAAACTTTAACAACTATATTGCTTATAATCATAGCTGGTGTTATTATTTTTTGCATAAATAAAAAATATAAATTTGGGCAATATGTAATTTATATTGCAACCTTATATTCTATAATATATGGACTAGTAAATATTATTACACTTTTAACACCCAATACCATTTTTAACAAATTACAAGAAAATGCGGTTAATATTCCGGTAAATGATTTAAGTAAAGCAATATATTTGGGTTTAGCAATGCTATTAGTTGATGTAGTTATTAATATAATGATATTTTATTATACTTACAAACATAAAGATTATTTTATTAATTAACTTCTTTTTCTATTGATTTTAATTTAGATATATTTTTGAAATAAGCTGTAAATATCAATTTTAGAAGATCCACTTGTAAGATGGAGGTTCCAAGAAAGCTCCTACTTTCTTTTTACATTATTTTTTATCATTTTGATGATTTCTGGAAACTTAGATATTTTAAAGTGTCCATTAATATGTTTATAGATTACAATATTAACATTTTTTAATTTATTTTTGTATTTTTTAGCGTGCGATACTGGAACAACATCATCGTTTTTTGAAAACAATAAATTAAGATGTTTGGAATTTTTCTCAATCATTGATAAATTTGGTTTAAGCTTAAATCCGCCAACTAAATTCTCGCCGGGCAAAGTATTGTCAAATGGTGGGCAAATTAAATATGTTGATAGTATTTTTTTGGGAAACTTATTTTCGGATAAATATTTTGCAAGAAAAATTCCGCCCAAGGAGGAACCAATTAAAATGATATTGTTTCTCAAGTAAGGAAAATACCTTTCAAAATAAATTTTCCATTCGTTATATTTTACATTCTCTTTCAAGGGCATGCTTGGTCTGATAATTTCAAAATCTTTGCCCAGTTTTTTATCCAAGTAATCATCGCTCCACCTTATTTTTTTCTCAATTGATATTTTTCTAGTTTTTAAAAAATGCAGGTAATCTTTTTTATTCTTAAAGGTAGTACCACCGTGAATTATTAATATTTGAGTTTTCTTTTTCATAATTAGCATGATTTAATCAAACTTTATTAATTTATCGAAAAGATTAAAATCTCTAAAATCAAAATGTTTAAATACAATCAAATTATTCTGAAATAAGAGGT